>Ga0307510_10003744_pt1 | contig 17764 bp, 18 predicted proteins | sample 12_EM_MG_FD_207224 | JGI IMG/M metagenome (GOLD analysis project Ga0307510, IMG submission 207224) | Populus trichocarpa ectomycorrhiza microbial communities from riparian zone in the Pacific Northwest, United States - 12_EM | ecosystem: Host-associated > Plants > Roots > Unclassified | place...
TGGCCACCGAGGTCCGGACCGGCTACGACCGTGACCTGTTCCCCACCTGGATCACGATCAGCGGCACCTGCAACACCCGTGAGTACATCCTCAAGCGGGACGGTACGAACGTCGTCACCACCTCCGCCTGCGTGGCCACCAGCGGCAGTTGGTACTCGGTCTACGACGGCGCCACCTGGACCGCCGCCTCCGACGTCGACATCGACCACCTCGTCCCGCTGGCCGAGGCCTGGGACTCCGGCGCCCGGAACTGGACCACCGCCCAGCGCCAGGCCTTCGCCAACGACGTGACCCGTCCGCAGCTCCTCGCCGTCACGGACAACGTCAACCAGTCCAAGGGCGACCAGGACCCGGCGACCTGGATGCCGTCCCTCACCTCGTACGCCTGCACGTACGTCCGTGCCTGGGTCCAGGTGAAGTACTACTACGACCTCTCGGTCGACACGGCCGAGAAGTCCAAGCTCACCTCGGTGCTCAGCGGCTGCTGAGCCCGCAACCAAGTGGTGATCCGCGGAACCTAGTCGCTGACCTCCGTCGTTCCGTACCGTACGGGGCGACGGAGGAAGGTGATCAACCGTGGCCGGACTGAGTCTTGGACCACTGCTTCGCTACGCCGACGGCTCGTCAGCGACCGTATGGGTCGAGGCGAGCCGTCCGTGCACCGCCGAGGTGCGCTGCGCGGACGGCGCCCGGGGCACCGCCCGGACCTTCCAAGTGGCGGGCCACCACTACGCGTTGGTGCCGGTGGAGGGCCTCACGCCGGGGACGTCGACGCCGTACGACGTGTTCCTCGACGGCACGCGCGTGTGGCCGCTGCCCGAATCACCCTTCCCGCCGTCCGTGATCCACACCCCGGACGCCGACGGTACGGTCCGTGTCGCGTTCGGTTCCTGCCGCTGGGCCGCGCCGCCCGCCGACGACCACGACCCGGTGGGCCCGGACGCCCTGGACACGCTGGCCTCGCGCATCGCCCGCGACCCGAAGGCCGAACGGCCGGACGTACTCCTCCTGTTGGGCGACCAGGTGTACGCCGACGAGGTCTCCGACGCGACCCGCCGCTGGCTCTCCGCCCGCCGGGACCTGAGCGAGCCGCCCGGCAGCGAGGTCGCGGACTACGAGGAGTACACGCGCCTCTACTACGAGTCCTGGCTCGACCCGGAGATCCGCTGGCTGCTGTCCACGGTGCCCTCGTGCATGGTCTTCGATGATCACGACATCGTTGATGACTGGAACACCAGCGCCGCCTGGCTCGCCGACATGCGGGCCACCCCGTGGTGGCGCGAGCGGCTGCTGAGCGGGCTGATGTCGTACTGGGTGCATCAGCACCTGGGGAACCTCTCCCCCGCCGAACTCGCCGCCGATCCCCTCTACTTGGCGGTCCGCGACGCCCCCGACGGCACCGACGAACTGCGCGCCTTCGCCTGCCGCGCCGACGCCGACCCGGCCACCGTCCGCTGGAGCTACCGGCGCGATTTCGGCCGGGTGCGCCTGCTGATGGTGGACAGCAGGGCGGCCCGCGTCCTCGACGAGCAGCACCGCGCGATGCTCGACCCCGGCGAGGCCGAGTGGCTGCGCACCGAGGCGCTGGCAGACCCGGGTTCCTACGACCACCTCCTCATCGGCACCTCGCTCCCCTGGCTGCTGCCCCACCTCATCCACGACGCCGAGTCCTGGGACGCGGCCCTGTGTCGGGGTGAACGAGGCGCCCGCTGGGCCGACTTCGGCGAGAAGCTGCGCCGCGCGGCAGACCTGGAGCACTGGGCGGCGTTCCCGGAGTCCTTCGAGGAGCTGGCGGACCTGATCGCCGAGGTGGGCTCGGGAGACGGGGCTCCGGCATCGGTGCTCGTACTGTCGGGAGACGTACACCACGCGTACGTGGCGGAGCCCAAGTGGCGGACAGCCAGCCCGAGTTCCCGCGTCCTCCAGCTCACCTGCTCCCCCGTCCACAACTCCATTCCCTCCTACATACGCCTCGGCTTCCGCTTCGGCTGGAGCGCGGTCGCGCGCGGTCTGGGCCGCCGCCTCGCCCGGCACGGCCGTTGCCCGCACCCGTCCGTCAAGTGGCGCAAGACGGGCGGCCCTTGGTTCGGCAACCAGATCATGACCCTTACCCTGCACGGCCGTTCAGCCCGGCTGCGGCTGGAGCAGGCACGGGCGGACGGGACGCTGAAGACCGTGGAGGAGTCCCCGCTGACACCCTCGTGATCTCGCTGGGGGCATGATGAGGCGGGCCGTCCGCTTTCCCGGTGGGCGGTCTGCTCCATTGCGCCCCCACACGCCCGGGAGTCACCCCTTTGTCTGCTGTGAACGCGCCCGACGGCGAACCGGCCCCCGTCCCGGCCTCCGTCTCGGTCGCCGTGGTCGGCGCCGGTCCGCGCGGTACGAGCGTCCTGGAACGACTCTGCGCCTCCGCGCCGGAGCTCCTGCCGCCCGGCACCCGGCTCACCGTCCACGTCGTCGACCCGGCGCCCCCGGGCCCCGGCCGTGTGTGGCGCTCCGCGCAGTCGCCCGAGCTGCTGATGAACACCGTGGCCTCCCAGGTGACCCTCTTCACCGACGCCAGCGTGGACTGCTCGGGCCCGATCCGCCCCGGCCCGAGCCTGCACGAGTGGGCGCCGGCCGAACTGGGCCCGGACGACTACCCCACCCGCGCGCACTACGGCCGCTATCTGGAGTGGGTGTTCGCCCGCACGGTCCGCGAGGCCCCCGAGTCCGTCGAGGTCGCGACACACAGGGCACGCGCGGTACGCCTCGACGACGCACCCGACGGCCACCAGGCCCTCACCCTCGACAACGGCCGTACCCTGTCCGCCCTTTCGGCCGTGGTCCTGGCGCAGGGCCACCTCCCGACGGCCCCGGACACCACCCAGCGCCGTCTCTCCTCCTACGCCGGCCGCCACGGCCTGCGCCACATCCCGCCCGCCAACCCGGCCGACGTCGACCTGTCCGTCGTACGGCCGGGCGAACCAGTCCTGTTGCGCGGTCTGGGCCTCAACTTCTTCGACCACACAGCCCTGTTGACGACGGGCAGGGGCGGCCGTTTCGCCCGCACGGAGAACGGTGGCCTGCGCTACCTCCCCTCCGGCAACGAGCCCCGCCTGTACGCCGGTTCACGCCGAGGCATCCCGTACCAGGCCCGTGGCGACAACGCGAAGGGGCCGTACGGCCGCCACACCCCCCTCGTCCTCACCCCCGAGGCGATATCGGCCTTCCGCAAACGCGCCGACTCCGCCGAGCCGCCCGAATTCCTCACGGAGATATGGCCGTTGGTGGCGAAGGAGGTCGAGACGGTCTACTACACCGCGCTGCTACGGCCTTCCCAGCGCCCGGAGTTGACGGAATTCACCGAGCGCTTCCTCGCCGTCCCGCACCGAGACCCCCAAGAGGCGCTGATACTCGACGAGTTCGGGATCACGGCCGCTGACCGTTGGTGCTGGGACCGGCTGTCCCGCCCGTATACGGAACGCGATCTCGCGCACCCGGCGGCCTGGCGGGACTGGCTGCTGTCGTATCTGCGCGAGGACGCCGAGCACGCGGCGCTCGGCAATGTGGACGGCCCGCTCAAGGCGGCCCTGGACGTGCTGCGTGATCTGCGCAACGAACTCCGGCTGGTCGTCGACCACGGGGGTCTGGCCGGCGCCTCCCGCCGTGACCACCTGGACCGTTGGTACACCCCGCTCAACGCGTTCCTGTCCATCGGCCCGCCCCGTCGCCGTATCGAGGAACTGGCCGCGCTGGTGGAGGCGGGCGTGGTGGAGGTGCTCGGGCCGCGGCTGGAGGTGCGGGACGCGGACGGCGCCTGGGTGGCGCGCTCCCCCGAGATACCGGGCTCGACGGTGCGTGTGACAACCCTCATAGAGGCCCGGCTGCCCGAACCGGACCTGCGCCGCACCGCCGACGAACTCCTCGGCCGGCTGCTGCGGACGGGCCGGTGCCGGCCGCACACGGTGGATGGTTACGAAACGGGAGGACTCGACGTAACACCACGTCCGTACCGTCTGATCGACCGTCAAGGAGGCGTCCACGCAAGGCGGTTCGCGTTCGGGGTGCCCACGGAGGGCGTGCACTGGGTGACCGCGGCGGGTGCTCGTCCGGGCGTGGATTCGGTCACGCTTTCGGACGCCGACGCGGTGGCGAGAGCGGTTCTACGTGCGGCGACGGCCGATCCGGAACCGCAAACGGAAGCTGAACAGTGGCCGAATGTTGAACTTGCAAGCATTGATTAGGTTCACCTAACGTTGATCGCTCACTCGGCTCGTCCCCCAGACCGGTCCCCACCCGGACCGGCCCGACCGAAGGAGCACCCCCCACATGACTCCCTCCCTGTCCGGGCGCCTCAACAGCGCCCAGCCGTACGCCGTCGGCCTGTTCCGGATCGTCGTCGGCCTGCTCTTCGCCTGCCACGGAGCGGCCTCGCTCTTCGGCATCCTCGGCGGCGCCGCCGGCACCGACGGCGGCACCCTCGACGCGGGCACCTGGCCCGGCTGGTACGCGGCCGTGATCCAGCTCGTCGGCGGCACGTTCGTCCTGCTCGGCCTCGGCACCCGCGTGGCCGCGCTGATCACCTCGGGCTCGATGGCGTACGCGTACTTCAACGTCCACCAGCAGGCGGCCCTGTGGCCGATCCAGAACGGCGGCGAGGCCTCGGCGATGTTCTGCTGGGCCTTCCTGCTGCTGGTGTTCACGGGGTCCGGCGCGCTCGGCGTGGACCGGCTGTTCGTGAAGCGGTCCGCCACGGCGGCCGGTGAGCGGACGTCGGCCGATCAGACGCCGGTCGCCGCCTGACCCCTACGGGTACGTGAAGGTGCCCTCCCCCTCTCGCACGGGGGAGGGCACTTTCAGGTGACGTCAGGGAGCCCAGCCGAACGGCACCGTGAAGCAGGCGGCGCGGACTTTGCTGCCCGGCATGTCGTGGATCACGACCGAGGACGCCTCGCCCTGCCGGAAGCCCCAGTCGTGCCGGGCGCTCGCCTCGGCGGCGCCGTGCTCGTCGGCCGTGAAGTCGAGCCAGACCTCGTTGTCGGCGGTGACGGCGGCCGGATCGGTCGACGGTTTGTGCTGGAAGTGCCCGCCCGCGGCGGCCGGGTCGGCGCCGCACGGCTTCTGGTGCACATGGACGGCGTACGCGTGCCCCGGCACCATCCCGTCGACCCGCAGCTTCACGGTCGTGGCGCCGCTCACCGCCGTGTGCTGACTCACCTGGATCCACGCGGCGGCGGGGACCACCTTGCCGTCGTACGTGACCGCCGCCGACGGCACGAAGGCGCCGACCGGCGCGAACCGCGCGTCCGTCCGCATCCAGTACCCGTCCGGGGCGCCGGATCCGACGCCGGTGCCGGTGCCGCCTCCGCCGCTCGCCAGTAGGGCCGCGACGACGGCGCCCGCGCATATGCCTGCCACCATGATGTGTACCGTTCCTCACGTTCAGGTCCGCTTCGAACCCCTTTACGTTGCTACGGGATGCGGGCCCGCCCCGCTCCCCGGGACGGGGCAGCCGGGTGAACACACTGTGCGGATCACACGTGCCCCCCGTGAATCTCCTGTCCCCACCCAGGCGTACGCTGTATGGCTGTCACTGGCCGCCCCTGCCGCTCCCTCGCGACGCTGCGGCAGGTCCGGCCCACGGGGGAGTTCACGGGGAGATGTGTTGTTCGAGAGTGTGGGGTCGCTGACCGGCAGCCCATGGATCTACGCCATGGTCGCCCTGTCCGTACTCCTTGATGTGTTCCTGCCGGTCCTGCCGAGCGGAGTCCTGGTCATCGCGGCCGCCACGGCGGCGGCAGCGGGCACCGGCGCGGCGGCCGACGCCGTTCCCGTCCCGCACGAGGTCCCCAGCATCCTGGCCCTGATCGCGTGCGCCGCCGTCGCGTCCGTACTGGGCGACCTGGTCGCGTACCGGCTGGCCTGGAGCGGCGGCGAACGTCTGGACCGCGCGATCTCCCGCTCCCGCCGCCTCACCACCGCGCAGGAACGTCTCGGCCAGGCCCTGGCCCGCGGCGGCGGAGCCCTGGTCATCCTGGCCCGCTTCGCCCCCGCCGGCCGCTCGGTCGTCTCCCTGGGCGCAGGCGCCGCCCACCGCCGCGCCCGCGACTTCCTCCCCTGGTCCGCCCTCGCGGGCCTGTCCTGGGCGGCGTACAGCGTGGCTCTCGGGTACTACGGGGCACAGTGGCTCGGGGCCACGTGGCTGGCGACGGGGGTGTCGCTGGTCGCGTTGTTCGGGGCGGGGGCGGGGGCGGCGTATGTGATGCGACGCCAGCCGGGGGTTGCGGCGGAGGTTGGCGCCCCTTAAGGGACGGGTTTGTTACGGCTCGGGGGCGCGGCTTCGCTAATGATCAGGGGCGCGCGTCCGTCTTTTAGGGGCGCGGGGAGCTGCGCGACCAGCCCCCACCGACCCGCAGATTCGCCACGGACCGGAAGCGCGCGTTCGTTTTTAGGGGCGCGAGGCTGTATCAATGTGCGGCTCCGCCGCGTGGGCGCGACCAGCCCCCACCAGCCCGCGCTTTGACCACTACGCTCCCCTCGGCGCGCCCCTCACCTCAAGCCCCGCAAGCAACTCAGCCGTGGCCTCGGCGATCACATCGACCGCGTGGTCGAAGACCTCGCGGTTGTGCGCGGCAGGCGCCCGGAACCCGGAGACCTTGCGCACGAACTGCAACGCGGCGGCGCGGATCTCCTCCTCCGTGGCGTCATCGGGCAGGGCAGGCGGTCGAAGCGTCTTGATACTGCGGCACATACGTCCAGTCTCGCGCTTCGGAAGCGATACCGCCGCCCCTCTCCCGAACACACCTGCGATGATCCCTCCGAGGCGGCCACCGTTCACGGGGCCGACCGACGAGAGGACGCGACAACATGGCGAACAACGAACTCACCGTGGCGGTACTGGGCCCCGGCGGCGTGGGCGGCCTGCTCGCGGCGCTGCTGTCCCGCGCCGGCCACCGGGTGATCTGCCTGGCCGGAGAAGAAACGGCCGACACCCTCCGTACGAACGGAATCCAGGTCCACAGCACCCGCTTCGGCGACTTCACGACCCCCGTGGAGGCGGACACGGAACTACGCGAACCGGTAGACGCCTGCCTGATCACGGTCAAGGCGACAACTCTGGACGCGGCCCTCACCCGAGTCCCGGCGAAGACCCTGGACGACGCCCTCCTCGTCCCGTTCCTGAACGGCGTAGAACACCCGACGCACCTACGCGCCCGCTACACCCCCACCCAGGTCGCCCCCGCGATCATCCGGGTCGAGTCAACTCGCACCGCCCCAGGGGTGATTGATCACGGCAGCCCGTTCGCGGAGATCGACCTGACGGGCGACACCGACCGCCTGGACGACCTGGCGGCGGCATTGAGCGAGGCGGGCCCGACAACCCAAGTCCTGCCCGACGAAACGGCCGCACTCTGGGCCAAGATGACATTCCTGGCCCCCCTCGCCCTCCTCACCACCCGCTACGCCCTTCCCCTCGGCGACGTACGCACGCGCCACCGCGAGGAGTTGACGGCCCTGCTGGAGGAGACGGCGGCGGTGAGCCGCTCGTACGGCGGCCCGTCGGACGCGGCGGGAGCACTGGCCCGCTACGACACGTTCCCTCCGCAGACCAAGTCGTCGATGCAGCGCGACGCGGAGGCGGGCCGCCCGCTCGAACTGGACGCGATCGGCGGGGCGTTGCTGCGGGCGGCGCAGCGGCAGGGCATCGCGGTGCCGGTAACGGCAAGGCTGGTAAGGGAGTTGGAGACCCAGATCACCAACTGACGGACGGGTCCCCGTCAAACGGCCGGCGGGTCACCCTTGGAGATCGACCCGCCAGTCGTTGGAGGTGATCCAGTGCCCCTTGGGGTACTCGAACTCCACCTCGCCGAGCAGGGTGAACCCGGCTTTGCGGCACACCGAGTTGGACGCGGGATGGCCGACGCTCGGAAAGGCGTGCAGATACCGGTGCCGCCCATCGGCCCGCGCCACGTCGATAACGGCACGGGCCGCTCGGGCAGCGAGCCCGCGCCCCTGGAACTCGGGCAGGACACCCCACCCGGTCTCCCACACCGACTCGCCCCGCCACTCCCGCTCCCAGAACCCGATCGACCCGACGGTCTGCCCGCTCCCCGCCAACTCGACCCGGTACATGCGCCCCCGCTCCAGCCCGACATACCGCCGATGCCGGGCATCGAGCTGCGCCGCGCTCTCGGGACCCCCCAAGTGCGCGGTCATCTCAAGGCTGTTGTTCCGCTCCAACAACCAGAAGTCACCATCGCCCCAGGGCTGAAGCCGTACGAGTTCCACGTCCATGCCGAGCACACTAGGTGCCCCCACTGACATCCGACTTCGTCAGCTCCGGCCCGTCCACGATCAGCGGCACGTACGCGGCGGCGGACGCCCGCCGTTCCGACCCCCCGGCGAGCGGGGCGTTCAGGGGCGCCGCAGCCACTGGGTGTACCAGGTGCGAAAGTCCGGGCCCACTGGGACGAAGCCGCCCCACTCCGGGTCGATCTGCCAGACCTCGCCCCTTCGCGGGCCGTTCAGGATCAGCCTGACGTAGATGCCACAGCCCTCTTCGGCCAGCATGAGCGTGCCGCGGGTCAGCCCAAGGGCCGATGGGCCGATACGGCCGGGAAGGGGTTCGGCGAGGGGGAACGGTTCGGCGAGCCGGCCCGGCAGCCGGTCCTCTTCCCACTCGTCGTCCACGGCCCACTCCTCGCCGACCTCCGCGCGGGGGACGGTCAACGGCATCAACCCGTGGCCGGGACCGGCAGGCCCGTCACCCACCCCCGTGACGAAGGACCGGTACTCCGCCGGCAGATCGATGCCATGGGCCGCCTCGAACGCCCCGACCTCCGCCTCCGGCAGCGCGGGCGACAGCTCGTACCGGTGCGCATCCGCCCCGAAGCGCGACCGGTCCGGGTCCCGCGCCGCCAGCTCCCGTATGCGAGCGCGTACGCCGCCCTCGTCCCAGCGCTCCATCCGGCGACCGTAGCAACAACTTCCCCAACCCGATCGTGTGAAGTCCCCCAAGGAACTCGCGACCCAAATTCGAACAGGCGTAGCATTAGCGCGTGGCTACGACCTATGACTTCCCGAGTGACCTCCTCGCCGGTCAGGAGGAGCTGCATCAGGTCCGGGCAGAGCTGTCGGCCCTGCTGAAGCGGCTGCCCTGGTCGGTCGAGCCCCTGGACGGGTTCAGCGACGTGGGCGGCTGGCGCAAGGTGGAGCGCCCCGCGTCACCCGGCTGGACGCCCGACGAACAGGCCGAGGTGGAGAAGCTCCGGCAGCGGGAGCACGAGCTCGCGGTCTTCGTCAGCGGCCACCGTTTCTGGACGGAGGTCGCGGCGACGGACCGCGTGGAGGGCCGGATGCGGCTGAAGCACGCCCATGAGCCGCCGGACGCGGCGGACAGCAAGGGCGACTGAGGGGACTAGGACGACCTGGGCGACCGGGGCGACCGGGGCGACCGGGGCGACGTAATCCTTGGATCGTCGAAGCCGCCGCGAGGCGGCGATCACAGGCAGGTACGGGAAGCTCTGCGGCCCCCAACTACGGCTTTCGCAGCGCCCGTTGGGCCACCACCAGGACCGTCACAGCCGTCACAGCCCCCACGGCACCGGCGCCGACGGCCCGGAAGCCCCGCGTCGACCGCCACGACAGCACCGACCACCGCGACTGCGCGGACAGCACGGACCCCGTGCTCAGCCACGACCCGGCCGAGACCAACGACAGGGCCGAGCCGATCGAACCGACCGACAGCGCGCTCCCGATCGACCCGACGGACAGGCTCGACCCGACGGACCCGATGGACAGCACCGACCCCACCGAGCCGATCGACAACACCGAGTCCTTCGACCAGAGGGACAACACGGAGCCGGTTGCGGCGGCGCCAGGTCCAGTGCGAGGTCTAGTCATGAACCCATCCTGCCCAGCGTCCCCGGAAACCGCGACACCGCCGGACCGAATGGCCGACGCGATCGACCCCGCACGGCGTCAACTCCCCACCCCGCAAAGGAAATGTCAGGGATAGCCTGACGACATGACCGATGCCGAAGACGCGTCCTCCGTACCGGCCTCGCCTGAGCTCCACAGGCTGTCGCCGCGCGACGAGTCACGCGTGGCCCTGGCTCTGACGCTCCGTCAATTGGCTGACGCGGTACTGGATGCCGTACCGGTCGAGCCGGACCCCGCGCCGGGCGACCTGCTCCGAACCGCCCTGAAGCTCCAGCGTCGTATGGACGACGTCGTACGGGAGGCGGTGGTCGCCGAGCGCGAACGCGGCACCACCTGGAACCAGATCGGTGACGCCGCCGGCATCACCCGGCAGTCCGCCCACGAGAAGTGGTACAGCGACGTCCACGGCTGGGCGGCCATCGGGCGCAGCGCCCTGCCACCGGAACTGAAGACACTGGAGGTGGCAGCGGAGGCGGACGCCCGCTACGCCAGGCTGCGCCCCGACCGACCGCACGCGGTCACCTCGGGCCTGGACGCGATCCGCTTCCCCGGCTCCCACGCCTACGAGGCCAGCCTGCGCGCCCGCGGCTCCGCCCTCCACGTCCGCCGCACGGACCTGGACGCGCGCGCCACCGAACTCAACGACGAATACGGCGACTTGCACGCCCACGGCCCGACCTCCGCCCCCATCGGAGACGACCCGCTCCTGATCGAGGCCCACCGCGGCCACGCGGACGCGGTACGCGCCAACCGGCTCGCGATCGCCGCGGTCCACGACGAGATAGCCGCCATCTACGACGAACTCACCACCGCGGAACCCTCGTTGGCGGACGAACACCACACCCAGTCCACCTGGCACCACAACGCCGCGGACCAGGCCCGCAGCTACGCCGACCTGCTCAATGGCGGGACTAGCTAGCCATCTGCAAGACCTGGGCGACACGCTCCGTAGGATGCCGTACATGACTGGGAGCGTCGTGCTGTGGGACTTCGACGGGACCTTGGCGTTCCGGGGCGGCAGGTGGCGCGGGAGTCTGGTGGAGGCGCTGGACGAGGTCGCGCCCGGGCATGGTGTGGTCGCCGCCGATGTGAGGCCCGGGCTGCGGGACGGTTTTCCCTGGCATCGGCCGGAGACCGCGCATCCTGACCTGAGCAGCCCCGACGCGTGGTGGGGCGCTCTTCAGCCGCTCTTCGTGAAGGCGTATCTCGGTGCGGGCGTCGATGCCCGGCCGGCCGCCCTCGCCGCGAGCAGGGTGCGGGCTCACTACACCGACGTGAGCCGTTGGACCGTCTTCCCCGACAGCCTCGCCGCGCTGGAAGAACTCACCGCCGCCGGCTGGCTCCACGTCATCGTCAGCAACCATGTGCCGGAACTGGACGGCCTGCTCCGCGATCTCGGGCTCGACCGGCACTTCGCGGCCGTCGTCAACTCCGCGCTCGTCGGCTGGGAGAAGCCGCACCCCCGGATCTTCGAGGCGGCGTTGGATCGGGCCGGGCGTCCCGAGCGGGTCTGGATGGTCGGCGACAACCCGGTGGCCGACATCGCCGGCGCCCAGGCCCTCGGAATCCCCGGCATCCTCGTCACCCCGGGACGGGACGGCGGACTGCGACCGGCTGTGCGGCGCATCCTCGACGGGGGTGTGGATTCCAGGCGGACACCGGCCACGGGAAGAGGCCTCCCGGAGATCTCCCCGGAAGGCCTCTGACCTGCTACTTATCCTGGTGGGCGCGGACGGTTTCGAACCGCCGACATTCGCCTTGTAAGGGCGACGCTCTACCCCTGAGCTACGCGCCCAGGACGAGTCGACAGCCTACATTGCCGGGGGGCCTGTCCTGCAAACCCGTATCCCCACGGAGAAATCTCGGGGGTTTTCCCCACCCCGAGTCCGGGAGCGCGCCGGATGCCCCCGCCGAGCGCCGCTCTCTACGGTCGAAGGGCGCCGTAGGAGTCACAAGGACTCCGCGTCCGTCCCAGGGGGAAATCACCGTGACCCGCACCGGCACCCGCACCCATGGCCGCAGCCACAGCCGTACCCGCACCACCCGTACCCTCACCGCCGCCACCACCCTCGCCCTGCTCCTCCTCACCGCCACCGCCTGCGGTACCTCCGCCGGGGACGACAAGCACCCCGATCACCGCACCTTCGCGCTGACCGGCCGTACCCTCACCGTCGACTCCGGTGACTCGGCGCTCGAGATCGTCGCCGCGGACTCGAACCCGGCGGGGAAGATCGAGGTCACCCGGTGGTGGCAGGGCAGCGTCGCGATCGGTTCGGATCCCGAGGTGAGCTGGGCGATGGACGGCGACCGGCTGGTGCTGCGGACGAAGTGTTCCGGGGTGATCGCCGACTGTTCGGTCAAGCACCGGATCGAGGTGCCGCGCGGGGTCGCCGTGAACGTGGAGGACGGGGACGGGAGCGTGCGGGCGCGGGGGTTCGCGGACGCGCTGAGTGTCCGTACGCACGACGGGTCCGTGCACGTGACGGACTCCACCGGGCCGCTGACCCTGCACAGCGGGGACGGGTCCGTGCGCGCCGAGGTGTCGTCCCGGACGGTGCACGCGACCACCGGTGACGGGTCGGTGCGTCTCGAACTCGGGGCCGTACCGGACCTGGTGGAGGCCCGCAGTGGCGACGGGTCCGTGACGATCGCGTTGCCCAAGAGCGGCGGCGCCGAGTACCGGGTGACCACCAAGACCGGGGACGGATCGGTGGATGTGTCCGTGCCCCGGGACTCGTCCAGTTCTCATGTGGTGAGCGCCCACACCGGCGACGGGAAAGTCACGGTGCGGAACGCGAACTGACCGGCCCGTGTGTTCGTCCTCTACCGGTGGGAGAATGACAGCGGTCAGGACAGACAACACGGGAGAGGGATGTGACGGCGACACCAGCGCAGCCGTATTCGCCGCTCACACGGCCCCGGCGCGGTTCCGCCGCCGCCCGTGCCGCGCTCGACACCCTTACGGTCATGAGCCTCCCGCTGCTGGTCGGTGTGCTCGCGCTGCCCGCCACGTTCGCCGGCGGCGGCACCCGGCGCTGGTTCGGCGGGCGGGCGGAGAGTCAGCGGGCCGAGGCGCAGGCGGCGAAGGATGCCGCGGCGGCCGCGTTCTACGAGCTGGACACCGCCCAGCGGGATCTGCGGATCTCGATAGACACCATCACCGCGGTCGACGACTCGCCGGCCGCCCGCCGCGCGGTCACCGACTTCGAGGCGCTGGGCCGCCGTATCGACGAGGCCAGCGGCCGGTACATCAACGCCGTCGACGCGCACGACCTCGACCGCGACGACCTGGAGGCCGCCGCGGCGAACCGCGCCCGCACCGAACTGACCGCCGCCAAGGACCAGTTGGGCCAGGTCAAGCAGGAACTGGACCGGTTCGAGAACGGGCTCGGTCCGCTGCTCGGCAAGGCCGAGACGCAGTTGGCCCTGCTGGCGCCCGCCGTCGAGCGCGCCCGGCAGTCGCTGCTCGCCGCCTCGAACGCCCTGGACGCCGTACGGGCATCCGGGCTGCGTGCCGACGACCTCGCCGCCCGGCTCGCCACGCTCGGGCCGGAGCTGACGAAGCTGAACCAGGGCGCCGGACAGCACGGCGTACCGCAGACGCTGGAGCGGGCGACGCGGGTCGCCCGGGAGGCGGAGGCCATCCGGGCCCAGGCCGACGGGCTGCCCGAGCGGGCCGCCGAGATCGACCACCGGCTCGTCTCCCTGCGCACCCGCGCCCAGGCGCTCACCACCCGCGCCGGTCAGGTCGACCCGGTGCTCAGCGAGTTGCGGCGGCGCTTCTCCGCCGCCTGCTGGCAGGACCTCCAGCAGGTGCCGCAGCAGGCCGGCGAGAACGTACGGCAGGCCGAGCTGAAGCTGAAGGAGGCGCAGGCCGCCCGGGACGCGCAGCGCTGGCCGGACGCCACGTCCCTGCTGTCGACCGTACGGGCGCTGCTGAACACCACCGACGAGGCCGTGTCGGCCGCCGGTGACCGGTTGCGCCGGCTGAACGCCGTGCAGAAGGACCCCCAGCAGGAGATCGACCGCACCCGCTTCGCGATCCGCGACGCCCAGCGCCTCGCGATGTCCGGCCGCACCACACCCGAACCACGCCACGCGCGCCCGCTCGACGACGCCGTAGCCCGCCTGGACCGCGCGATCACCACGCTGGAGGGCCGCCACCCCGACTACTGGCACTTCCTGACGGAGACGGAGGCCGTACGGCAGTCCGTGGCGAGGGTCGTCGGCCAGATCCGCGAGGAACGCGGAACCCCTGGACACAACTGAGGCACCTCTCCCACGACACCGATCTCCTACGCCGCCAGGGCCTCCCGCAGTACGTCCCGCAGCGGTGTCGGCGGCCTCCCGATCAACTCCCCCAGCACCGGGCCTGCCTCCGCGAACTCCCCCTTCCTGCTTGCCTGGAAGAGCCCCACGAGCATGTCGGCCTGTTCCTCCGGTACGCCGTGCGAGACCAGCCCCGCCCGGTACTCCTCGTCCGTCACCGTCACGCGCCTGATCGTGCGGCCCGTGATCGACGAGGCGAGGGCGGCCACATCCGTCAGGTCGAGCGCCTCCGTGCCGGTGAGCGGTGGGGTCACCCCGTCGAACCGCCCCTCCTCCGCCAGCGCTGTCGCCGCCGCCTCGGCCAAGTCGGCATGTGCCGTCCACGACACCGGACCGTCCTCCGGCGCGGACAACTCACCGGTCCTGAGGGCGGCGCCGAGGAGCAGCACGGTCGTAGCGGCGTAGAAGCCGTTGCGCAACGACGTGAACGGGACGCCCGACGCGCGCAGCACCGCCTCCGTCTCCGCGTGGTCGGGCATCGGGGCGAAGGGCGAGGCCGGGTTCGCGCCCATGTGGCTGGTGTAGAGGACCCGGCGGGCGCCGGAATCCCGGGCCGCCGCTATCGCCGTACGGTGCTGCCGTAGGGCCGTGTCGCCCGTGCTCGCGGCGGACACGAGGAGGATCTGCTCGGCCCCCTCGAAGGCGTCGGTCAGGCTCGCGGGGTCGTCGAAGTCGCCCCGGCGGACCCGGACGCCCCGCTCCCCCAGCTCCTTGGCCCGCTCCGGGTCGCGGACGCTCACGGCGATCCGCTCGGCGGGGATCCGGACGAGCAGCCGGTCCACGACTCCCCTGCCCAGTTGCCCATTGGCTCCGGTGACGACGATCACGACGACTACCTCCACGAAGAACAGCCCACATCAACCGCTAACGCAAAAGACAGTAGCATCGCTACCGAACGAGCGCTAACGAGTTTCTGTTAGCGTTCTTCCCATGTCTGCCGACGACGACAACCGCAGCCCCCGCGACCGCATCCTCGCCGCCACCGCCCAGCTGCTCACCCAGGGCGGTCGCGAGGCCGTGTCGACGCGGGCCGTCGGCAGCGCGGCCGGGGTCCAGGCGCCGACCATCTACCGGCTCTTCGGCGACAAGCAGGGGCTCCTCGACGCGGTCGCCACGGAGGGCTTCGCGGCCTATCTCGACAGCAAGACCGACCTGGCGCCCACCGCCGACCCGGTCGCGGACCTGCGCGCCGGCTGGGACCTGCACATCGGCTTCGGCCTCGCGAACCCGGCGCTGTATCTGCTCATGTACGCCGAACCCCGCCCCGGCGCGACCCCGCCGAAGGCCGCCGTCGCGGGCGCCGAGATCCTCGCCGGGCACATCCACCGCATCGCCGAGGCGGGCCGGCTCCGCGTCGGCGAGGAACGTGCCGCCCAGCTCGTGCACGCGGCCGGCAGCGGTACGGCGATCAGCCTCATCGGCCTGCCCGAGGACCGGCGCGATCTCGAACTGTCCACGCTGGCACGGGAGTCGGTGATCGCCGCGATCACCACCGAGGCCCCGGTGAGCGACGACCCCGGCCCGGTCCCCGCCGCCGTCGCCCTGCGCGCCGTACTCCAGCGGACCGACGTCCTCACCGACGGCGAACTGAGCCTGCTGCGGGAGTGGCTCGACCGGATCGCCCGCGAGCGGCCCTGAACGCGGATCGGCCCCCGGTCGCGAAGCTGAGCGACTGGGGGCCGATAAAACTGTGCCGGACTACGAACCTCAGGTGCGGTAGGCGTAGTAGTACGCGTTCGGGTACGACGCGATGAGGCTCGCCACCGATCTGCGCAGGGTGTTGTTCGAGTGGTACGTGACGTACGGGATGCCGTTGCTCTTGGCCGTCACGATCATCGTGTGGTCCTTGGCGCCGTCCCGGTCGAAGTCCATCTGGAGGACGTCGCCGACCTCCAGCTGGTAGACGTTGGCGAGCGGGGTGGTGCGCTTGGAGTTCTGCGCGAACCAGGACCACTCGTTGACGCCGACGAAGGAGTCCGACTGGATGTCGGCGGTGCCGAACCACTTCGTGTAGTCGTACACGTAGCCCGGGACGTGCTTCCAGCCGCCGGCCTTCAGGGACTGGCTGACGAAGTTGGTGCAGTCGCCGCCGTCCGCGTGGCCGTTGAAGTCCGGGTAGGCGGTGTTGTAGACGTTCCAGTACTTCTCGGCGTACGTCGCCATCGCCTTGTAGTCGTACGTCGTGCTCGTCTTCGGGACCGCCACCGGGTTGCGGGTGGTGGCCGCGCGCGGCGCGTCCGGCGTGGTGTTGCCGTCGTCGGCCGGGGCGGGCGAGGCCTTGACCGCGGGCTTGGCCACCGTGTTGACGGCGAGGCCGCCGGTGTCCGTGTCCTGGATGGTGGAGAGCTGCCAGGTGCCCTGCTGGTCGGCCTTGAAGGTCAGTTCGTGGTGGGCCTGGAAGCCGGTGGTCTTCGGCTCGCTCCCCGTGGCCTTCGCGTACGTCAGCGTGGTCGTCTCGGTGACGTCGGCCTTGGCGGTCCGGCCGGTCACCCGGGTCGCGTCCAGCGTGACCTTGGTGGTCCCCGTGCTGTACGTCTCGCCGAGCTTGGCGATGCTGCTCTGGCGGCCGCGCAGCTGGCTCAGCGCCGACTTCTCGTCGCGCGACTGGGTGCTGGAGAGGCGGACGTCGCCGGAGAAGCGAGACGCGGTCTGCTTCGTCGAGGCCCCGTGGACGAGCGCCTGGGTGCGGTCGGTGAAGACCGCGTCGGCCAGCTTCTGGAAGGTCGCCTTGGTCGCGGCGTTCACGGTCGGGTCGTCGACGACGGCCGCGCCCGCGCTCCAGTTGGGCACGAGGGCGACGCCGGCGACGACCGAGGCGGCGGCCGCCGAGATTATGGCCGTACGGCTCCGCTTACGGCTCAGTTTTCTGGATTTCAATGGTGTTCCCCTCTACGCCGGTACGCCTACCGGGCGAGGGCATCTTCGCACGCCATGTGTGGCTCCTGTGAAGGGGGTTGCACTTGGTCAGTTCACCAGTCCCGGGAGGTCACTTGACCACCGTGGACCAGTCCGGCGACTGGGCCGGGTCCAGGCTGCGCAACTGCTGCAAAGTCTGGGGCGACTGAACGTCCATCCAGTCCGAAAGCTCCCTGAAGGACACGCACTTGACGCCCTTCTTGGTGCAGATCTTCGGGATGATCTGGTCGATCGCCTTCATGTAGATGCTGCCGTTCCAGTTCTCGAAGTGGTTGCCGATGAACAGGGGCGCCCGGCTGCCGTAGTAGACGCGGTTGAAGCCGGCCATGTACGAGTCGACGGTCTTCTTCTCCCAGTCCGCGAACTTCGCGGGGTCGCCCTGGGTGGTGCCGCCCGACTGGTTGTAGAGGAAGTTGAAGTCCATCGACAGGGCCTGGATGTTGTCCCCGTAGGGGAGCAGTTCGAGCGGGAAGTCCCAGAGGCCGTCCTTCTTGGTGGGCCATATCTGGAAGTCGCCCGGGGAGCTGGCGTCGTAGCGCCAGCCGTAACCCTTCAGCGCCTTCAGGAGGTTGGGCTGGCCCTCCAGGCAGGGGGC
>Ga0307510_10003745_pt1 | contig 17764 bp, 15 predicted proteins | sample 12_EM_MG_FD_207224 | JGI IMG/M metagenome (GOLD analysis project Ga0307510, IMG submission 207224) | Populus trichocarpa ectomycorrhiza microbial communities from riparian zone in the Pacific Northwest, United States - 12_EM | ecosystem: Host-associated > Plants > Roots > Unclassified | place...
CTGGAAAACCTTCCCTTGTAATACCACTTAGCCCAATTTTGGCATATCGGGATTCTCTTTATGAAATTCTTTAACCAATTCCCTTGCATGTTCCAAATGTTTCGGTAGTTCCCAGGTGTTTTCAGCTTCCGAACAACCTTTCCATTTGATAAAGTAACGTAGGTATTTAAAAGTTCTCGTACTTCCATCAATCCTTCCTTCATAAGAGATTATTTCACTCTTTACAATTTTTACCACCTCCCACTCAAGATCTCCATCTATGTCTTCTGGGGTCATCGGTGGTTGTTCTCGGGCAAGTTGGACAGAGGTTCGGTAGGGCTTGAGAAGTGATACAGGGAATACCAGGTGTATTTTGCATTGGTCCGATATGTCTAACTTGTAGCCTAGTTCTCCTCTTTGTTCTAGGATTGTAAAGGGACCGTGAGGTTTTGGAGCTAACTTCTTCGATAGGTGTTTCGTACGGATAGTTTTCGCCTTAAACATAACCAATTCACCAACTTTAGAGTCTCGTTGTTGCTTAGCTTTCAGATGGTAATAGCGTCCTGTAGTTTCTCTTGTCGTTTCCGGTCATTTTCTCGCTTGTTGATGTATTGTCTGCATCCAGTTGGCATAAAGGTTGGCTCCTGGATTATGTGCTTCTCATTCTTTTAACTATTCAGATTACGGATGATAACCATAGTTTGCGAAGAAGGGGGTTATGTCATGTGCAGTTGTAACCGAGTTGTTGTAGGTATTCGCCGCAAGGGGTAAGAGGCGATACTAGTCGTCCTGATCGTAGATGACAAATATTCGAAGGTACCCTCCCAACACTTAGTTGACTCTTTCCGTTTGTCCATCAGTTCGGGGATGGTAATCTGTTGACATTTTTCTCTTGACCCCAAGTCTTATACATAATGATTCCCAAAATTCTCCTGTGAATGTTTCATCGATATTCGAGATGATGTCCGATGGCAGCCTGTGGAGTTTTCATACTTCTTTAAGGAATGCTTCTGCCACTTCTGTAGCTGTTGCGTTTTCCTGTGATCCGATAAGGTGGGCCACTTTTGTGAATCGGTCTACTACAACCTTGATCAGCGTATAACCTGCTGATTTGGGAAGCTGCGTGATACAATCTACCGATGCAGAGGCTCAAGCTGCATAAGGCACTTGTAGCGGACCAAGTAACCTAAAGTGAGCATGTCTTGGGGCTTTGGGTTGTTGACATGTGCTACAAGATTGGATATAGTCGTTTACCCAATCGGTTATCCCTTTCGAATAGAAATCTCATGAGATAATTTCTAGAGTTTTTTCTTGTACCAAATGTCCAGCTGTTAGGCGCACCAATTTAGGGGGGAAAGCTACCCTACCTGGACGCGCACGAACCTAGAAGAAAGGATAACACCTGTCTCGAGCCCCGGCTTTGGGATGGCGCTTCATCACTGTGGGCCTCGCTAGTTGCGTCCAAACACCAAAGACCACCATCATTGGGACACATTTATAAGACCATATATGTCGGGCCGCCGTCTGCCTGACCGGATCCTGTTCACAGAATATTGCGGGGAGGCCTCCGGGCACCATATCCAGGTGGAAACAGGTGAATCGGACGACAGTGCATAAAGTTACAGACACTTGAAGACAGAAGGTGGAAAGAGTAGGTTGAAAGTAACTGGACTTGTTGCATACAAGTTAGGCCCCTCTTACCTACAAATACGCGTAGGGTACGAAGGAGGTAACTATGCCCAGTAAGTGAATCTGGTGAATCCACAAAGGACAGGTTGGCAAAAGATGGAGTCGAAGGGAAAAAACCCATTGGTACAATCCCAATGACAAGTCCTGTAATTGTACACGGGTAGTGGCACTGGACGTGAGTCCAAGGCAGACAACGACAGGAAGGTCCTAAATGATGACAGTCGTTTAGCGTGAGGGTTCTGAGATAACAATCTCAGGTTAAGGATGATCGTGTAACAGCATATCAGGGTCAGGGTTCATGGGTTCCTGGCGTGGAGCTTGGATATCAGAATAGAAGATGTTATATTCTGAAGTATAGGAGTCGTGAAAGAAATACCAGGTAGTGTAAAGAACCCAGGAAATAGGGAGCTTTTTCATTTTCATTGTTTCATTTTTTTTATATTATGTATTCGTTGTTAAAGTACAAGAAACGGCGTCGAGCGCTAGGTATGGCGTGAACAAAAACATAAACAATCCAACAACCCATTTCACCCCCTCATGGGAAAAATCTAACCCACCGAGCTCAGAGCACATCCCCCCCCCTGATAGCACCTAAGATGAAAGCACCATGGAGCAATACCTTCCTCCGGACATGTAAGGAAAGAAATGAATAGAAACGAAACCAGAGCAAGATACAAACCCTTCGGCGGGCTCCCCGATAAAACAGAAAAGAATCTGACGGCCCAGGGTGGACGGAGCGGCCAGGATAAATCTACGGTTGCCGGATGCCTTAATGGAAAAACGTACTAAACCCCGAATGCAGAGGGCTATTGGGGCAGGAGTAGTCGGGAAGGGAACAGTGCTCAATATTCGGCGACCTTGTGGATTTTGGGACAGGTCAAGGATGTAGCGCTAGCCCATCACCCGCGATAACCTACGCGTGGGTTGCGCCCGCAGAGTAAATCGCATGGGCTGGAGGAGAACAAGGGGAGTCGGCCAGCCAGGAGAGCCACTCCGCAGTAGAGGTGCCAGCTATCGTGCGGGGCAGTAGGGTGCCAGCCGACGGGACAGGTAAGGTGCTAGATAAAGAAGGGTGTAGCAGTACGGTGCAAGCGGATCTAACCGTGGGAAGCGGAAGAGGGAAGACTCGCCAAACATCTGAGAAGTACGAACATGGGGGACGGAGACATGGTCACGATCTTTCGAAAGCCGACTGTACTAAACCAAGCAGCTCAGGAGTCAGTGCAACAAGAGAGGGCAGGGCCACCAGGGCAACAACTTCAGCAATAGCCCTAACCCAGCGACCGTGTGTTGACGAGGACAAGAGTGTCGCCGACCATGCAAATCGCTAAGTGAAGCGCATCGTGAAGTGCCGGGTAAGGGGTAGGAACGCCAACATGAGCGTGCTCAACGAAGACAGAACAGAACCAGGAAGGAATTCATCAGCCCGGGGAGGAGAGGCCAGAGGCCCCAGAGAGAGGAAAGGGATCAGGGCGTGATAACCCCCTGAGCACTTGCCACAGGCAGGGGATATCAGAGGCAGAAGACACACTCACGATGATTTCCCAGGGTGTTGAGATTTCAATTGATAGAGGTGGAGCGGACGAGAAAGATGCTAGGAAATAGAGGGCTTTTTTTGATTTTTGATTTTTCTTTCTTTCTTGTTTTATATCATATATTCATTGTTAAGGTACAAGAAATCACATGGAGCGCTAGCTATGGCGAAAACAAAACCATAAAACAATCCAACGACCAGCTTCACCTCGTCGTGGGACAAACCAAAACCTCCTACCCCAATGAAAGCAATCAAACACGAGCAACTCGCCGTACCCCCAAGAGCTTATGGTATGGGCGTAACCGCAGACCAGGTAGCAGCCGAAACTAATGTGGAGGAGAGCATAGGAAAGATAAAACCGGGGAGACAATCAACAAAAGAATGTATTGGAGTAAGGAAACCCTTCAGCACGCTCTGCTAAACAACAGAAAAGAATCTTAAGGGCCAAGGCCGACGGAGCGGAAGGATAAAACAACTATTGCCGGAGTACCTAAGTGTTAGGCGCACGGACTCTCCGTAAGGATTTACAGGGTAAAGTTACCCTATCTTGGCGCATATGAAGTTCGAAGGAAAAAGATAACACCCACCTCCAGCCCCGGCGTTGGGACGGCGCCTCATCACTGGCCGCCTGGGTCGTTGCGTCCCAACACCAAAGACCACTATCAACAGAACACATCTTATAACACCGTATACGTCGCGGCCGTCCGTCTGACCGGATCCTGTTCGCAGGATATATGAGGGGAGACCTCCGGGCACCTTATGCAAATAGAAGCAGGTGAATCGGACAACGGCGCATAAAGTTAAAGACACTTGAAGGCAGACAGTCAGAAGAGTGGGTCGAAGGTAACGGGACGTTCCGCACGAAAGTTAGTCCCCTCGTACCTACTAAGTCATGTAGAGTATGAAGGAGGTAACTATGCCCAGTAAGGGGATCGGCTGCATCCACAAAGGACAAGTTGGTAAAAGATGGAGTCCGAGGGAAGAAGCCCATAGGTACGATCCCAAGGACAAGTCGTGTAATGCCGGAAGACCAGAATACGACATGCAGTCGCATGTCGAATTCTCGACGGAACCAACTAACGAAGAATGGCCATCTTCGGTCCAGTGAGTTAGACTACCCTCGGTGAGCACAGGGGCAAGATAATTCATAACCATTGCTGTCAACGGATAAACGGCTAAGCTGACACCTGACGTGGTCTCTACACCATCAGGGATAACAGACGCGCAGACCAATAAGTTGACCATGGGAGCAAAAAGTGTGATAGAGAGTGTTCAGGGTCTAGGAGTGTTCGCACTCAGGTGAAGTTCGCAGAGTTGCGGGCAAGGTACTTAGTTAGTATAGAGTTAGCATTTATACCGCGATTGCTCAGACGCGGAATATAAATATCGAAGCATCTTCGCTGCTATTAGACACAACAAGCACGGAGAAGAGATCTTATCAATATAATAAGTTGTCTACACTTTTATATCGTTACCAACACTTCGACAATCCATACCGAAGAGAATCATTATATCTAGCCTACATTACTCGTGTCTTCTTAACGAGTTCTCCGATATAACTACGATTACGGTCCTAGCTGTCGGAATACCTCACGCCGAAGCTACCACCTAACACTAAGAGAATTCCATGAACTAAGCGGCTTAGGGGCTAGGTGGGACAGGGACGGACTGCCCATTGAATCGGCTTGCTATGGAATGAAGTCCACATCAAGGAGGCACTGCTATACCAGGACCTGGGGTAACGGAAGCAAGTTGCGACCGTAGAGTAAATCGCGTAGCGGGTGAAGAAGGCGAGGGGAGCCACCCAGCGAGGAGAGCCACTCAGCAGTAATGGTGCCAGCAATCGGGATATGGCAGATGAGATGCAAGCTAATGGCAGTAAGATGCCAGCAAGGAAGGTCCAGCAGTACGGTGCAAGCGGATCTAACGCGTGGGAAGCAGGAAGAGGAAGGCTCGCCAAAGACCAAGAAGTGCGAACACGGAGGACGGAGACAGGGTCACGATTCTTTGATTGCCAATTATACCCACGAACCGACTCAGGAGAAAGTGCAATCCCAGAGAGCTGGGCCACCAGGGCAACTACTTCACCGATAGCGCGAAACTAGCGCCTCTATGTTGAAGGAAGACGAAGAGTTGCCAACCCTGCACAACGCTAAGCGAGACAGGTTGCGAGATGCGAAGTGAGGGGTAGGAACGTCAACGCAAGCGTGCTTAAACACAGACAGAACAGAACCAGGAAAAAATCCATAATCACGGGGAGGGGAGGCCAAAGGCCCCAGAGGGAGGAAAGACAAGAAGGTGTGATAACCCCTCGAGCAGTTGCCATGGGCTGGGGAGATCAGAGGCCGAAGACACCCTCACGATGATTTCCCATGGTATTGAGATTTCAATCGCGGGAGGTGGAGCTGAAGAGAAAGATAAAGGAAATAGGGGACTTTTTTCTTTTCTTTTGTTTTCCTGTGTTTTTTATCATATGATTCGTTATTTATGGTACAAGAAATTGTGTGAAGTGCTAGATATGGTGTAAAAAAAACGGTAAAACAATCCCACCGCCCGCTTGACCTCGTTATGGGACAAACGAAAACCCCACACACCAGCGAAAGCAACCAAAAATGACCAACCCGTCGTACCCCCAAGACCCTATGGTATGGGCCTAACCGGACACCAGCCATGAGCCTAAACTAATAGCGAGGAAAGCATAGAAGAGATACAACCACGAAAGCAACCAACGACAGAATGTACAGGAGCGAGGAAACCCTTCAGCAGGCTCCCCTAAAAGAAAACAAAAAAATCTTACGGCCGAGGGCTGACGCAGCGGAAGAATAAAACTACTATTGCCGGAGTATCTAGGGGAATTCCATGAACAGAACGGCTTAGAGGCAAGGAGGAACAGGGGCAGAGTGCCCGTGGTATCCACGCGCCGGAGAAGGTAGTCCAAGTCAAGGAGGCAGTGCGATACCAGGACCCGAGGTAATGGAAGCGAGTTGCGACTATAGAGTAAACCGTGTAGTGTGTGAAGAAGGCAAATGGAGCCAGCCTCGAGGAGAGGCACTCAGGAGAGGGGATGCCAGCCACAGTGCATCCGCAAAAACAGATTGTTCTCCTGGCGGACAGAGCCCGCTTCGGGACCAATAGCATCCGCGCTTGGGGTCCTGTTGGCCCAGATCTCCCGGGCCTTCATTGCCTTTCATCTCTTGCGTCTGGTGCACCTGGACGCCCCACCTTCCCACCATAGCTTCCGACGCGCTTGTTGTGGGCCTATCCGCTCCTAGTGCCTCCCACTTATATCCGCCCCCTTAATCTCTCGTCTACTGGCCTCCTATCTACTCCTTGCAGTTGCGCGCGTCCGGCGGCCAGCTTTGCTACACTCCCAACTCTGGGGACCTAGATCTGTCCAGTGCCATCCCTTTCGGGGCGCTGCCATCGGTAACGGGGGCACTCTGTAGGAAGACGGATCCTAAGATTGCGACCGCACCGAAGACTCAAAGTAGAAGTAAGGATCAAAATAAAGATAAAGATAATTCAAAGTAGAATCAAGTGGTAAAACTTAATATCGTTAAGCCTGAAAGCTTCACTGAATAAGTTCTCTTGAGGATTGTTGGTTTTCAGAATAGGGTGTCTCTCGCTTTAGTTAAGTAGAATAATGTAAAGCCAGAGGACACCCGTCAACCATTCTGACCTTTCGCGAGCACCCTGCACAGCTCAGGGCTGTCCAACTCACCTGCCTAGAGTGAGCTAACATTCGGAGGCAGTCGGACGGCTCGGATATTAACTATCTCCACAAATAGGAAGTGCCTCAGGTGTTGTCTCTCCAACTACATCTGCATGAGCGAAAACTCTTTCCTATCGGTAGCATCTTAGTGGCCAACCGACATGCCCACCGTAGAGATAATATCCATTGGGACTCACTGTGGATCCGGATACGGCGGACTAGGTTTGTCCCTGCCTCTATCTTCTCCTTTTAGAAAAGTACTGACTCCGGGTCCAAGCCCAGATGGCATGGAGGACAGAGATGAAAGCTGGGGACCCTATGTTCCTGCCTCAAAGAACGTACAAGCTGAAACCAGCATGGACTACAGGAAGGACAGTGTGAATTGGTTTTCTTTAGTGTTTGGTACAGGGCGGGGCGGGGCGGGTTTTGACCCGTCAGGCCCCGCCCTTACACGGAGCCGGGGGGGGTATTATTCCGGTAATCCCCGCCCCGCCCCCGTCCGAGGCCCACCCATACTCATTCCCGGGACGGGGCCCCGTTTGTTACCCCCTAGTGTTAAGGGGACCTGTCTGGGGTATGAGTGGGGCGGGGGCCTGAACGGGGACAGCGGCAGGGAATGCCGAAAAAGACACCCCGCCCCTGGCCGTTGAGCGGAGTGGGGCGGGGAAAAGGGTTGGGGGCCCGCGTTGTTCGGGGCCCCGTCCGCCCTGTAACGAACTCTAGTTTTCCTTGGCAGGTTTTGGAGATGGTTACCGCTCGTTGTTTGGTGGTTATGTTGATTTCATTTCTTATCTGATTTTGCGAAAGTTTGCCTTATTTTCATAGGGATGGAAATGGTGTTGGGCTTAGATTTGGAAGTTATATGGGTTATTGTTTTGATTTCAGCAGGCTGGACTTGGCTTAGAAATTGAAGTTATTATGCAAGTGTACCTCAGGAGGGTTAAGGACCCGAAATCATGCTTGTGTGATAGTAAACCCTCCAGCTATTTGAAACCCCTAATTGTACCCATTTGATAACTGCTTGCGACCCGCTGTGGCCGCTCTTGTATCGGAAGGCAAGAGATATTGAGCAGTAATCCCTAGAAAACACCGCCATATACCTGATACTAACCAAGAATGTTTAGCGACGAGAGACCCGCTAAGCCGTTGAGGCTTGCAGGCCCTCCGCCAGACACTATCTCTATACATGTGAATGTAAGGCTCGAGTTGAGCCACAACGGAAAGAAACAGAGCGAGAAGGCTGTCTTATTGTTGGATAGTGGTGCTACGGGCGCAGTATTACGTAGGGCTTGGGTTAGCAATACCCAACTCCTATGTATACGTCGGGAGACTCCGACACCTATTTCTGATGCAAACAGGAATAACATCCTGGCTCAGGTCTCCACTATACAAAGACAATTGATATGTCTATAGGAGACCATTCCTTGAAGATGAGATTTGAGCTTGCTGATCTGCCTTCAGGAGACATGGACGGTTATCTGCCAATGGCGTGGTTGAATGACCACAACCCAGATATCAACTGGGAAAGGGGAAGTCTGAAGTGGTGCTCAGACTATTGTGAGACCTATTGTCTCTGAAGCAAGAGTCCTCTAGAGTTTATTACCCACGAGAAACTCTTCGCCGAGGATCCCAAAAACATCTTTGTAAGTGGGATGCACCTTTGGACTCGTGAAGATGGAGAAGACATAAGTCTTAAGCTGCTGCCAGAATACTAGGATTACGCTGATATATTCAGCGACGAAAAGATCAATGTCTTGCCAAAGCATACTGAGTATGACCACCGCATGGACTTGGTCCCGGGCTCTGACTTGCCCAAAAACCACATACACCCGCTCACAGTTTGGGACCTACAGGCATTAAAGGCGTATATCAATGAGGTGGAACAGTCCGGCAAGATCCGAAGATCATCCTCTCCGATAGGTGCTCCGATCCTGTTTGTACCGAAGCCTGATGGAATACTTCGGTTATGTGTTGATTACCAACAGTTAAATAAGATTACTATTAAGAATAAGTATCCATTACCCTTGATGAACCAGCTACGTAGTAGGCTCGGGAAAGCCACAGTGTTCACCAAACTGGACCTGAAGAATGGCTATTACCTGACCCGCATGGCGAAAGGAGATGAATGGAAGACGGCTTTCACAAGTCGGTATGGCTTATACCAATATACACTCATGCGTTTTGGGCTTTGGAACGCGCCATGAACTTTCCAAGGAATGATCAATGATGTATGCCATTACATGTTGGATGTAGGAGTCATTCCCTATAAGAATAACATCCTAATCGATTCTGAATGCATAGAAGAACATGTTGCCATGGTCAGGAAAGTGATGGACAAGCTGCGGAAGACAGGCATATGTGTCAGTATAAAAATGTGCACCTTTCATGCGAGAGAAGTAGAATTCCTTGGATACAAAATCTCCGACCATGGAATATCAATGACAACCAACAAGGTTGAGGAGATTACGGCGTGGTTACTGCCACCAAAAGTTGTTGATGTGCAAAGATTTATATGCTTTGCCAATTTTTACGGTCGGTTTATTAAGAGATTTAGTAAGATAGTAAAACCTTTAACCGACTGGACAAAGAAGGGCATCAAGTGAAATTGGACCAATACTGGTCAAGCGGCATTTGATGAGCTCAAGACAGCTTTCACAACAGGTCCTATATTAACTCAATTTCATGAAACTCGTCCAACAAAGTTGGAAACCGATACTAGTGACTTTACCCTAGGAGCGGTTTTATGACAGCTATGTGAAGACGAGCGATGGCACCTAGTAGCCTTTCATGGCCGAAACGTTCGCCCCCACTCAAATAAATTATAATGTTCACGATAAGGAAATGACAACTATAGTTGCTGCATTTTGCGAATGGGAATACATGTTGAGATCCGTTGAAGAACAGATAACTGTTTATACTAATCTTAAGATTTTGGAGTACTTTAATATGACTAAGATTCTCAACAGAAGACAGCATCGTTCAGCTGAATTCTTGCAATCATTCAATTTGAAGATTGTTTACAGCGAGGGAAGGCTAAATGAATAGGCCGATGGATTGTCTAGGTGTAGCGACTACCGCCCTGAAGGGGGGAGTAATTCTGATCCTTACTCTTTTTGCCGTCCGCATCAGTATGTGGGTCAGGAGCGGGACATTTTGCGACCTCAAGTCTTGCACTCCTGCCAAGGGTTTTGGCTATAGTCTGCGTTTGGGATGGCTCTACTTAAAGCAGCCGCTGAAGACCAATGCTACTTGGATCCATTCAAGTCGGTACTCAAGGGCGAGAAGAAAGTTGTTACAAGTCTATGTATCATAAAGGATTTGCTCTTTTATAAAAACAGGTGGTACATCCCCAAGGACGAGGCCTTGAAGCGAATAATGATGGAGGCTGAACATGATTCATCTATGGCTGGACACTTCAGAACCTACAAGACAATTGGTAGAGTTAGGGCAAACTTCTACAGGCCAAAGATCAATGAACAAATGACAGAATATGTTCGCTCATGCGACATATGTCAACATAACAAGGTCATCCGGAACAAGAAGTATGGGGTATTGCAGCCTATAGATGTTCAAATGAGACCTTGGACCTCAATATCCATGGACTTCATTGTGGGGCTGCCCAAATGAGAAGGGTATACGAAAATATGGGTCATTGTGAACAGGTTCTCAAAGATGGCATATTTCATCCCCCTGAGGACTGAAGAGCACATGAAGAAACTGGGTCTAATCTTTCTGAAGGAAAGCTGGCGCCTTCAGGGGTTCCCAGAAACAATTATCTCTGCCCGAGATACCCGGTTTACATCCAAGTTCTGGATGAGCCTAATGCAACTATTGCAAGTCAAGTTAAACATTTCCACGGGTTCCATCCTGAAACCGATGGGCAAACTGAAAGGGTCAACCAGACAGTGGAACAGTACTTACGCAGTTACTGTTCGTATCAGCAGCAGGATTGGGTGTCGCTACTCCCTTTTGCGGAGCACGCCTATAACATTTTGCTGTCAGAATCCGCTGAGGCTAGGGCATTTGAAATCAACTAAGGATTCACTCCTCAGACACAATGGTCGGGGATGGTGCCTGATAATCAAGGGATACACCGAGACAGTGAACTTGTGATGAAGGATTGGGAAGGAACTTGGCAAGAGATCAGAGAAACATTACAACGGGTACAAGAAAGAAAAAGGAAATGGCTTGATCAAAAGCGACAGCCATCTCCTGACTCTGTCAAACTAGAGGATGTCAGCCAAGGCAGAGCAAAGAAAGCAGACCGCGTAATGTTGAACCGAAAAAACATTCGCACAAAGAGGCCTATGGAAAAACAGGATCATAAAATGTTTGGACGATTTGTGGTCAAGTGAAGAATTGGATCCAGAGCCTATGAGTTAGAATTGCCTGCCCGATGGACAATCCATCCAGTGTTCAATGTCGGGTTATAGGAGCCGTACCGTGAGGATCCTAGCGGAAGACCTCAGTTGGTGATGCCAGCACACGACATTGGAGATAGTGAGTCCAGGTATGTTGTTGCGAAGGTCGTAGACAGTTGGTGGTATGGAAATCCTAAGTCAAAGTTTCAGGACCGGTGGTTGCAATATTTAGTTGCTTGGGAAGAGTATGGACAAGAGGAAAATTTGGTGGAACAATTCGAGATGTTGGAAGGTACTGCTATGCAGACCTTGGTAAACTTCCACGACAGGTATCCATCAAAACCTAGAGAATATAGGGTTGTTCATGGGCCTATGCGTGGAAAGCAAAGCCGAAGCTAAGATCTGCCGACAGATCTAGAGAACAGGGCAGTGGTGTAACGACCCTACAGATAGGTAGCTACAGTGCACTAGACTCAAGCCCGTATGGTATACCGTATGGTAACCATATTGAGGATAGGCCAGTATACTTACTATACTACTGGTAGACATGAGTTGGTACAAGTGTCTACAAAGTTACTTGGTGACATAGAGTTAGACAGGGTAACCTAGGTAGGCCAAAGTTACCCTACTGGGCATGGTAACCTTCGGAGGGTATGATCGCATAAAGCTAAGGACCCATAGTAAACGTTGCATGGGTCTCCGGGGTAACATTATATGTGGTCCCACAGACTCGGGAAGGAAATAAAGGCATAACAGAGTAAAGTTACCGTACCTTAAAAACATGATTACCCTACGTTGGGGACCCAGTAACCCTACTGAGGTACTCCAGTTACCCTACCTTCAGCAACAAAGTCAGCTGCGGACATAGGGGAAAATTGTCTCCATATAGAAGGGGTCTTAGAAGTTTATAGGGCTGCTTGGTATGGTACAAAACGGACTACTGACTGAGCAGCAGTCGCCCGAACCTCCGGTAACTTTCAGAACATATCCCTAACACCCCCCTGCAGCTCCTCCGTTGGTACGGCGTGACAGCACTGTAAGGCTGTGTAGTCTTGTGCTTCCTAGTAAATTGAGATCTATAGGAACGCTCCCACAACACCTCATGAGTTGTGGCCATCCAACTAACCAGAAGCTGTTAGCAGGATATATAAGGGGTATGAGGGTGACCGCCTCCTGGGGCGCCACCTGGATAACACCTGGGAATCACCTACGGGCATACTTGCACCTCCCGGTTGTTCTATGGTCAACAGTAGAGGGCTTGGGGCTGACCGGGAAAGCAGCAAGGCTGCCAGGACAACCAGGGCAAAGCCAGTCCCAGGATACCCCGTGAACTGTAGCATTACCATGGGTTATTAGTGGACTCTAGAGGTGTGAGTCTTGTGACAATTTAAGAGGGCCCCGCATGGTTGGCGGTGGGTACCGCCGACGCTGTCAAGCAGCAGGAGATTTCTTCACGTGGGAGCATGCAGTGAGGTTTAGAAGCTTAGTATAGACAAGTAGATTTGCCGAAGGACTGTGTAGCTTGCACAGACGAAACCACCGCTAGGCCAGCGAGTCCCAATGGATATTTTCTCTACAGTGGGTATGTCGCTTGGCCACTGACATACTACAGATAGGAAAGAGTTTTGGCTCATGCAGATGTAGTTGGAGAGACATTACCAGGAGCGCTTTTTATTTGTGGAGATAGTTAATATCCGAGCGGTCCGAGTGCCTCCAAGTGTTAGCTAACTATAGGCAGGTGAGTGGGACAGCCTTGAGCTGAGCAGAGTGCTCCCGAAAGGTTACAATAGTTTCCAGGTGTCCTCTGGGTTTATATTATTCAACTTAAATAACGCGAGAGACACCCTATTCTGATAACCAACGATCCTCGAGATAACTTATGGAGTGAATCTTTCAGGCTTAATAATATTAAGTTTTACACCTTGATTCTACTTTGAATTATCTTTATCTTTATTTCGATCTTTATTTCTACTTTGAGGCTTCAGTCCCGTCGCAATCTTAAGATCCGTCTTCCTACAGACAGCCCCTGTTACATGCACTTTCGGCATGACTTGCTGCATATTCCTTGCAAGGCTGCATGCTCAGCATGATCCGCGATCCAGGGCGACAAAATGAGAAAACAATGGTGTGTTTTGCTGTCTGCCGAACTCATTACGGTTCCTTCTTGGGCAACCTGCTGTAATAGTACCTGGACACGATCGAAGACAGCCCGCAGCACATCCACGTTGGTCTGTCCCTGGGCTTCATTGGTACAGGCTCATTCGCCCGGAAACTTTGGCCGTACTGGAAGCAACTCCAGAAGCAGGATTGGCATCTTGGCCAGGCTGCTTCCTGTCCTCGAAACGATATTGCCGATCGTCTTGTATACCGGCCACACTTTCTTATCTCCGGAGAAATTGTGAAGGTGCATCTTGTCAAACAATGCCATAATGGGAACCAGTGTGGACCCGGCGGGCAAAGCTTTCTACTAAGGAACGGAATGGGCTGTTAGCACAGGAAACACCACTCCAAGAACTTGTCAGGACCTATCTCATACCTGCATATCCCACCACCAGTCCACCATATGCATCTCTAAATATACTCACTCCCCTCTGGAATCAGATTCTCGAATAGGTGCGTAAACCATATCTGTGCTATACGCGACCTGAGGGATCAGGTAGTGGACACACTCAATGATATTTCGATAATAGAAAGTTGTTCCATGTCGACCATCATCAATACTGGCTCCCGCCAATACCAAGTATTCACCAAATGGGTTCAGTATGTCGAGATGTTGTCGCAAGTTATAGGCAGACCGGAATGATCTGCTATCCGTACCCTCTAAACCTTCCGCATAGAATGGGTTGATCTGCGACTTGGCTACCGTGCTCGGGACCAACCAGCTCGCCAAATTCAGGTAGTTTTCCAATGACAAAGGGCTCCAAGGGTCATCGGTCATGGCCTTGTTGAGCTCCAAATAGCCAGCAACTTAGGCGAGTGGTCTGCCGGCATTGGGAATAATTGGTGGACCCCAACGGCGCACGCTGGCTGGTCGGTGGGAAAGCTCTTGGCTGTCTGAATCGTTCTGAATATCGTCAATCTCAGCACTTGCTGTATGGAAATCTAGGATCTCAGGCCAGCAATCAGATTAGTAGTCAGAGTCGGTCAGGTTTTCACCTTCATCAGGAAGGAAAGTACGTTGCATGGAAGCCGCGTCGGTGCTAACTGGGGCACTCTCTAGGAAGACGGATCCTAAGATTGCGACCCTATCGAAGACTCAAAGTAGAAGTAAGGATAAAATAAAGCTAAACATAATTCAAAGTAGAATCAAGCAGTAAAACATGATATCGTTAACCCTGAAAGCTCGACTCAATAAGTTCTCTCGAGGATCGTTGGTTATCAGAATAGAGTGTCTCTCGCATTCCTGAAGTTGAATAATGTAAAGCCAGAGGACACCGGTCAACCATTGTGACCTTTGGCGAGCGCCCTGCCCAGCTCAGAGCTGTCCAACTTACCTGCCTAAAGTGAGTTAACACTGGGAGGCAGGTGGACGGCTTGGATATTAACTATCTCCACAAATAGGAAGTGGTACCGTGATGTCTCTAAAACTACATTTGCATGAGCGAAAACTCTTTCCTATCTGTAGCATATCAGTGGCCGACCAACATGCCCACCATAGAGATAATATCCATTGGGACTTACTGGCCCAGTGGTAGTTTCGTCTATAAAAGCTACTCAGTCCATTGGTAAATCTACTTGCCTATAATAAGCTTCTAAACCTGACTCCATGCTCACACAATAAGGAATCTCCTGCTGCCTGACTGCCCGGGCGCTACCCCCAGTCAACCATGCGGGACTCCCTTAAATCGTGACAAGACTCACACCTCTAGAGTCCACTAATAACCCATGGTAATGCTACAGTTCACGGGGTAGCCTGGGACTTTTGGGGGGGTTGTCCTGATAGCCTTGCAGCTTTCCCGGTCAGCCCTATGCCCTCTACTGTTAACCATACAACCACCCGGAGGCCAAACTATACCTGTAGGTGGTTCCCAGGTGGTATCCAGGTGGCGCCCCAGGAGGTGGTCACCCTCACACCCCTCATATATCCTACAAACCGCTTCTGGTTGGTTGGACGGCCACAACTCAGACGGGTTGTGGGCGTGTCCCACTGGATCGCACTTTACTATGAAGCACACAACTACACAGCCGTACCGTGCTGTCGCGCCGTAGCGACGCTGGGGCCGCAGGGGGGTGTTAGGAATATCCCCTGAAGGTTAGAGAAGGTTCGGACAACCCCTGCTCCGTCAGTAGTCCGTTTTGTGCCATCCGAAGCCGCCGTCTAAAGATTTAAGAGCACCACTGCAGTGGGATAACTTTCCCCTAAGTCCGCAGCTGACTTTGTCGGTGAATGTAGGGTAACTTTCATTTGTATGCTACTCCATTTCTCTTAAATCTTTCGCCTTATAAACTTTCGTGTAACATACATGATCAATAACTGTGCAATCATCGCGAGTTGAACACGTTACCTTCCACAGAAGTCACCTGACCTATCTACCATGCTACGATATCACCAAGTCACTTTGTAGATTCTTATCCCAACTCATGTCTACTGCTAGTATACTAAGTATACTGGTCTATTCTCAATCTGGTTACCTCCTCGTATACGATATCGGCTTGAGTTTAGTCCACTGTAGCTACCTATCTATCGGGTCATTACACCACTCCCGTCTTCGCTAGATCTGTCCTTAGATCTTTGTGTCGTCTTTTCTTTCTGCGCATAGGTGCATCAATAACCCTATGGTCTCTAGGTTTTGATGGATACTGGTGGTAGAAGTTTACCAAGGTCCGCATAGCAGTACCTTCCAACATCTCGAATGGTTCCCAGGAATTTGCCTCTAGGCAATACTCTTACCAAGCAGCTAAGTATTGCACAAAGCGGTACTGAAACCTTGACTTAGGATTTCCATACCACCGGCTGTCGACTACCTCCCAGACAACATAATTAGGGTCACTATGCACAATATCCAGAGCTGGCATCGCCACCCGAGGCCTTTCTTTAGGACCCTTGCGGTATGGCTCCAACAACCCTACATTCAATACTGGATGGAGTGTCCATCGGACAGGCAATTCTAACTCATAGGCTCCGGATCCAATTTTCCGCTTGACGACAAACGGTCCAAACCTTTTATGGTCCAGCTTGGCCACAGCTCTCTTTGTGCAAATGTTTTTCTGGTTCAACATTACGGAGTCTGCTTTCTTTGCTCTGCCTTAGCTGACATCCTCTAGTGTGACATATTCAGGAGCAGGCTGTCGTTTTTGATCATGCCATTTCCTTTGTCTTTCTTCTGCCCCTTGTAATGTTTCTCTGATTTCCTGCCAAGTTGCTTCCCAATTCTTTGCCCCAAGCTCAATGTCTGGGTGTATCCCTTGATTATCTGACACATGTCCCCACCATTGTGTCTGAGGAGTGAATCTGTAATTGATTTCAAAAGGGCTACCCTTACCGGATTCTGACAGCAAAATGTTGTCGGGGTGCTCCGCAAAAGGGAGTAGCAACACCCAATCCTCCTGCTGATACGAACAGTAACTGCGCAAGTACTGTTCTAGTGTCTGGTTGACCGGCTCAGTTTGCCCATCGGTTTCGGGATAGAACGCGGTGGAAATATTTAAGTTGACTTGCAATGGTTGCATTAGCCTCATCCAAAACTTGGATGTAAACCTGGTATCTCGGTCAGAGATAATTGTCTCTGGGCGTACATGAAGGCGCCAGATGTCTTTCACAAAAATTACAGCTAGTTCCTTGACGTACTCCTCCGTTTTGAGGGGGATACAATGTGGCATCTTTGAGAACCTGTCCACGATGACCCATATTTCCGTATACCCCTCTGATTTGGGTAGTCCCACAATGAAGTCCGTGGATATGAAGGTCTACGGTCTCATAGGAACATCTATAGACTCCAATAGCCCAGACCTCTTATGCCGGATGACCTTGTTATGTTGACATATGTCGGATGAGCGAACATACTCTGAAATTTGTTCCTTCATATTTGACCGATAGAAGTTTGCCCTAACTCTACCAATAGTTTTGTAGGTTCCGAAGTGTCCTGCCATGCGTGAATCATGCTCGGCCTCCATGATTATTCACTTCAAGGCCTCGTCCTTTTGGATATACCACCTGTTTTTATAACAGAGTAAATCCTAGATGATACTCAGACTTGTATCAATAATCTTCTCTCCCTTTAGTACCGACTTGAAAGTATCCATGTAGCTTTGGTCCTGGTCGGCTCGCTTAAGCAGAGGCGCTCTACACGCGCACTGTAGCCGAAATCTTTGGCAGGACTTCAACACCTGTGGTCGCAAGATGTCCCGCTCCTGACCGACATACTGATAGTGACGGAAAAAAGTGTAAGGATGAGAATTACACCTTCCGGGCGGTAGTCCCTACGCTTAGAAAATGCATCGGCCTTTTCATTCAGCCTTTCCCTCCGGTAAACAACCTTGAAATTGAAC
>Ga0307510_10003746_pt1 | contig 17762 bp, 8 predicted proteins | sample 12_EM_MG_FD_207224 | JGI IMG/M metagenome (GOLD analysis project Ga0307510, IMG submission 207224) | Populus trichocarpa ectomycorrhiza microbial communities from riparian zone in the Pacific Northwest, United States - 12_EM | ecosystem: Host-associated > Plants > Roots > Unclassified | place...
TCGCAAGAAGTGACGATCCGCACTCGATCAAGGTGTTCGATCCTTCGATCAAGGGCGAGACCGATCGTTTCGCCTATCGGTTCGTGAAGCGCTGACAGGTACCCGCGGCGACGGGTGCGACCTGACCGACGCGAACCCCAAGACCCCATCGTTCCGTCCCTTGCTCCAGTCGCGGGTTTCTTTCAATCGTGTCCTATTGGTCGGACACGATGCTCTAAGGTAAATGGAGACATCTCGCTGAGCACACAAGCGAATGTCCAGACCGTCGAGGACTTCTTTGCGGCTGTTGGCGGAGAGCCAATGAGCTATGAGCTAATGCCTGGCCTCTTTAACGCTGCACGCATATGGCCGCTTCGATCCGAATCTACGTGGACCGTGCAATGGCCTCGGTCCATCTCCTAGGCGACCATCGCAGGAAGAGCCGGGCCGAATACGAGGCCGAGAATCCCTTCGTTGAGGGAGACCTGGAATAGCCGCAAGCGTGTCGCCACTGTCCGGCATCACGGTGAAACGCTGTCGGCCATGGCGTGAAATGCTGTCCTCCCAATGTTTCGGGAGGCACGCCGTAGGCATTGGTCACGTCGATGATGGTTTTTCCGTGCCAGTCGGAAAGCGCACCCCCGACATCTGCGTGTGATTCAAACCGCACAGCCAGAGAGACGACGTCCGCCTTGGCGGCCTCCACCAGTGTGGGAGGCAATGGCGCTGTATGCGTCCACGGCGAATCCGACGCGCGTGATTGGCATCGCTGAACAACGTGTTCGGTGAGCCACACGATTCGTTCACAGCGAGAACTAGTTCATCAAGTCCGTCTTGTTACGTCCAACGTATCAGCTTCGTAAATGAGAATTTCTTTCTTGTCACAAAGAGTGAAGCCGGTGCTCATTTGTACCGGGTTTTGGCGAGCAATCCGCAGTCCTTGAGCGCCCAGGCGTCGAGGCTGCCGTCTCCAGCAGTACGACAGGCCGATCGATGCAGTACAGAGTCTTGCGGTTCCCGACAGCGACACCAACCCACCTCCTTCGCACCAGACTCGATCCCGCAGGGTCGCCGCGACTCCCAACCCGAACCGTTCTTCGAACCGCCGCACGCTGGCTGCTGGCGCTCGGCTGCGCATTCGCGCCGGCGCTCGCGCTCGCGGTGGACGTCCAGATCTCGGGCTTCACCGACAACCCCGATCCCGCCGTGCGCGGCGGACCGATCACATTCACGATCGTCGCCGAGAACACCGACGGCGACACCGCGAACAACGTGGTGGTCACCTATGAGCTGCCGACGAACACGCAGTTCGTCTCGGTGTCCGACGCAGCAGTCCCTGGCGCCTGCTCGCACGACGGCGCATCACCCGGTACCGTCACCTGCACCTACCCGACGCTGCGCGGCACGCTCGCCGCGCCGGCCGGTCCGACCCGCACGATCAACGTCGTGCTGCGCACAACCGGCTCGAGCGTCGCAACGCTCAACAGCACGGTCAACATCACGACGACCGACTCGGACATCAATCCGGCGAACAACTCGCTGACCCAGAACACGACGGTCAACAACGGCGCCGATCTGAGCGCCTCGCTGAGCGGCTCGCCGAACCCCGCAACCGGCGGCGATCTGGTCAGCTGGACGGTCAGCGGCAGCAACCTTGGGCCGAACACGTCGGGGTCCATGACCTTCACGAGCACGCTGCCCGGTGTGCTGACCTATGTGTCTGCCGGCTCAGGCGGCAACGGCTGGTCGTGCGGCGCCGCCGGGCAGGTCGTCACCTGCACCAGTGCAGCGGCTGCGGTTGGCGCATACCCGAGCTTTCCGATCGTCACCCAGATCACCGGTGTGGCCGGCGGCACCGTGACGCTGAGCGGGAACATCTCGTCCAGTGTTGGCGACCCGGACTCGTCGAACAACAGCCCGGTCGCCAGCGTCACGGTCAATCCCGGTACCGACCTCGCGGTCACGCAGGATCCGCCGTCGCCGAATCCGGCGACCTCGGGCAATGCGGTGACCTTCACGCTGCATCCGAGCAACCTCGGGCCTTATCCGGCAACGACTGGCGCGCAGGTCAGCTTCCCGCTGCCGGGCGGCTTTGCATTTTCGAGCGCAACGCCGTCGGCAGGCTGGGTTTGTCCGAACCCGAGTCCCGGCACGACAGTCACGTGCACGTTCGCAGGCAGCCTCGCCTCCGGCGCTTCGGGCGTGCTGACGATCGTCGCAACGACGCCGAGCGTCGCAACGCCGACCGTCTACAACAGCATCGCCGCGACGATCGCGCCGAACGCCGGCGGCCCCAGCGATCCGAACGCGTCGAACAACAGCGCGACCCGAAGCGTCACGGTCTCGCCTGACGGCCTCGATCTGTCGGTCACCAAATCGAAGACGCCGAACTTCGTCGCGCTCGGCGCCAACATGACGAGCACGATCGTCGTGAACAACGCCGGCCCGCGAACCGCGGCGAGCGGCAGCATCACCCTCGTCGATGCGCTCGATCCGACCAAGGAGCAGTACGTCAGCGCGAGCGGCACCAGCTGGTCCTGCGTGTCGGCCGCGCCGAACGTCAATTGCACGTACAACGCCGCGCTCGGCATCGGCAACAGCAGCACGCTGACGATCACGACGCAGGCACTGGCCGCCGGCACCGCAACCAACAACGCGACCACGAGTTATTCCGGCACGCCGGGCGACTTCAATTCGGCGAACGATCAGATCGGCGCGTCGGTTTCCGTGACCGCGGCGAACAATTCGCCAGACCTGCAAGTCGCGCTGTCGGCCGCCACTGCGGGCGGCACGCAGACCACCGTCGAGGCCAACGAGACGCAGATCGTCTACACGGTCGCGGTGACCAACAAGGTGATCGCGAGCCCCGCGGACGCGAACAGCGTCGTCATGACGCTCAGCATCCCTGGCCGCACGACCGCCACCAACGTGACGCTGAACGCCACCGTTCTGACCAACACCAGTGGCACCTCGACCGCGACGTTCTCGTGCACCGGCACCGGCACCGGCAGCACCGGCAACGTCGTCTGCACGCAGACCGGGGGCACGCAGCTGAGTCCTGGCGACGTGGTCACCTTCACTGTCGCCGCGAACCGGGTGATGACCGACGGCACGTTCAACGCGAACGCAAGCGCGGTGTCGAGCACTCAGGGCGACCCGCTGCCGAGCGACAACACGGCCTCGCTGCCGATCACGATCGACCCGATCGCCGATGTCGAAGTCGTCTCGAAGGTGCTGGCCGCGAACCCGGTGCTGGCGGGTACGAACGCGATCTACACGATCACCCTGCGCAACAACGGCCCATCCTCTGCGGCGAACCTGTCGATGAGCGACGTGTTCACCGTTCCCGGCGGCGACACCGGCTTCACCTTCGTCTCGGCGAGTGCGTCGAATGGCGGCTCCTGTTCCGGCCTGACCGCAGGCACGAGCTATTCGTCGGGTGCCCCGACCATCACCTGCAACTGGGGCGCGGTCGTCACCAACGGCGACACACGCACCGTGACCGTCACGGTGCGGCCGAACTGGCAGTCGGGCAGCGCGGCGCGCACGCTGGCCAACACCGCGACCGTCAGCACGACGACTGCCGAAGACAGCGTCGGCGGCCAGGGCAGCGCGTCCAACAGCAAATCGCAGACGCTGAACATCAGCCCGGCGCAGGTTGACATGCTGATCAACGACAGCGACCTGGTCGATCCGCTCGGCTTCGACCCGTCGGTGCCGGCGAACAACGACATCACCTACGCAGTCGTCGCATCGAACAACGGCCCGTCGCTCGCATCTGGCGTCGGCTTCACGTTCACGATGAGCCCGCCGACGGGCAAGACGATCACGTTCCGCGGCGACGGCGCGGCAGCCGGCGTCGCGGCGGCGAACCCGAGCGGCACGATCGCCGCCAGCCTGTGCGATCAGGTCGGCAGCTCGGTGACCGGTCCGGCGACATTGACAGTGACCTGCCTGTACACCGCACCAGGCCTGGTCGCGAATGCAGCGTCGGTCACGCGCCACCTGGTCTTCCGCGTTGGTACGGCGCCGAACACCGGCGGCGACACCTACACGACCAGCGCGACCGCCATCCTGAACGAGACGGACTCCAACACCTCGAACAACACCGAGGGCGAGACGACCACGGTGCGCGTGCGCGCCGACCTGTCGATCGTCAAGACGCCGTCGTCGAACCCGGTGCAGCTGCGCGAGCCCTTCACCTGGAGCGTCGTGGTCAGCAATGCCGGCCCGGGCGACAGCCAGACCACCGGCCTGACCGACACGCTGCCCGCCGGCATGGTGTTCGGCGCCGGCACGCCGATCTGGGCGATCAGCGGGGGCGGCGCGACCGGCACCTGCAGCGTCGCGGGTCAGACGATGACCTGCGCCTTTGGCGTGCTCACGGCCGGCCGGAACGTGACCGTCACCGTGCCCACACGCGTGACCACTTATCCGAGCGGCGGCGCCACGCAGAACTGCGCGAGCGCGAGCACCAGCGAGGTCGACCCGAACAGCGCCAACAGCGTCTCGATCTGCACGCCGCTGACCGTGCAGCGCTCGTCGATCGCCGGTACCGTGTTCCAGGACCGCGACCGCGCCGGCGCGAACGCCGGCACGCCGCAGGGCGCGGCCACCGAGCCGCGCATCGCGGGGGTTGCCGTGCAACTCTCCGGCACCGATGCCTACGGCAATGCGGTGTCGCTGAGCACGTCGACCGACGCGAGCGGCAACTACAGCTTCACGAACCTGTCGCCGGCCGATGCCAGCGGCTACACCGTCACCGAAACGCAGCCGGCCGGCTTTGTCAACGGACCTGCCGCGCCGCCGGCACCGGCTGCGGGCGGAACTTACGCAGGTGGAGGCAGCGCGGGCAATTCGAGCTACGGCGCGATCCTGCTCGCAGCGAACACCAGCGGTACCGGCTACGACTTTCCTGAAGTGCGCCAGCCCAGCCTGTCCGGCTTCGTCTACGCCGACGTCAACCTGAACAACGTCCGCAATCCTGGTGTCGACAGCGCGATCGCAGGCGCCACCGTGCGGCTGTTGAACGCGAACACACTGGCGCTCGTCGCGACGACGACGACCGACGGCACCGGCGCCTACACCTTCACGAACCTCGACCCGCTGATCGCGTACACGATCGAGGAGCCGCTGCCGTCATCGCCGGCCGGCCTCGCGAACGGGCCGGTGAACCCGGGCCTCGTCAACGGCGCGGCATGTGCGAGCGGCTGCACGGCGCAGCCGAACACGCCGAGCGCAGGCACCGACCGCATTGCCGCGATCGATCTCGGCGCCGGCACCGACGGCACGCAGTTCAACTTCGGCGAGCAGCAGGTCTCGACGATCAGCGGCTTCGTGTTCGCCGACGTCAACAACAACGGCGTGCAGAACCTGCCGGGCGACATCGGCCTGGCCGGCGTGACGATCGTGCTGACCGGCACGGACGCGACCAGCGCGACGATCAATCGCACGACCACCACGGCGGCCGACGGCAGCTACAGCTTCGCGAACCTGCTGCCCGGCACCTACACGGTCACCGAACCGACGCAGCCCGCGGGCTCCAGCAACGGCCTGACGATCCCCGGCACCGGCGGCGGCAGCGCGACCAGCGTCGCGACCCTGCCCAGCGCGATCAGCGGCATCGTGCTGACGGCCGCCGCGAACGCGAGCGCGAACAACTTCGCCGAGATTCCGAGCTCGAGCGCGATCACCGGCCGCGTCTGGCTCGACGTGAACAACAACGGCAGCATCGACGCGAGCGAGGGCGGCATCGCCGGCGTGACGATCGAGCTGACCGGCACGGATGCAAACGGCGCGGTCTCGCGCACGACCACGACCGACTCGACCGGCATGTTCTCGTTCGGCACGCTCGCGCCTGGCGTGTACACGCTGCGTGAACCGACACAACCAACGGGCACGCTGAACGGCCGCACGATCGCCGGCACCATCGGCGGCTCGACCAGCGGCGCGGCCACCAGCGTGGCCACGCTGCCGAGCGCGATCAGCGCGATCACGCTGGGCGTGGGGCAGAACTCGGTGGCCAATCTGTTCGGCGAGGTTCCGACCAGCAGCATCGCCGGCCGCGTCTACGGCGACAACAACAACAACGGCAGCATCGATGCCGGTGAGACCGGTCTGGCCGGCGTCACGATCGCGCTGAGCGGCCTCGACGACCTCGGCGCGCCCGTCAGCCTGACGACGGCGACCGCCGCCGATGGCAGCTACACGTTCGCGTCGCTGCGTCCGGGCACCTACGCGGTCACCGAACCGCAGCAGCCGGGCGGCACGACCAACGGCATCACCAGCGCGGGCAGTGCCGGCGGCAGCGCCACGACGCCGTCGGTCACGCCGTCGGCCATCACCGCGATCGTTCTAGCACCCGGAGTGAACTCCACGCAGAACAATTTCGGCGAGATCGGCAACTCGCCCGATCTGCTGGTCAGCAAGGACCATGCGCTGCCGCGCTTCACGGTGCACAACGCTGCGTCCTACCGAATTCGCGTGCGCAACGCCGGCGAGCTGGCGACGACGGGCGATTACGTCGTGACCGACCGGCTGCCTGTCGGCCTGACGCTGGCGGCAACACCCAGCGGTGCCGGCTGGAGCTGCGTCGGCCCGGCCGGTGCGAGCGTGTTCAGCTGCAGCGCGAACGCGGTGATCGCGTCCGGCGCCGCGAACCCGAACGCGATCGACGTGCCGGTCGCGTTCGGTCCGCAGGCGGCGACGAATTCGCCGGTCCACAACGTCGTGCTGGTCGAAGGCGGCGGCGAGCTCGATGCGCGCCGGCCGACGACCGCCGAGCGCGATGCCGCGGTCAACAACCCGGCCTCGCTGCCTGTCTGCAACCCGGCGATCTCTCACAACGTGTGCCGCGATCCGACCGTCGTGCAACTGTCCGCATCGCTGGCCGGCACCGTCTGGTACGACGGCGGCAGCGTGCCATCGCTGCTCGACGGTGGTGACACCCGCTTGGCGGGCTGGCAGGTCGAGGTGGTGAACACCGCCGACAACACGATCGTCGCCCGCGCCGTGACCGGCACGGATGGCAGCTATCGCGTGCCCGACCTGCTGCCCGGCGTTGCACTCGCGGTGCGCTTCCGTGAGCCGCAGTCGGGCGTGGTGTTCGGCTACCCGGTCAACGGCGATCAGTCCCCGGGCTCGTCGGGTGCGAGCTGCAACCCTTCCCAGGCGCTTGCCAACGGCACGAGCAGCTCGTGTGTCGACAGGGGCACGAATCCGCAGCTCGGCGTCGTGCTGGCCGCGGGCCAGGACCTGACGCAGCAAAGCCTTCCGGTCGACCCGAGCGGCGTCGTCTATGACGCCGGCGCGCGGACGCCGGTGGCCGGTGCCGTGGTCACGCTGGCGCCCACCGGTGTCTGCGCCGGCTGGAACCCGGCGAGCTCCGTCGTCGGCGCGAGCCTCGGCGGCTACACCGTCAACGGCAGCGCGATCTCGATGACGGTCGGCGCGAGCGGCTTCTACCAGTTCCTGTTCGCAGCCTCGGCACCGGCCTCGTGCCAGTTCAGCCTGAGCGTGACGCCACCGGCCGGCTACACCTTCGTCTCGAAGCTGATTCCGCCGCAAGCCGGATCGTTGACGCCGTCGGGCGCCACCGGCAGCACCTATGCCGTGCAGCCGCAGCCGACGGCGCCGACCGGCGCAGTCGGCACGGCCACCGCGTACTACCTGAACCTCGTCAGTGGCTCGGCCGGCGCGAACATCGTCCACAACCACATCCCGCTCGACCCGGCGCTGCCGAACGGCATCTCGCTGAGCAAGACCGGCGACAAGTCGGTGGCCGAGGTCGGCGACAGCGTGCGCTACAGCATCGCGGTGCAGCTCACCTCGGGTGAACTGCCGCGCCAGCTCACGGTCCTCGACCGCCTGCCGGCCGGCTTCACCTTCATCAAGGGAACGGCCTCGGTGAATGGCGTGGCGATCGCCGATCCGATGGGCGCGCCCGGGCCGCGGCTCGCGTTCAACCTCGGCCAGATGCCGGCGGACGGCAAGTTCCTGCTGCAGTACCGCTTGCGTGTCGGCGTGGGCAGCCAGCAGGGCGATGGCATCAACCGGGCGATCGGCTATGCCTGCGGCGTGCCGTCGGGCTGCCTGACGGCCGCGTTCGCGCCGGTCGCGTCGAGCCTCGCGACCAACGAGGCGCAGCATCGGGTGCGTGTCACCGGTGGCGTGTTCGCACCGGAAGCCTGCGTGGCCGGCAAGATCTTCGTCGACTGCAACGGCAACCAGATCCAGGACCGCGAGGAACTCGGCATTCCCGGCGTGCGCCTCGTGCTGCAAGACGGCACGACGCTGATCTCTGACTCCGAAGGCAAGTACAGCTACTGTGGTCTGCCGCCGCGCAGTGCGGTGCTGAAGGTCGACTCGGCGACGCTGCCACGCGGCTCGCGTCTCGTGACCTCGAGCAACCGCAACCTCGGCGACGCGAACAGCCTGTGGCTCGACCTGAAGAACGGCGAGCTGCACCGCGCCGATTTCATCGAGGGCAGCTGCTCGAACCCGGTGCTCGAGCAGACGAAGGCGCGCCGCGCGCAAGGCGAAGTGCGCGCGCCCGAAGCGGAGAAGAAGGGCCCCGCGTTGCGCTTCGACAGCAAGGCGCATGGCCTGTCCAGCACCAGCTCGCCGCAGCAGGGCACGGACAGCGCAAACCAGGCCGTGCCGAAGGCGCGCGCCGCGGCGCCGGCATCGTCGCCATCCGGAGCACCACCTCCACCACCATCACCGGGCTCGCCGACGACATCGACCACCGCCACCGAAACCAAGGGAGGTTCCGATGCGGCGCGCTGATCGTCACCCCAAGCATTGCCTCGCGCGCCGCCCCATGCGCCGGCAACTGATGCTCGCGCTCGGCGCAGCGTTCCCGCTGTGCGTCGCCGCGCAATCGACGCCGCCAGCAGGCTCGCCCACCGATGTGCGCTACACCGAGCCGACCGCCAGCGTGCCGGCGCTGTATCCGCGCTCGAACGAGAACGATGCGCCGCCGAAGGTCTTCCTGGCCGGCGAGTACGCGGCCAATGCGGCCGTCGGGCGCATCGTGGTCGAAGCGGACCGCAATGCGGTGCCGGCCGACGGCCAGAGTCCGGTCAAGCTGAAAGTGCGCGTGTACGGCCGCGATGGCGCGCCGTTGAAGGCGCCGGTATTCCTGACGATCGAGCATTCGGGCGGACGCGTGCTGCTGCCGAACGCGCGCACCGACGAGCTCGGCCCGCGGCGCCAGGACGCGGATCGCGCCGTGCCGGGCGTTCAGCTGAAGGTCGAAGGCGGCGAAGCCGAGTTCACGCTGCTCGCGCCGTTCGAGGCGCAGGACGTGCGGCTGCGCGTCACAGCCGGTGCCGAGCAGGCCTCGGGCGTGATCAGCTTCGTGCCCGAGATGCGCGACATGGTCGCGGCCGGCCTGATCGAAGGCGTGATCAACTTCCATCGCCAGGGCGGCGGCGTGATCCAGCCGGCGCGCAGCAACGATGGTTTCGATCAGGAGATCCAGTCCTGGTCGCGCCAGTTCAACGGCGGCAAGGCCGATGCCAGCGCCCGCACCGCGTTCTATCTGAAGGGCACGGTGAGCGGCGAATACCTGCTGACCGCCGCCTACGATTCCGACAAGGACACGCGCGCGCGCCTGCTGCGCGACGTGCGGCCGGACGAGATGTACCCGGTCTACGGCGACGCGTCGCTGCGCAGCTTCGACGCGCGTTCGGCCGACCGGCTCTACGTGCGCGTCGACAAGGACAAGAGCTACGTGCTGTACGGCGACTTCGTGACCGGCGACGGCTTCACGCAGCCGATCGGGCAGGGCGCAGTCGCATCGCTGAAGCAGCGCAGCCTCGGTGCCTACAACCGCACCGCGACCGGTGTGCGGGTGCATCACGAGAAGGACGGTTTCACCGGCAGCGCGTTCGTGTTCAACGACACGCTGCACCAGGTCGTGGAGGAATTCGCGAGTCAGGGTTCGGGGCCGTACGGGCTGCGCAACAACGCAGTACTCGAAGGCAGCGAGAAGATCGAGGTGATCGTGCGAGACCGCTCGCAGCCGTCGCGCATCGTCAGTGTGCGCGCGCTGCAGCGCCTGGTGGACTACACCTTCGAGCCGTTCTCGGGCCGCATCCTGTTGACGAACTTCCTGTCGGCCTTCGACGAGAACCTCAACCCCGTTTCGCTGCGCGTCACCTACGAGGTCGACCAGGGCGGCGAACGCTTCTGGGTCGGCGGCGCCGATGCGCAGTACCGCGTCAACGGCATGCTGGAGATCGGCGGCTCCGCGGTCACCGACCGCAACGAGCTGGCACCGTACGAGCTCGAAAGCGCGAACGCGACGCTGCGTTTCGGCCCGAAGACCGCGCTGGTCGCCGAAGTGGCGCGCAGCTCGAGCACGGTCAACACCAACCCGACGAATCAGACCGTCACGCCGGCGCTCGCGAACAAGGTCGGCGAGGTCGATGGCCAGGCCTGGCGCGTCGAGTTCGCACACGAAGACGACACCGACGAGGTGCGCGCGTTCGCCGGCCGCGCATCGCCCGAGTTCAACAACGCGGCCGCACCACTGAACGGCGGACGTGCGGAAGCGAACGTCAAGGCGAAGCACAAGCTGACGCAAACGCTCAGTGCCTACGGCGAATATCTGTCGAGCGAGGACCTGACCGAAGGTGGCGGCAGGAAGACGGCCGCCGGTGTCGGGCTGCGCTGGGCCGCGACCGAACGGCTGACGCTCGACGCCGGCCTGCGCTCGGAACGCGAGACCATCGGCACGCAAGGCAACGGCCTGCTGACCGCGCCGTTCGGTTCGACGGCCGGCCTCACCGGCAGCATCGGCAGCGGTTCGGGCGGCGGCGCGATCGGTTTCGGCAACCAATCGATCGACCCGGCCACCGGCTTGCCGATCATCACGCAGGGCGGTCTCGCGAACTCGATCACCGATTTGCCCGCGGGCACGAAGCTCGCGAGCGACGGCGTGCACCTCGGTGCGGGCTATCGGGTGACCGACCGCTTCACGCTCGGCGGCGAGGTCGAGCAGGATGTTTCCGGCGACGCGCGGCGTCGCGAGTCGGTGGGCGGCGACTACCAGCTCGGAGAACGCACGAAGGCCTACGGCCGCTACGAACACCAGAGCGGCTGGGTCGACAGCGCCGGCCTCACGTCGACGGGGCGCAGCGCGAACGCGTTGGTGTTCGGTGTGAACACGAGTGCGACGCAGGACACGCAGGCCTTCAGCGAGTACCGGCTGCGCGACGCGATCAGCGGGCGTGATCTGGAGATTGCATCCGGCGTGCGCACCGGCTGGAATCTCGCCGAAGGGCTTCGCCTGAGCACCGGCTACGAGCGCGTCGAGGTGCTGTCGGGGCTGACCGCCACCGCGGACGCTGTCAGCGCCGGCGTCGACTACACCGCGAATCCGCTTTGGAAGGGCAGCACCAAGGTCGAGTTCCGGCGCTCCGGCGACGTCGACGGCACGGCCGACAACGAAGCCTTCAACACGACCTTGTGGCAGGCACTGGTCGCCCGCAAGCTCGACCGCGATTGGACGCTGCTCGGACGCAACTACCTGCTGCTGACCCGCTATGCGAGCCGGGGCGATGTCGTTCAGGACCGCGCGCAGATCGGCGTCGCCTATCGCGACACCGACACCAACCGCGTCAACGCGCTGGCGAAGATCGAGCACAAGCTCGAGCGCGACGCGAGCGACGCTACGGCCGGCGAGCTGCGGTCTCAGGCCTGGATCGCATCGACGATCGGCGACTTCCATCCGTCGCGCCCGTGGTGGATGAGCGGCCGCCTGGCCGCGAAGTGGCAGCGCGACCGCTTCGAGGGCGGCGTGGAAGACAGCTTCCGCGCAGTGCTGCTGTCCGGCCGCGTCGTCTACGACGTGACCGAGAACTGGGATGTCGGGCTGCTCGCGGCCACGCAGTTCGGCCAGCTCGGTGCGCGACAGAGCGCGTTCGGCGCCGAGGTCGGCTACCTGCTGAAGCAGAACCTGTGGCTGTCGGTCGGCGTGAATGCCACCGGCTTCAAGGGCGACTCCGACCTCACTGGCTACGAATACACGCAGCGCGGTGCCTACATCCGACTGCGCTTCAAGTTCGACGAGACCTTGTGGCGCGGCAAGGACCCGAACGTGAACCGCGCTCTGGACCGCTGACCACGAGCGGCCCCATGCCGACCAACCTATCGCGACATGACACCATGAACCTCGACCATTCCCTCATCGCACTCGCCTTGCTGATCGCGGCTTCAAGCGGTGCGCCGGCCCTCGCTCAATCGACGCCGACCGCACAGCTCGCGCCGGCCGCCACGCGCATCAGCGATGAAGCCATCCAGTCCGACCATCAGACCTATGAGGCGATGCAGGCACGCATCAAGGCGCTGAACGACGGTGGGCGGCGGGTCGCCGATTACCACCTCGCGAAGGCGCAGTGCTGGCTCGACGTGAGTTTTCATGAGTACACCCGCAACGACCGCAGCGAATTTCCGCAGGCAGCGCTCGGCGAGGCCGGGTCGTTGGTCGGGGCGATGGAGCGCAAGCAGTCGCCGCTGTCGTTCGACACCCCTCTGGTGAACGGTGCCGCGAAGCTGCGGCCCGACCTGTGGGCCATCACGAGCGCGCTGAAGGGCGACGCCGGATTTTTTTGCGCGCAGCAGAAGATCGCCTGCGCCGAAGTCGAGTTGGTGCATGCGGGCAACGAGTTCAACCAGCAGCAGTGGCGCCATGCGAAGCCGTATGTGCAGATCGCCGAAGATCTGATCGCTGAAGCACAAGCCCTGGCCGCAAGTTGCAGACCAGTGGCCACTCCCGTCGCCGTGCCGGCGGCGACGAACCCACCCGCGCCGGTTGCGCCCGCGCGGGTCGAGTGGCTCGCGCATGTCGTCTTCGCATTCGATCGTTCCGGCGAGGCTGACATTCAGCGCGCCAGCCTCGGGCCGCTGCGCGAACTGGCCGACGCGATCGCGAAGGGGCGCATCGCGGTCGGATCCGTGCGCCTCACCGGTCACGCCGATCGGCTGAACGGTACTGGCCACGGCGACTACAACCAGCGCCTGTCCGAGCGGCGCGTGCAAACCGTGCGCGAGATGCTCGTGCGAATGGGCGTCGATCCTGCGAAGGTACGGACCGCGGCACGCGGCGACGAGCTGCCGGTGCAGGATTGCGCAGCGTCTGCGAAGAGCAAGAAGGCCCTCGAAGACTGCCTGCTCCCGAATCGACGCGTCGAGGTGCTCGTAGAGAGCGTCCCGACGAATTGATTCACCGCGGCTGCGCGCGTTTGGCCTCGTGGTATCGATCTTCTGGAAGTAGTCACGTTAGAAGGCCTATGGCTCTTCTCCAAATGATTGAAGTCCTATGCGGTGGAGTCGCTGTCTACGTTGGTGCAATATTCCTTCTGAAACGTCGCGTCCCTGTCGTGAACGAAGGCGAAGACCAGCCGCTTGCTTGGATCACGGGCTGGGAAGCAGTAGTCGCAGGCTGTCTGGTCATCGCGTTTGGGTTGTACCTGTTTGCACTGGCAGCTGGCTTCCTGCCGCAACCTCACGGCAGCTAACCATTGGTCCTGACCGATGTTCTCGTCCTTCACATCAAGACGCCGGCGGCTAGAGTGCTCTACACGCGCGGCGCCTAACCCTTCCCTCAAGCGGACCTGCCTACGGCAGGCCGGACCTTGCCGCCGACCTTTACGCGCTGCGCAGACGGGGCAGGATGCGCAGCGCGTTTTCGCGCTCGATGGCGCGCAGGTCCGAGCCGGTGAAGATCTCTGCCAGCCCTCGCGTGTTCTCGGCCGCCGAACGGTATGGAAAGTCGGTGCCGTAGACAATCTGCGTGACCGGGATGAACTTGGTCAACGACGCCATCGCTACCGGGTTCGCAGCCTGCGCGGTGTCGTAGTAGAAGCGGCGAAGCTCGGACAGTACGCGTTCGGCCGAGAAGCCCTCGATGCGGTACGGCGGCCGCATCATCTGCACCAGGAAGCGCTCGGTCAGCGCGCTGAGCGTGCCGCCGGCGTGCGAGAAGATGAAGTTGATATCAGGGCAACGCCTGGCCGTGCCTGAGAACACCAGGCTCGCGATGGTGCGCGTGGTGTCCGTGCCGTACTCGATGATGACGGGCGGTACGCCGCTGCCCAGATTCAGGCAGCACGCTGGGTCATTGGGGTGCGTGTAGGCAGTGGCCCGGCGGCGGTTCAATTCGTCCATCACCGGCGCAAACGACCCATCGCCCAGATACCGGTTGCCATAGCTGGTCATGAAGGCAACACCATCGGCCTGCAGCACGTCGAGCGCGTAGGCGAGTTCCTTCAGCGTCGCTTCGACATGCGGCATCGGCAGCAGCGCGAACATCCGAAGGCGCCCGCGCGACTCGTCGGCCAGCCTGCGCGCGAATTCGTTCGACGCCCTAGCGACGGCCGCTGCATCGGAGGCGTTGAGGAACCCGACCGCCGGTAGCGTCGGCGACGTGATCGCGGTGGCAACGCCGCCGCTGTCGAGGTCATCAATCGACTTCTGCAGCGTCCAGTTGTTGACGGGCGGCGAATCGAGCTTGGCCGCCTTGAGCGCCGTCAACCACGGAGGCGGGGCGATGTGGTGGTGTACATCAATGCGGTAGGGGCTCGCCGATGCCGGGGTGGTGCAGCCCGACGCCGCGATCGCTCCGAATGCGACGGTGCCGGCGAGAAGCCGGCGGCGCCGCAGGTCGGCGTTCACCGACGACGACGCCGCGCAAGAAGGACAGACCGTAGCGAATCTTCCGCGATTGGCAGGCATGGCAGCTCCCATCAGTCATGACAGACGATTTTGCGTTGGATGTCGCGCGCGAGATCGCCCTGGTGATCGCAGCACCCGCGGTCGGGGCGCAGCATAGACGCGTTGGCAGACGCGGAGGCGAACTGGCACTCAGCGTAGTGTGGCAACCAGACCCGTGTCGCCGCCTGTCCTGTGCCGCTACGCATCAAAGCATTCCAGTCCTCGCCGCACTTCGTCGTCGCCCGACGACTAAGGTGATGCATGCGGGTACCGCTGAATACCGGCGGCCCACGCCTGTGTTGCCCGGACGTACATACGATTGATTGGCCGCGCTCGTACGACATCATTGATCGCGCTGGTGCCCGCTATCGACAGATCAGGCCCAGGGCATCTACCGCGGCGCCCGAGCGTCCCTGCAATCCGATGATGTCCTTCGCACCGCAGGACAGCGTGCCTTTTGGATAGTTCTTGTTAAGGTTCTCGCCCAATCGAATCGCCCCCACCGGTCCCGCCACGAGCAGCGCAATGTTGCCTACCGTCCCCGTTGGCGATGTGAAGGCTCCGGGCGTATCCAATGGAACGGAGGCCGTTCGGACCTGGCTGCCACGCGCAGCGCAATCCAGGATCAACGCTTTCAGCAGATGATTGGAGCTGCGGAGCGAAGTCACCGCCATCGACCGGACGACCGAGCCGGCGGGGCATAACGCGCTGCGCCTGTCGCCGCCGCCACCACCGCCCTGGATCGCTCGCCCGTCACACAGGGGCGCGATGTAATTGACGTAGGCGCCGGTCCGGGCCTCCACGCCGGTCACTAAGGTGTTGGCGGGACATCGCGCAATGAACTGCTGCCCCCCGCTACCGCCAAATGCCGGAGTGAACGTTTCCTGAGCGCTGGCTGGTAGCGATGTGCCGAGAAACCCGGCGATCGCGGTCACATGCAAGATTCCTGTCAGTGCCCTCCGCCCAGCCGCGGCGAGAAGCGGCGCGCCTGGCGAGCATGGGCGGTTCGGTCCGACCGCGATATTGATCGCTCGTGCGGAGGAATACGGCATGTCGAAACTCCTGTGATCGTTTGGAGGCTATTCGCTCCATTGGATGAACGCGAAGGCGCTGGCATTTCGGACATTCGGAGCCACGCTTACTCGGTCTTCTTTGAGATGCGGCCTCCAACGGGGGTTGAATGCGCGAAGGACAGTTATGGATCGCTCCGCCCTGCAACCTACTCCGGCGAGCATGAGACCGTCGGAGGTCGCTCCCTCGGGAGCATCGCGCGCAAGCTACGGGCTGGCAACCCAGCGGGGTGGGCTGGCGCCCCGGTCCGCTAGGAGCGCCGCCGCCCAGAACAATCTTGAATGCGCAGCCTCGCACCGACCCGGAGTGTCGGCTCGCCTAGGGCACTGTCGGTGCGAAGGCGACGTACGCTGCCCCGCGTGCTGCGAAGCACGCAGCCACCTTCTACGAGAAGGCTGTGGCATCGGCTGGCGCCGACTTGCCGCAGTTTGTGTAGGACGTGTTCGACGCCTTCCCTGAACGCGACATCCTGGCCCACGGCTTCCGTATTTCATCGGACAGCTTCAAGCCGGACATCCAACGTTGGAGCTTAGCCTCGCCTCCTGACGTGCGGATCAGCTCAGGTGTCCGCGCAACAACATCACCGCGGACGCGATGGCCATGGCGATGAACACCAGTTGCATAGGGCCGGGGCGGCGCAAGCCGGTGAACGGTTGGCCGCAGGCCACGAAGCCGACCTGGGTCAGCGCGGCGACGATCTCGTCTCGGCCGCCGCTGCACGAGAAGTGAACGCGACCGGGCGTGTCCGCCCGGTTGTGCCGGATGTGAAAGCCCCGGCTCATCCAGGCCGGCCCATCGGGTGCAAAAGCGACCACCTGATCCGGTCGGAACTCATACGTTCCCAGGCAACGAACGACGAGCTTCTCCTTCGAAACTGTGATGCCCGCCTTGCCACCCCGCCGGGAGCTGAAACCGACGCGGGTGTGGCCGCTCAGGGTTATCTCGGTCATGCCCTCGCTCCATGGACCGAGTTGTCCAGGTTCGCATCTTCCCAGTCGAACGTCGGCACTGTCTCGGAGACGCTGACCTTCTTCTTCTGTGACACGCCGTGGTCCCATGGCAAGCGCCCCTGCAGCGACAGATGGCTTCCATCGTCCCAGTGCGCCACAGTGGCACCACGGCGGAGGGGCAACGCGGTGTAGTCGCTGACGGCGTCCTTCAGGCGGTTGTGCCAGTCCCAGGCGAAAAAGGCGAACTCGCTGGCCAGGATCAGCACGGAGCCGTCGGCAGAGGTCAGGCTGTCGCGCCAGCTCCACGAGCCCCACGCCCGACCCTGCCGCCAGAGCGCTTTCCGCCCAGGTAGGCATCTTTGATCTCCACACGGCCGTCGAACAGCCGGACGTCCTCTCCTCACGCCGCCTCCCGCGCCGCACGCGCCTCGCGGCGGCGCGCGATCCACTTCTCGCGCTTCAGGCCGAGCACGCCCGCGAGCGGGAGCAGCGTGAAGAGGCCGGTGACGATGACTCCGATGGTCAGAAGGCTCATCCAGGCGAACGGCGGGTCGGCTTGCGTCGGCCTGCCGGCGCGCGACATGACCGCCGTTACCGCCACCGCGTTGTCGCCTACGGGCACGCCGTTGCGCTCGAACACGGGACGTGCGGCGCCGGCGACGGCACCATCGACTCGCACAAGCACGGGCCCGTCCACGCCGCCGGCGGCCCGCTGCAGGTCGTGGAGCTGCTGCTCGTTGTCGAACTGCGCGACAAAGTACACCGGATCGCCCATGCGCCAATCGGGCGTGGCCAAAGGCACGTAGATGGCGTTGGCCACGTTGCTGCTCTTGGAGGAGCGGCGCGTCACCGCGTGATCCCACAGCGGTGTCCCGCCCAGCAACGAGAGGTGGCTGCCGCCGTCGGGGTGTGTCGGCTCTACGCCGCGGCTGAGCTGCATCGGCACGTAGGTGCTGACGACATCGGCCCGGCGCAGGTGCCAGTCCCAGCCGTACCAGGCGAACAGGCAGCCCCAGACCAGTGAATGGAAGACGGCCCACA
>Ga0307510_10003747_pt1 | contig 17760 bp, 25 predicted proteins | sample 12_EM_MG_FD_207224 | JGI IMG/M metagenome (GOLD analysis project Ga0307510, IMG submission 207224) | Populus trichocarpa ectomycorrhiza microbial communities from riparian zone in the Pacific Northwest, United States - 12_EM | ecosystem: Host-associated > Plants > Roots > Unclassified | place...
CTTGAAGGCCAGAGAGGGCGGCACAGCGAGTTGCGAGAAGGCAGGTGGGAGGACTGTGTCGGTGGATCCCCCATTGTCTCCCAAAGTGGTGCAGTGCGGTACTGCCTGTTATTATGGCCATCTGGGTGGGTCCCGCAGAGGGAAACCTCGTGGATGGGGGAGACCGTGGTGGGGTATGGCGATCGATCAATGAGCAGGAGATGGTGAAGTCGTTTGTTACCGGGTGCATTATTTTGTTGTACGTTTTCTCTGGTCCTTCCTTAGGATCACGGTCTGTATTCTGGAGCTTTTCGTGGCAGTCTTTGGCTTTCCCACATTCATCTTGCGGCCGCCTTTAGAGTGGGGAATCAACAGAGTGGGCGCATACCACGAGACATCATGCATCAACGTTCAACGTTCGACAGCCAAACATCTGACGACATAGTTATAGGGGAACGAAAATTACATAGGGGCCGGTAATTATGCCACATGGCTCCCTGGCAGTTTCCGGCCGTCGGGCTCAGATTTCCGATGTGAGTTGATGGGCTCAAATCAGCTCAGCTCAGCTCGCGGCAACACTAGTTGTAATGAAGCCCGATCTTCCGGGACGATCAAAATGTTGGAAACGGTATCACAAATATTCTGAACAAGAGGGGGGACGAGTTGTGAGGTGATGATGGTTGAATATTCGCGGAGGGTGACGAGGATGTCGCCGTGGAGTACGGCGTGACGTGGACCACTTCCGGTAGGTTGTGCGACCTTGCAGGCTTGTTGCTCAATCATGAGTGTTTTCTCCAAACTCCCCACATTACACAGTTTCCACATGACACGTTTTTTTCGTTGATATTTGGCCACACCAGCCTGATGGGCGCAGTGTCTTACCATTACCCGTATGTAGTGTCCCACGCCTAGCTCTATTATTTTGTGAATCCCGCGCGCGCGGTTCTGAGCTAAATTTGTTCCTCGCCGTCCCTGCACCTCATAGAGACAAAGTAGATGACCCGCCACGCGTCAACGCTCGACAGCTTGGTGTTATGGGACCAAACCGCGCCGTTCGCATCCTAATCCTTGCTGAATGTCAACCGGCGTCTACCGTGTTATATAATCCATCGGCACTTTGGCGCTTGAGCCTCGAGGTTCAGGCGAGGCATCCGTACATCGCCCTCCCCGCAGATTCACCAACCACTTCAAGCTTCAACGTTCAACATTTGCCTAGCTAGGCATCCATCATGAGCCCACCCAATGCCCTGAAACAACTCCACGGTCTCGACAGAACTTCGTCGCAGTTCCACAAGCGCCTCAGCGGCCTCCTTCGCAGTGAAGGGTATCGAAGTGCAATTCCGAACCTGCAGGGCGAAGATTTGGCATGGCTTGTCGACTACCTGGAAAGCGTGAGCCTCCAATCCATTTCTCCCAAATCCGTCTCCAACACTGTCGTAGGTTCTGATGTTTACTTCAAATCATGCGAGCCCCGCATTCCAGGAATACTTGCACGAACTGAAGAACATCTGCGGCACCAAGCAGGTCCTACCAAAATCCCATATGCTCTCAAGTTCACTCCCAGTCATCGCCCTCCCGCCAGTTTCCGGACGCGTCAATGAGGGGACTTCGAAGATACGGATTCAACGCGTAAGAATGCACGCCAACGGAGACCCCCAGATATTCAAGACCGTGCGTTTTGACGACACTCTCACCATACTCAGGTTCTAAACATCCTCAGGCCTTCCATCAAATGGTCGCCGTGTGGAAGAACTTGGAACATCCGAACGTCGTCCCACTCCTGGGTGTCACCACCGATCCCATCCAACTCGTTTCGGGTTGGATGCCGGATACGAACCTAACGGAGTACATTACGGACCATCAAGACGCGGACAGATTGAGTCTCGTGGGTGTCCCTTGCACCATACCGCGCGACGTGCTTACGCCTTCCCTAGTTATCTGATGTCGCGAAGGGCCTCAATTACCTCCACTCCTGCAACGTCGTTCACGGGGATCTCAGGGGGGTACGCGATTGCTCTTGATCGACTTACCACTGGCATGTTGACACCCGCTGACCAGCCGAACATCCTTGTGGACATCACTGGTCATGCGATGATCACGGATTGTGGTCTGGCCATTGTCACTCAGAACCTGGATTCGATCCGGCGCGCTCCAGATGAGTATGGGCACAGCACACGGTGGATTGCACCGGAGATCTTGGACAATGACAATCGGGGGACATTCAGCAGGGAGGCGGATGTCTTCTCCTTCGCGATGGTCACGATTGAGGTCCGTTGTGGATTCAATTGACATCTGGAGAGCTTGATTCACCTGAGTAAAGGTCTTCACTGGCGCCGTTCCGTTTAACGACAAACCACCTCGCGCGGCTGTGTTGGCGACCGTCAGCGGTGAGCGTCCGCCACGGCCGACCCACCCGACTTTCACGGACGCATTATGGACGATGACTCAGCAATGCTGGGATCAGGAACCCCGTCGGCGTCCACACATGTTACAAATATTGTGCGGCTTGTAAGTTTTGACCTCTCTGGAGATGTGTATCTTCGGCCTGATCGGTTCGCGGGTTACAGAATCTCAGCATGGAAACGCTCGGTCGATCAGCCCATCGCTGTTGATAAGCGCATCTCCTTGATCACGGCCATATTTTCCAACCATCGTGTGGCCGACGCAGTCAAGTGTCTATGCAAGGAGGACGCCCAGGCCTTCGTCGACGTGGTAGACGAGGTGCTTTCCCACTCTTCCCTCCAAGGAAATGGCTCACTGACCTGACATCATGCTGAGTAGACACTGGAGAGCCTGGGACCGCAGCTGAAGAGGAAGTGTGTGAACACACTGTGCAAGATATGTGGCCGCCGCGCTTTACTCCCGAGCCCATTCCAAATTCCGGTTTGTTTTGACCAATCGAAGCGAGCACTGTACAGCGGCGGGTATGCCGACGTGTGGATGGGTGAATATCAAGGTCGCAAGGTCGCAGTCAAGGTTCTGAAAGTATACTCGACGGACGATTTCAATAAGATTACAAACGTGGGTCACCACCCAAGGCACATCAAAATTGCGTATCAAAGAACTGATGATTGCCGTGATCACGTAGACGTTCTGCAAGGAAGTTGTAACGTGGAAGGCCCTCCGCCATCCGAATGTGCTCCCGCTGCTGGGAGTGACGATGGGGGAAAGGCTCTTTGCGATGGTCTCGGAATGGATGGTCAATGGGAATATCACCGAGTTCATCAAGGCCCATAGGGGTGCAAATCGGTTTGAACTTGTAGGTTCTCACTCTCACACTAACCCCACCCATTGCTGATGAAATCACCCTCGAAAGCTCGAAGGCGTCACCCAGGGGTTGATGTATATGCACGGCGAGGGAATGATACATGGAGATCTTAAGGGGGTATGAATTCGAGTTCTAATTGCTACTCCACCACCTAAACCGCTTCTTATTATCAAGCTCAACATCCTGATTGATCAAGATGGCCGTGCTCGCCTCGCAGACTTTGGACTCCTCACGATTGTCTCAGACTCTACGTACCACACGAGCTCGAGCACACCCAAGAGTGCCGGCACGATGAGATGGATGAGTCCAGAACTCCTGGATCCAGTCCGGTTTGGCCGTGAGGATGGCCGAGCGACGAGGGAGTCAGATTGCTACGCACTAGGGATGGTGATACTTGAGGTGCTGAGCGGCAAGCCCCCTTTCCCAGGTGATGGTGGCTTTATTGTGATGAGGAAGGTGATCGAAGGCGAACGTCCAGGGAGACCGGAGGGGAAAGAGGAGGTGTGGTTCAGCGACGATCTCTGGGAAATTCTGGAGCAGTGTTGGTTACCCCAACCTGGGATGCGCCCCACAATCGAGGCCGTACTTGAATGCCTTCAACGGGGTTCAACGGCTTGGCAGCCGCTACCCCCTGATTCAGATTATTTCTTTCAGTCAGACAGCGATGATCAGTCGGATTTCACATCAAGCCATGACTCAAGTATTGACCCAAGTACGTTTCTTGACGTTATTGTAAACCTCACTCACCCTCAAACGCCTTTGCAGCGAACCAGATAGATAAGGAGGAGGATGACCGAACTCCAGTCCCATCCAACGTTCAGTCTCACAGTGTGTATGCAGGCCAAGCTTCGCATCAACTGGCTCCAAGGAACCAACCGAGGCTGACCGAGCTGCCTGTGAGTATGGTGCCCGACATAGCAGATATGTTTGTTTTATATGATAATCCGTGACACATTTTAGGTGGTCCCTGATTCCACCAATGTCGAACAAGATGAACCAGCGCATCCCCAGGATCTTCCTGACCCTCCATCCCCAGGTCCTTCCACAGCGTTGATCACGAGTTGAATATCACTGCTTACAACGAACCACGTTCTCGATTACTGATTTGTTGTATTCCCGTAGCTGAACCTAGCGGAAGCGTGTCCCCCCTGTTTCTTGGAGATCTTGACCGATCGACGTTACCTCGAGAATTTCAAAAGGAGGGTAGGGGTTGGTTTGCGACATTCAATCCTAAAGTCAAACGAGTGCTAGACGTCAGCTTGGTTCACACCCTCACCCACCACAGGTTGGTGGCGTCATTCGTTCGGTCACCTCTCTAACGGGAGTCACCACGAGCTGACAATATTTCTTCCCCGTTTAGTTATGTTTTCTGTATTCGATTTTCTGCGGATGGCGAGTACTTGGCAACGGCATGCAATGAGGCAGCCCAGATTTATGATACGAAAACCGGGACTAAAATTTGGTTCAGTCCCTTCTTAGTGGATGGGGCCCCTGGCTCTGACACCGTCATCGTTGCACAGTGACCTGGCCCACAAAAAAGGCATTTGGAGCGTATTCTTCAGCCCAGATGGCAAACTGCTCGCAACCGGGGGCCGGGACAGGGTGGTCCACGTAAGTTTGGAACTTTCATATCGGCAATCGTCACCACCGCCACCGTCATTCTCGAGGCGAATTCTCAACATAGGACAACTTCTGGTGCTCTAGATTTGGGACATCGCCAAGAGGCAAATCTGCAACAGTTTTCAGGGTCACATTGAGCAGATCCAATCGCTCGCGTTCTCGTCGGACGGGGGATTGATCGTCTCTGGGTCGGACGATCGTACGGTGAGGATTTGGGATATGATGGACGGATCGTCGAAGACCCTTGCAACGACCGGCGGCAGCGGCGGTCGAGTTGGAAGCGTGGCTATCAGCTCTGATGGACAACTGGTAGCCGCAGGTAGCTTTAATGGGGTGCATCATTCGCAATCGCTTGTTGGGATGTATTCTGAACACAGTTCCTGTAGGTGGTATATATCTGGGACCCTCACACCGATGAATTATTGGAGACGCTGCGGGGACACGAACGCATCGCGTGGAGTGTGGCTTTCACCCCCGACGGGCGTGGATTGGTGAGCGGCAGTTCAGACAAGACACTGAAGTACTGGGACATTTCCCGTCTGGCAAGTCGACCCGGCGGTCGACAGAACTCGCCGGGGGCGCCAATGCGTGACACTCCGGATGGGAAGGACGCTGGTACTCACGAGGGCAACAGCGCGTGCATGATGGACTTTATCGGTCACAGGGTACGCCTTGAATTTACTGACCGGGTATGTATCTAATCGTCGGGCGCAGGACTCTGTATATTCTGTTGCTGTCTCGCACGATGGCCGATGGGTGGCGAGCGGATCGAAAGACAACACAGTTCAATTTTGGGACGCAAAGTCTGGGATCGTCCAATTGAGGTTGAAAGGTCACGCAGGCCCAGGTTCGTTATCTCCGAGGTCGATCTGAGCACCTTGGACTGACGGTCCTTCCGTTCTAGTCCAATCAATTGATCTCAGCCCCGCCGGATGCCTTTTGGTGACCGGTTCACGCGATCACCAGGTCCGTATCTGTAAGTATCGTTACTCTCCGGAATTTGCATTAACCTCGATTCGTTGACTCGTTTATTGATTTAGGGAAATACACCACCGTTTCCTGACGGATGTAGACTTTTATCTTTCCTCTTTTCCCTTTTTTGTTTCTACTCTGTACGCGTATTTTTCTCTTTTCCGTCTTGATGCCGTCCATACCCCACACAACTTTCTGCTCATGGATTTTCCGTTCGTTTTGGCGTTGAAAGTATTTCTGTTGCTCCATCCTATCGGTATCCCTGTGGCCCGGTGTCGCGGTGTTCCGGCACTCCTTCTTCTCGTGTTGCCACCCGGATTCCAGATCGTTGTCTGCTTGAGTCGGAATGTCGGTTGGTGATGTGGGTAGACCTGCTACATGGGTTACGGTCTGGTTTCTGTACTTTAAACGGAATAAGTGCACAAACTCGCTCGTTAAAATTATCGTGTACGATGCGACGTGCACCGACAGCCATAGAGATGTCGAAGAACACCTGGTGCCGTCTCCCGTCGCCCGCCCAACGAGCGGGCCAAACAACCGATCATCGTGGTCCAGCTACATAATCACCGTCCCGCTGTGGCTTGCGACGCACACCCAAGCGCAACTGCTTGCACTGGCCGAGCTTATCGGGTGTTTCATCCGACAGCACGCATAGCCTTGGACTCTTCCGATACGGCGGTCGCGAGAAATCTTGACTCACGAAGACTCACAGGGCTTGCCCGACCAGATTTAAATCGATTCGCTGCCTACCGCTGAGAAAGTCACCCACCCCCCTCTCTCTCTGCTCATGGATACCAAACACGAGAAAATTCCTGGTCACGGGTCAACCCTCCAACAGCTGCTACAAGCTATGAACGCAGAGTTGTTGACACAAACAGCCTCCGGGAGGTTAGCCTCGGACTTGGGCAAGGTGCGGCTCAACTCCACTCATTCAGTTCCGACTCAGCCCTCATATCCTGTTTTTAGCTCCGTAGCATGGAGTTAGAGGCCAAACATGCACTTTCAACGATCCACTCCTCGATGAACACCTTTCCTGAAATTAATCGTCTCCCTCCAGAGATCCTTGCCTTGATTCCATCTTTCCTCACCGAACACAAGGACCTCGTTTTCACCACGCATGTGTGCCGTCATTGGCGCAATACAATCGTCGCTTCCCCTCCGCTCTGGTCATCCTTGGACAACGAAACGATGCACAAAGATCTCATCGCCGCATACATCGATCGTTGTGGTGGAACACCGCTCGACGTAAACTTCAGCTCGGAGTCCGATAAAAATTCCTCTTTCCTCAAGAAAGTTGTTCTATATTCGTCACATATCCACAGAATCCGCATTCTGTGTATTCCCTGGTATCATAAATTTGGGATGGTTTCGAAACCCCTCTCCCGCTACTAAGAGACCTGGATTTAAGCATCGGCTATGACCTATCGCCACCCCCATTCGAACGACCGTTCCTCGCCAGAGCCACAAACCTGGTTTCACTCTACCTCTCCGACTATAACATGGTTCCGGCACTCTCTTCCACCTCATACCTACATCGACTCGCCTGTTATCCTCGTTCAGTGAACCATGTGTCCTCATGGTCGGTGAACTACTGGAACTCCTCCGAAATTCGTCTCCGATCGAGGACCTACAAATCCACGCGGATGTCGTCCTGGACGCGTCCGAGGAGAGCTCCGGTTTTCCTGATCAGTTCCAACCGGTCAATCTCCTTTGCCTACGCAACATACACTTCAGCTGAGCCACGCCACGATCCCAATACACCCTCCTCTTCAACATCCAATATCCACCCAATTGTTCCATCTCTATGCAAGCGCGGTCGGACAGTGACATTGCTCAACCTCCGCAGAACGTGTTTCCGAGATGATGGGACGCATTCTCCCTTCCGGATCTCACCCGTGTCACACTGCGGGTGAAGCGCGAACAGCTTTCAACCGAGTGCGCGGTGACCGCCAAGAAGCCCCACGGCGCCCCAGTCCCCATCTCTCACCTGCACGACGTCGACGGCTTCATCCTGGTCGACGGTGACGAGAATGTGATCAGGGAACCCAGTCGCGACTGAGACGACAATCATATTCTCTCGGATGCGATTGGACTTGTTCGGAAATTGCCCCTTCATCGGATTCGGAAGTTTGTGTTGGAAGACCTCAGAGCCGACGAGATGTCGATTCCAGAGCCGTTCGAAAACCCTCCGGCTCTGGTCAAGTTGATCTGTTCAGACATGCCAAACCTGGCTATCCTGTCGCTCACTAGGACATGCGTGACCGAGCTGTTTAGTGTGCTCACTTCCCCGCCGTCCTCTCCTCCTATGTTTCTCGCCGACTCCTTCAATTCCAGTGTCACTCCTGAGCCGTGTTCCCCATGCCCGACTCTCAAGATCCTCGAGATGCGACACCCCGTTTGGGTAACGTCGCGAAACTGCCGTGGCCAAGGCCAGGATGTACAAGAAGGTCCCTTTTGAGAGGGTCTTCTTCTGTTCGCCCAGTGTTCCGAAGAGCATGACCTTGAGTATGAATTTCTACGTGGGGAATATTGACATCAATGAGTGCGACGGGTGCGAGTAAACGGCTAGGATTTGCGTATATGGCGGGGTATATGCGACACTAGTAACGAACACAGAACTCTTCCGCTTTGGATATGCTCCACCGCCCTGGGTCACGCAACAAGCGCAGTCGTTGCGGTTTCGGAAGCGCTGGGGTCCCCGGTTGCCGTCTTGCCATCGAGTCCAGGGTATCTACTGCTCACACATGCATAGATTCCAACAGTAGGGTAGATTTATTGCGATGACTACAATCCGGGTCTAGTACCCCGAATAGCCTAAGCTACGCCCACAAATTTCTTAGTGTCTGTGCTTGCAACGTGCGGTAGATAGAGGTCTATCAGATCTGCATGGGGTACGGCAGACATGTGTACAAACGCTACATGTCGGTCGCCTGAACATGAAAGTCTTGGGACAGGAGATTTCAGGGCATAATTATGTCATCGCATGTATCCGGCTCGAGATGGCGGGGCCGTCGGGGGATCAACCGCACCATGAGCGGGGTGGGGCGAGCCCTCGCAGAGCCGGGCGGAAGCCGGACCGAGCATCCGGCGGAACAGAGGGGGCGATCGGTTTCTTTGCCCGCTTCAAATCAACCGGGGCCAGCTCGGCCGCCCGGCACTTGCTACCACTCTCCTACACAACACCCCCCCTCGCTCCAAAGAGCTCATCAGACCGGGAATTGATCAACGCCAGCCTACCCTGCACCTCGGATGCCCCAAGACCATCGAGAACCCTCAAGGGCACCGGAATTTCTTCGAGAATTTCGTTCGTGTTGGCGGGCTGGGACGAGATGAAAGACCATCGTAAGTTATCACAATGCCACTCGGTATTACACCGCCAGCCCTGACAACGACTCTACTGGATGCCCCCCATCCGCTTGACTTCAACGAAGAACGCGCAGCCCTGGGCAACCTATTCCGTGGTGTCTGCGAGAATAAAGATTCGTTGGGCGCGCTGAAACGGATTTAAATTGATTCTCTGCCCGCCCTCAAAAAGGCTATCTCGCACTCGGCCTCTATTTTTTCATGGGAATCCAACTCAAGAAACACCCTATTTATGGACCGGCTTTTATCTGCTGTTGCACGGGTTTCATGAGGAGTTGTGAGCAGTCAGCGCTTCAGCCTCGGGGAGGGGGTTGGCCTTATGCTTGAACGCGGTACATTTCGTTTTATCCACCCCGCTCTAACTTAGCCCTCATCATATTTCCAGCTTCGTAGTACGACGGGACTAGAGACCAGACGTGCACTCTCTATAGTCCACTCATCGGTGAACGCCTTTCGCAAGATCGACTGTCTCCAGAGGTTCTTGCACCGACTCCACCTCCCACGAGGATCTGGTTTACACCGCTCGCGTCTGCCGTCATTAGTGTAACACAACTGTCGCTTTTCCTTCGATGTGTCCCTAGATGTCCACCGCACGCACAGTAATGTCGTCAGCGCATACATGGGCCGTTGCGGTGACACATCACTCGGGGCAGGGCTAGCGCTGTCGAGGGTGAAGACAGCAGTCGTGTCTCCCCTCGGGTCATCGTTTGGGCCGGTGTTATGGTCCGAGGCGTAGACCATGGTGGAGGGGAGGTCTGCTTTTGGAGAAGGGATCGAGACCTCCGCAGCAACGAACTTCGCTCCTTGCAATTCGCCTGATCTTGCGGAACGATCGAAGGGTTGGGAATGTCATCAGAACCATTCTGGCGAAGAGGGTAGACACGTTGTGATGCGATAGTGTCTGATTATTCGCGGGGGTGACGAGGATGCCTTCGTGGATTATGGCGTGACGTGGACCACTTCCGAAGGTTGTTCGACCGCGTAACAGGCTCTACTTGTCAAGTTGCTGTTCGATCATAAATTTCTGCTTCAAGCACCCAATTACATAGTTTTCGCATGTCACTTTTTCGTTGATATTTGGCCACACCAGCCTGATAGACGCAGTGTCTTTACCGCCATCCATAGTAGTGTTCCACGCGTACTAGCAGTTTGTGATTCACTCTGTACTTTACCATCCCGTGAACATAGGAAAAAACGACGGGAGATCATGAGGTGGTTGTGACACATCGCGGGCATCACGATCCATGTATGATCTTTCGTGATGCGTTAAATCTGCCTCATGATCTCCCATGATGTGTCATGACCACTCATGATCTCCCGTCGTTTTTTCCGATGAATCTCGTACGTGTGGTTCTGGGTTTTGTTCCTTGTCACCCTCGCACCTTGTGGAGACGAAGCCAGAGTACGGTTTAATGTCCCGTCGACAGCTTGGTGTTATGCTTCGTTATCGGGTCGTTCGCCGTTCGCGTTCTCCTGACATCTGGCGCTTACTGTGATATATAATCCCTGAGAACTTTGGCGCTTGAGCCTCCAGGTTCAGGCGGGACATCTGTACATCGTCCTCCCCGCAGATTCACCAAGCCGTTCAACACTGGCCTGGCCTGGCAGACATTCATCATGAGCACACACAATGTCCTAAAACAACTCCACGGTCTCGACAGAACTTCGTCTCAGTTCCACAAGCGCCTCAGCAGCTTCCTTCGCAGTGAAGACTATCGAAGTGCAGTTCCTAACCTACAAGGCGAAGATCTGGCATGGCTTGTCGACTACCTAGACAGCGTGAGCCTCCAATCTATTTCTCCTACATAAATCCGCCCCAAACATTGTCCTAGGTTCTGACGTTTATTTCAAATCATGCGAGCCCCGCGTTCCAGGAATACTTGCACGAACTGAAGAACATCTGCGGCACCAAGCAGGTCCTACCGAAATCACATACGCTTTCAAGTTCACTCCCAGTCATCGCTCTTCCGCCAGTTTCCGGACGCGTCGATGATGGGGCTTCGAAGATACGGATCCAACGCGTAAGAATGCACCCCAACGGAGACCCGCAGATGTTCAAGACCGTGCGTTTTGACGACACTCTCACTATGCTCGGGTCCTAAATATCCCCAGGCCTTCCATCAAATGGCTGCCGTGTGGAAGAACTTGGAACATCCGAACGTTGTCCCACTCCTGGGTGTCACCACCGATCCCGTCCAACTCGTTTCGGGTTGGATGCCGGATACGGATCTAACGGGGTACATCACGGACCATCCGGACGCGGACAGATTGAGTCTCGTGGGTGTCCCTTTTACCGTGCCGCGCGACGTGCTTACGCCTTCCCCAGTTATCTGATGTCGCGAAAGGTCTCAATTACCTCCACTCGTGCAACGTCATTCACGGGGATCTCAGGGGGGTACGCGATCGTTCTTCAATCGCTTTACCACTGGCATATTGACACCCAATCAGCCGAACATCCTCGTGGACGCCACCGGCCGTGCTATGATCACGGATTGTGGTCTGGCCATTGTCACTCAGAACCTGGATTCGATACGAGGCGCTCCAGATGAGCATGGGGACATTACACGGTGGATTGCACCGGAGATCTTGGACAATCGAGGGACATATAGCAAGGAAGCGGATGTCTTCTCGTTCGCGATGGTCATGATTGAGGTTCGTTGTGGATTTAGGATTGATATCTGAAAAACTCCATTCATTCGATCAAAGGTCTTCACCGGTGCAGTCCCGTTTAGTGACAAACCCCCTCGCGCGGCTGTGTCAGCGACAGTTAGCGGTGAGCGTCCGCCACGGCCAATCCATCCGACTTTCACGGATGCTTTATGGACGATGGCTCTGCAATGCTGGGATCAGGAACCTTGTCGGCGTCCACAAGCGTTGCAAATTTTGTGCAGCTTGTAAGTTTTGACCTTTCCATAGATGCACATCTTCGGGTTCACGGGTTACAGAATCTCAGCATGGAAACGCTCGATTGATCGGCCTATCGCTATAGATCAGCGCATCTCCTTGATCACGGCCATATTTTCCAACCATCGTGTGGCCGACGCAGTCAAGTGTCTATGCAAGGAGGATGCCCAGGCCTTCGTCGACGTGGTAGACGAGGTGCTTTCCCACTCTTTCGTCCAAGGAAATGGCTCACTGACCTGACCTCATGCCGAGTAGACACTGGAGAGCCTGTGACCGCAGCTGAAGAGGAAGTGTGTGAACATTCTGTGCAAGATATGTGGTCGCCGTGCTTTGCTTCCGAGCCCATTCCAAATCCCACTTTGCTTTGACCGATCGGAGCAAGCACTATACAGCGGCGGGTACGCCGACGTGTGGATGGGTGAATATCAAGGTCGCAAAGTTGCAGTCAAGGTTCTGAAGGTATACTCGACGAGCGATTTCAATAAGATTACAGGCGTGAGTCACCACCCAAGGGTTGCCAAAAGTGTGCATCGAAGAGCTGATGATCGCCGCGATCGTGCAGACGTTTTGCAAGGAAGTCGTGACATGGAGGGCCCTTCGCCATCCAAATGTGCTCCCACTGTTGGGAGTGACGCTGGGGGAGAGGCTCTTTGCGATGGTTTCGGAATGGATGGTCAATGGGAATATCGTCGAGTTCGTTGAGGCACATCGGGAGGCGAACCGGTTCGAGCTCGTAGGGTCTCGCTCCCATGCTGACCCCACCCATTGCTGATGAAATCACCCCTGACAGCTCGAAGGTGTTGCCCGGGGGTTGATGTATATGCACAGCGAGGGAATGATACACGGAGATCTTAAGGGGGTATGAATTCGAGTTCTAATTGCTAGTCCACTACCTAAAGCGCTTCTTATTATCAAGCTCAACATTCTGATCGATCAAGACGGCTGTGCTCGCATAGCAGACTTTGGACTCCTCACGATTGTCTCAGACTCTACATACCACACAAGCTCGAGCACACCTAAGAGTGCCGGCACAACAAGATGGATGAGTCCAGAACTCCTTGATCCAGTCCGGTTTGGCCGTGAGGACGGTCGACCGACGAGGGAGTCGGATTGTTATGCACTAGGAATGGTGATACTTGAGGTTTTGAGTGGCAAGCCTCCTTTCTCGGGCGATAGTGGCGTTATTGTGATGAGGAAGGTGATCGAAGGTGAACGTCCAGGGAGACCGGAGGGGAAAGAGGAGGTGTGGTTCACCGGTGATCTCTGGGAAACTCTGGAGCAGTGTTGGTTACCCCAACCACAGAGGCGCCCTGAAATCGACGGTGTACTTCAGTGCCTTCGACGGGGTTCAGCGGCTTGGCAGCCACTACTACCTGATTCAGATGATGACGCTCAGTCGGACAGTGATGCCGATGATCAATCAGATTTCACATTGAGCCATGATCCAGGTATTTACCCCAGCACGTTTCTTCGCCTTGCCTTGAACCTTACTCCCAAACAGCCTTTGCAGCAGACCGGACAGATCCACAGGATGATGACCGTACTCCAGTTCCATCCTGGAATCAGCCTCGTAGTGTGTATGTGGGCCAAGGTTCGCATCAACTGGCTCCGGTGAGCCAACGGAGGCTGGCCGACTTACCCGTGAGTAAGATGTCTGACATGGCAGATATGTTTGTCTTACATGACAACCCGTGACAAACTTTAGGCGCTCCCGGATTCTATCAATGTAAAACAAGCTGAACCAGCACACCCAAAGTATCGCCCAGCCCCCCCACCCCCGTGTCCTTCCACAGTGTTGATCACGAGTTGAATATCACCCTGCGCTTACAACGAACCACATTCTCGATTGCTGATTTGCTGTATTCCTGTAGCCGAACCCAATGGAAGCATGTCCCCCATGTTTCTTGCAGATCTAAATCGATTCACATTGCCTCGAGAATTTAAAAAGGAAGGTAGCGATTGGTTTGCGACATTCAATCCTAAAGTCAAACGAGTGCTGGACGTCAGCTTGGTTCACACCCTAGCCCATAAAGCTAAACGGTTGGTGGCGCCACTCGCTCGGTGACCTCCATCACAGGAATCACCGGGCTGACGATGTATTTTCCATATTTAGTGCTGTTTGGCGTGTTCGATTTTCTCCAGATGGCAAGTACTTAGCGACGGCATGGCAGCTGAAAGTCCGGATCTATGATACGAAAACTGGGAGCAAAACTTGGTTCGGACCTTTCTTAGTGTGCATTGGCCGATGGGGCCCCCGGCTCTGACACCTTCATTGTCGCATAGCACCCTGGTCCATGAAAGATACATTTTGAGCGTATGTTTTAGCCCAGATGGGAAACTGCTCGCAACCGGGGCCCTGGACGGGGTGGTCCGAGTAAGTTCCGGAACTTTCATGTTGGCGATCGTCACCGCCGCCACCATCATTCTCGAGGCGAATGCTCAACATAAGACAACTTCTGGCGCTCTAGATTTGGGACATCGCCAAGAGGCAAATCCGCAACAGTTTCCAGGGTCACATTGAGCCAACCCAATCGCTCGCTTTCTCCTCGGGCGGGGGATTGGTCGTCTCTGGGTCGGATGATCGTACGGTGAGGATTTGGGATATGACGGACAGATCGTCGAAGACCCTTGCAACGACCGGCAGCAGCGGCGGTCAAGTTAGAAGCGTGGCTATCAGCTCTGATGAACGACTGGTAGCGGCCGGTAGCTTTGATGGGGTGCATCATTCGCAATTGCTTGTTGGGATGTATTCTGAATACGGTTCCTGTAGGTGGTATATATCTGGGACCCTCACACCGGTGAATTATTGGAGACGCTGCAGGGACACGAAGGCATCGCGTGGAGTGTGGCGTTCACCCCTGACGGGCGAGGATTGGTGAGCGGCAGTTCAGACAAGACACTGAAGTACTGGGACATTTCCCGTCTGGCAAGTCAACCCGGCGGTCGACAGAACTCGCCGGGGGCGTCAATGCCTAACACTCTAGATGGGAAGGACGCCGGTACTCGTGAGGACAACAGTGCATGCACGATGGACTTTATTGGTCACAAGGTACACGTCGAATTTGCTGACCGGTGATGTATCTAATCGTCGGGCGCAGAACAAAGTATATTCCGTCGCTGTCTCGCACGATGGCCAATGGGTGGTGAGCGGATCGGAAGACCGGGGAGTTCAGTTCTGGGACGCAAAGTCTGGGATCGTCCAATTGATGTTGAAAGGTCACACAGAGCCGGGTACGTCGTCCCCGAGGTCGATCTGAGCACGTCGGACTGACATTCCTTGCGTTCTAGTCTACTCAGTTGATCTCAGCCCCGCCGGAAGCCTTTTGGCGACTGCTTCAACCGATCGCCGGGCCCGTATCTGTAAGTATCGTTACTCTCCAGAATTTGCATTAGCCACGATTCGTTGACTTGTTGACTGATTTAGGGAAATACACTACCGTTTCCGAAGAGCTGTAGACTTTCATCTGGCCTGCTTTCTTTCTCATCAGGAAAACCGCGCGCTGCTTTTCGTGCTTTTCGCGCTTGATCGCCGTGGATCCTGCTTGATTATCCCGTAATTTCCCTGCTTTTTCCGCTTTTTCCCGCTTATTCTGCTTGGAAAAGCAGAAAAAGCAAATTTGCGGTTTTCCTGATGCTCTTTTTATTTTTACTCTGTACGCGTATTTTTCTGTCTCCCGTCTTGATGTCGTCCACACCCCACACATAACTTTCGCTTCCTGGCGTTCCGTTCGTTTTGGCGTTGGAAGTATTTCTGTTGCTGTCCCATCGATATTCCGGTCACCGTGGGCGGCGTCTATAGTTAAGAAAGCGGCAGCAGGGGCACCGGGGTTATCCGAGGCTACGACTCCTTTGCCTTCTGTTCACCGTTGTTCTGCATCGTCCGCATGTCTCAAGGATCCCCCGTCTCTCCTTCTCCACAATAGCTCTCTCCCACTCCTTCCACTAGACTAACCCCTTCCCTCATTCCCTCTTTGCCTCCTTCTCCCTCGCTTCCGTCGCGCCTCCTCCGCTTTCTCGGTCTTCATGCCGATCTTGGAACCGGACGCGCCACTTCACACGATCTCTTGCCAGCGAGCGATCCTTCTCCTTTTCCGAGGGTTTCGATCCTGATTTCTTGCAAAGCTGGGCTTTTCTCGGGAGACCCTCAGACAGTCCCCACTTTCGATATCAGGACGTTCTCTACTCTGTTCAATATATATGCTCCGTATTGTTGATCACTCCCGCTCTCCCCTCCACAACACCTTCCGATCTTTTCGATGGCGCCACGCCTGAACCAAGTATGCCTTGTCCAATTCTTAAAATTCTCGAGATGCGACACCCGACCTGTCTGGGTAGCGTCATAACATTGCCGTGAGGCGCCGGCACCGACCAAGGCTAGGAGGCACGCGGAGGACTCTTTCGAGAGGTCTCCTCCTGCTCATTCTGCATGCCTTTGTACACGGGCAATATCGACATCCAAGGGTGTGGCGGGTGCGAGGCGTGATAAGATATGATATCTACGATGCTGGAAGAATACATACGGAACCCCCCTGCTCTGGATTGCCTCGGCACAGCTACAAACAAGGGTCTTGGGAACACCGTGGGGCTGTGAGATCCTTCCTCTTCCCGTACCGCCACCCGGAATCCAGATCGTTGTCTGCTCGAGTCGGGATGTGGATCGGTGGTGCGGGCAGACCTACTACTAGCATGGATTACGATCCGGTTTCTGTGCTTTGGACAGAATACGCACAAAAAGTCACTCGTTGAAACCATCATGCACAATGCGATGTGTACGAACAGCTATAGATATATTGAAGAATACCTGGTGCCGTTTCCTTCTGTCGCCCACCTGATGAGCGGACCACTATAACCGATCATCGCTGTCCAGCTACAGTCGGGAAACGGTCTATCGAAATGCAAACAGCTGTAACCCCCTCCTTCGCATCCAGCTCCAATCTCCGCCCACATGCTATCATCGTGAGAAGCACCGTTCTGAACGTAGCGACGAAGGACTCAGATTGCTACGCACTAGGGATGGTGATACTTGAGGTGCTGAGCGGCAGGCCTCCCCCATGAACATACGGGAATGAATCCCTCAACCCGGACCCTTCATCCTGGTCCATCAAACCACGAGTTGAGGTTGAGCCCAGATATTCGCCTCCAGAAAGTGTGGACCTCGACAAGGTCCTAGAAGTAAAGTGAGTCGCGACTCTTCCTAGTTAACACAACCTCAGAACCATCCAACCCCGTGCTGCACTGATTTGTTCACAGGGAATCTGGCGGGAGCTTCGGAGATGCATTTGGCCATCCACGCGAACTGCGAGGAGAGGCCAGCCCTAAATTTTCGACGCCCAACTTGAGGCCGAGAACCAAGCATTGCCCAAACAAAAACGAGCGCACAAGACCGGGTCTGGACCCGAATGAGGGTGAAGCCTTCGTGCATTGTGTAACCTGTACCAACGACAGCGGAGATATTGTATTAGTAAGTTGTTTTTGTTTCGTTCAGGCGAATGCCTGAGCGTGACGGATCCGGCCCTAAGTATCTCTCAATATATCTCTTAATATAAACCTCGACCGTCTTATACGATGTTAGAAAACACGGATAAATCTGGATTCATGCAGGCCCGTATTCGTACAAAGTCTGCCCTACCGGTACACACGTGCACGGTCACGAG
>Ga0307510_10003748_pt1 | contig 17758 bp, 13 predicted proteins | sample 12_EM_MG_FD_207224 | JGI IMG/M metagenome (GOLD analysis project Ga0307510, IMG submission 207224) | Populus trichocarpa ectomycorrhiza microbial communities from riparian zone in the Pacific Northwest, United States - 12_EM | ecosystem: Host-associated > Plants > Roots > Unclassified | place...
AAAAAGGCTACAATCACTTATAGTTAAACAAAAATTCCAATAAACAATGTATGCATTTGGAGACAATGGAGGGTGCTTAGGGTTGACGAAAACAGGAAAATCCAAATTTAATTTGAAAGTCACCCTTCTGGGGCTGCAGAATTTGATTCAAAAAGTACTCCAAATGGCCTTTCAATTACCTTATGTAGACCACAGATTTAGGGACTGTTTGTCTATACGATTGGGCCTGTTTTTGACCCGTCTAAATTCAACTGCAGGGGACCTTAATTTCGGACCCTAAAAGCAAAGTTTGCGAGAGAGAATATGGCATCTACGACTATTTCTACTTTACACATCCTTCACGCTTGTTTTGACTAACTTATTTATTATTTATTTTTCTTAAAAATAATTGTTGATCCTTGCAATTTCATGCTTCAAAGTTACAATACCGTTGTTTTTTCTTTATACATTTCAATTTTGTATTATCTCGTGTGACTTTTGATGATGAAATCTAAAATTCAAAGTATTTAGAGATAAAATTGATTTGTTAGATAATTGATTAATATTTTAGTTCAAGCAATTTAATTCAATCTCTTTAGTTAATATATTAGACAGCTTGATATGAAAGATGTATGTGGTTAGTAGTAACAGATGATACCTGGTAAATTAAGATAGTTAGTGGTTATTATAATAGCAAGTGATAGTCATTACTTGTAAAAAATAATATTTAATAGATGCGAGAACTCTTTGGTGATAAAGTTAATGTTTTTATATAAAGAAAAACTGTAATGATATTTGAGAAAAATATTTTCTCTAAAAATATATATTTAAAAATATTAAAAATAAAAAGAGTATGAATGATTAAGATTGGACGGGTGAATGTTAAGAATTAGTGCTTTCTTTCTTTCGTATTTTATTGTATCTGTTTCCGTTTCAAGAGCTCCCTAACTATAAGCTTGCAAATCATATTTCGGACCGTTTCATGAAACCAGCCAGCTTCAATACATACATACATACATACATACATACATACAGGGGGTGGGGGGAGATCAGCGACGTTAATGTCAAATCATTCCAGATAATAGAAAATAATATATGTAGGAGAATCATCTTCTTTTAAGAAAACCATGCACAATACAATAAAGAAAGTAGTCTCTAAAACAAAAGGGAAATTGGCAGTAGATTTTTCCTCTTTTTTTGGCTCCCTTGGTTACAATAATGAATATAATAGATCAAAAGCCCACAAAGACAACGATATACTTCCTACAGGAAGCCTGACAAAATGCCAAGGGTTATATATAGCTCAAAGCAGTAAACATGGTTCTTAAACCATGTCTCGCCTCAAGACCCTAGCTAGCTAATACAAAAAGAAATCAAGAAGAAAATGAAAAGTAGTGATATATATTTTTTAATCATGTTGTCTTTGTTCTTGGCTGGTGCAGTCCCTGCAGCAAGTAAAAAAGCATACCATATATTAACTGTAAGAAAGCAGAGTAAACACACTTAATCTAATCTTGAAATTAAGCTAACCATAGATGTATTTCGTACCAGGAAATGGAGAAATTGTATCTAGTATGAAGTTCTGTTGCTAAGATCTCTTGGGGCATTGCACTTGAAGCACTCCATTCTGCTAGCAAAGTTATGTTCGTTGCATCCCCACCTGTCCCATGAATTGAATCCAAATATAAAACATTAACCATCCAGATTCGTTCTACATAAAGCTTGACGTCTGATTCATAATGTCTTTCTTTAACGAGGTTGAATTAGCCGCAGATGTTTCTTTGCTTCTTCTTAATTAAGGCAAGATTTACCGTTAATTAATTTATGATCATGTGCAGGGAGGTATGAGAAAAGATAATGCTATACGTACCTAGTGCAAATCCAGTCTCCGGATTTCCATCCAGATCGATTGCCACCTCCAGTGCTCCCACCAAACCCTCTAGTTCGAGAAAAATCAGAATCGAAGCCCCCGGCGGAGTCCATTTCCTTGTACACTCCACATTTGAAGCAACTAGAACGGCTAGCAAAGTTGTGGGCCCCGCAGTTTCCGGCAGTGCAGTACCAATCACCGGGACGAACATCCGACCCGGTGAACCCAAGTGATGAGCCACCCCGCCCACCGAAACCCCCAAAATCACCTGCGGACCTGGGGTCCCCACAACGTTGGCAAGAGTCACGCCTCTGGAAATTGAGGTGTTGGCATGACCTGCAGTTCCAGTCTCCTGGCCTGTTCATATTTGCTGCATTAAGATAAGATTAAGGCGAGAAATGTTTAGTGGAAAGTTGGCAATAATAAGCTGTTACTGATTACTATTAGAGCTTTCTAGCTATATTAAAAAAAAAAATTGCATTAAGAGTACAAGGTTCAGCTGCTATCTAGCTAGAAGATTAAATATGGAAATTAGGGTGAGAGTTACAAACCTTATGAATTGATTAGAGAAGACTAAGTATACTAAGTGAGAGAAGAATGGCAAAAGGGGTTTCAAAAACCTCTGAGAGAAGCTATGCTAGCTAGAAGATGAAAGGGAAATGGTGATGAGAAAATGTGTGATATGGTGTGATTATATACATGCTTAGACCACAGGAAAAAAAACGGGGGGAACAAATAGATGGGTGTGTTAGTAGTGTTACGTACTTTTTCGTGTTGCAAAAACTTTGATAAATGGAAAAAAACAAAAACCTAAAGTTGGAAAAAGAGATAAAGGGAAAATTCCAGCCACGATTCCAAAGACTGGATTGGTTTTTTCTCCTCCTGCTGTAAGTTTGAACATGTACTTTGTCCGACTAGATATTGCTTTCTTTTAGGGTTTCTGACGTGAAATTTGAGAAGTACATGCACAAATAGACAAACTCATCATGGTTTAACTATAATCCTTCTCCTTTCAAAAGTTACATATACATTATCAACACATAATTTGTTGCTAGCTCGTACGCCATTAATTCTGATCTCCTTGATTTTTTTTTCCATTCCCATCTGGTTTATATCCATTCACTTTTCATCAAGAGGTAATTAATGTAGCCCGGCCCCTTTTATCTTAAGAGTTTCATTGACTATCGATCAATAAACACTGGGTTAAAATTTTTAAACATTAGCCCTCCAAACTACTGTGCATATACAGATATATGAACCAGAAAATAATAAAATAAGATCATTTTCTTGTTTAATTGAGGAAGATTGATTAACTTTAGTTGTCAAAGTTGAAGACAAGCAAACCAATATGATTATTGCTGTGAGATGCATGCATGCCTAGGAGTACGTACTGTCATGATTGCTTGTATGCTTTTTTCCAATAAATCCCTCAGGAGACAGTCGCATGTATGTCTAGTGGGGAATTTGCATATCGAATCATGAAATTCCATGCACATATCACTAGCTAGATTTGTCACCAGTCAAACTGATCAACTAAGTTGAACGGAGTTGAGCTTTGGATGGTCACATTCAGTCCATGTAAGTTTAGAAATTCTGGATCCCACATAAAGCAAACAGAAGTTATTGTCAGCCTATAAGCACAACAGCCCTAATCCAAAAATCCAGTTAATCAAGTGAACCACGAACCCTAGAAAGGCCCCTTTGACCACGGCATCCGGGACCCTCAACTCACTAGCATGTTTTCAAAGTGTGTATTCCCAAATGAATTGGCTAGTATGGAGATATTCTCGAACGACCAAAAATGAAACCAAAAATGAATCAAGAACGCACAGTACTTTCTTCTTAAGGAATCCTAATTAATGAGCATACCTTGGTAGACATGTAATAAGTACTCTTGGTATTATAAACTTGAGGAGGCCCACTTCTTATCTCAAATATTCCCATGGTGAGTCATGTCTCTATCAACATCACTTTGAGAATCAACAAATTTTTTGGGGGGTGAATGCCAATTGGTAAATTGTTGTTGCTTTTACGAATTTGAATATTCCCTTTTCATGCTTTAGTTTTCCTTTGAATTTGAATTAGTGCTATATATATATATATATATAACTAGAAGGCAGCTATATATGATTAATTTCCCACTATTTTCTATTGCTATAACTCCCTCTCCCTCTGATCTCTGATCTCTGTCGCTCTTTTCTTTTTTCATTTTAGTAAATATTATCATCTCATTAGTTAATTCGGACCTAATTAACCATAAATACAAGCTGTAAACATACATGTAAAAAACTCCATTAGTGTAAAAAAACAATTGAGAAAAAGAGAAAGCAACTGGTGAGTTTCAATAAAGATAGTTGAAGGCTGTAAATGATGGAATAATACAAGTTATCGAGGAGAGATTTCATTTTGACCACCTTTTGCTTTTGTTTTCTTTTTTTTGTTTTTCCTTTTCTGCGGCTGCTATTCCACTCCCTTTAATCTCTTTATTACCATCTCAAAAACAACATACATGGGAGTACTCGTATCAAAATGCTTAGGCTATCTGTCCTCCATTCTCTTGGAGAATGGTAAAGGGGAGAAGAGGGGCAAACTGTAAAGAAGAGCCAACAAGAGCAATGGGAAGTGGTGCTGATTCGATTCTCTTCCTTGGGAATCACACCCATGCATGACCACGACCAACTCTTTCCTTTCCTTGATAATAATATTCTGCTTTTTCTTTCCCTGTCACTCCCAGCGTGGCTAAACTCTCCTTCCTTTCTTTCTCTTTCTTTTGTGTCGTTACGTGCGCGTGTGTTTTGGTAGGACAAAAAAAGAAAAGAAGAATGTACCACTTTTACTTCAATTAGTTTAATTTACAGGATTTTAATTTAGTTAATCTTCGCTCAATTTATTTCATTAGGAAGATATTTGCTTATTTTTTTTTTATTATATAAGTAGGGATGCACTCATTTATATAACTAAAAAATTCAACTCTCCTTTCTAGAAAATTATCAAATAGCAGCGGAAATACTGATGAAAGGTTTTTCATCGATCATTTTCAAATAGTGATGAAAAATATCTATTGGTAAATTCTAACAAAATTACTGACTGAAAGTTTTATGTCGGTAATTAATGATGGAATTTCCATTAGAATAAAAATAATTAAAAAGGAAAGAAATATGTCAATGATTCCATCAATAAAATAAAACATCATTATTTTTCTACTTAATTACTGAGGGAAGTATTGCATAGCTAGTGTCCGTTGAAAATTCTATTGGCAAATATAAAAGTGTTATAACCTATAGTAGCCCCATCCCTCTTTCTTTTTCTTCTTCTTTCACTATAAAAAACAACATCCCCTCCCTCTATTTTGCCACAAATCTAAGCCCCATCCTCACAAATTTCACCCCTCAAACACTTAGTAGTGTTAACATCACTGTCTTGTTGATTTCTTTTCTAAATATTCCTTACACCAAGTACACAAGCCTACCAATTTATATTTTAGGTTAATTTATTGATATTTTTATATAGTATTTGTAGTTTGCTTGTATATTTATGTATTTTACATCCTTTTCATATACAATTTTGTTATATTCAAGTATGATTTGTATGTTAGGGTTTGTTTGGAATTTGAGAAAATTTAAATTTGCTTGTAATTTGATGAAATTGACTTTTATTTTGTGATTTTGGTATGTTATATTAGAATAAATGATGGGTTATTTAATAGAATTAATCACATTTTATCAATTTTATTGTTAAGTTTAAAATTTTAGGAAAATTAATTTTTTATGGAATTGATAACAATTAAATGGTATGAGTTTAGATTAAATAAGTTTGAATTGAATAAATGATAGATTATTAGTCGGGGTACCTATTACTTGTTAATTTGATTTATTTAGTTCACATTTTAACGTAACTTTGAATTTGTACAAATAATAATTGGTTATTAGTTGGGAATTTATTTTTAATTACCAAAGTTAATTTTTGATTTGATGGTTACATTATTAATAAATGTTGTCATTAATATTCTATATAGTTTTTCTAAGTAATGGATGATTGTTCTTGGATGTATTGAGATTCACCCCAAAGGTTTTTTATAGAAGATTATTGTAAAAACGTTAAGGGTTTTATTAATTTCACACTTTCAAATCTAAAAAATATTAGTGGAGGCAGAATTAGATGTCTATATGTGAAGTGTAAAACTAAAAAGTTTCATCAATTAGATGTTTTGATGATGCATCTTTTAAGAAAAGGGTTTGTAGAGAAATACTTGTGTTGGTTTGCATACGAAGAACCCTATATTCCTTATAAGACCATGTTAGAAAGGATTGTTGGCTCAACATCTACTTTTAGAAATATAAATGAAGTTGTAGATGATAATTGTAGTCGTTATAGGAGTATGATGATAGATACAATAAAAATAAATTATGGTTATTCAGGTGAAAGTTCACGTGTAGATGAAGGATCAAATATAGATGCAGTTAGGTGTTTTGAACTTTTTAAAGATTTTGATGAATCATTATGGGATGGGTGCACAAACTATAGTAATTTGTCAGCCATTACAAGAGTTTTTACCGTCAAGTCAGAATATGGGTTGAGTAAGACCCATTATGACAACATCATTGAATGGGTGAAAAACATTTTACCAAAATGGAAAAAAGTTAAAAAACATTTCTATGCTACAAAATCCATGATGAAACCACTTGGTTTAGGATTAAAAAGAAAATGATATATGCCCAAACTTTTGCATATTGTATGACGGTGAAGATGCATATTTATTGGAGTATAAAACCTGTAGGCGTGCTTGGTATAAACCCAATACTAGTAAAGGAAATACACCTATCATATATTAAGATACTTTCTAATCATTTCTAGGTTATTTATGTCTTCGATGACAATCAAGCATATGACATGACATCATACACATGATACGGTGGATGAAGTCATAGTCCACCCTTCTAATGATGAAGCTTGGAAGTAGTTTAATAAGGTACTTTTTTAGTTTTTAATGGAACCACGAAACATACATCTTAGTTTGTGTACCTATGAGTTTAATCTATTTGAGTCATTTTCTGCGCTCTATTCTTGTCGGTCAATCATACTAATAGTTTAAACTTTCCTTTGGGATATTGACGTTGGAATTCATGTTCTTATCTATGATTATACATGGTCCTTGTAGTTCAGGTAGAAATATTGATGTTTGCCTTCAACCATTGATTGATGAGTTGAATTACTTATGGTCATTTAGGGTTTTGATGTGTGATATCTCAAATAAATAAAATTTTCAAATGAGGACAACTTTGATGTGGACTATAAATAATTTTTCTATACATCGAATAATTTCTAGATGAAGCACATTTGAAAATTAGCACGTCTATACTATATAGAAAACAATATGCCTTCACCTTAATGAATGGTGGTAAAGATCTTTTATTTATTTATTTATTTTCATTGCAAGTCCTTGCCAAGTCATCATCAATATAGAAATAACATAAATAAATTTTTAGAAGGTAAAGCTGAAAAGGATATTGCACCACTTATACTGTCAAGTGAAAAATTGTATGATGTAGTTTGAAGATATTATATTTGGTTTTCAATCTGGTACACAAAAGTTTTTTGGTTTTGGTGTGACCTATAATTAGGTAAAACATAGAATTTTTTGAGAGCTTATGTAAACCCCGAGAAAAAATAAAGGTTGCTTAAATTGCAAACTAACTACATGAGAAATAAAAGTGAAGAAATTCATGCATATGGTTAAATAAAAACAGGAATTCAGAAATTTTTGAATATAAATTTGCGGGTGAAATAATTCAAGACATTATAAATAAACCTGGTAATGTTGAGGGTTGGATTTAATTGAAGAAAAAAAATACACTTAAAGAAAATGGGGCCTAAGTGCAAGTAAGAGAAATTATAGAGTATAAATACTCCTCCCCTCACCAAAAATCTGTAACAACCATAAGGAAAGAAAAGAGGGAGTTTTGTATCCATTCTTGAAAAATCAAGAAAGAAACACCAAAATTTCAAGAACCCATCCAAGAGTAAGGGTTTATAGATGGAATAAACATTTGTGGGCAAGGAATTAACAAGAAAATTGAACAAGAAGAGGAGAAGGAGGGCCGACTGTCATTAGAAAAGAAAGGAGAGAGTTGAAAATCTTCAACTGGTTGAAGATCAAAACCTTAATTCATACCGGGTAAGGTGTTCTAAACATGATCGTATAATTCATTTCAAATTTGATAATGAATTGATGTCTTGATGTTGAATTATAGATCATGGTTCTTAGACTTGAATTGGGGAAAAAGTAATTGTTGTTAAACTTAAGTTAACTCATGTGTGGTATGTGATCGGGGACGTGAAACCATGATAATTTACCCAGAAAATATAGTTTGTGAAAGTTATGCGTGAAGGGAAGGGGGTGACGAGTCTGGACAGACTCGTCTCCTGACTTTCGATAAGATTTCGGATAGAAGGATAAGGGAATTAGGACTAGGTTTCTTCATAGAAATTATAGTTTTGGATGTTAGCTAACTAAGGAAATTTGTCTTACTCAATTTAGCTGTAGAACTCCAGTTACGGGTTATCAACCGAGACTGGGTTATGACAGACCCTATAGGGCAATATGTTTGATTTGTTGATGAGAAATTTTGACTGTTTTAGGGGCATAATTGGGTTCTTCTTCAATTAAGAGACTTGTAGCCCCATGTCTTAGCTTTCCCACGCGACCAACCTTACTTGAAAAAGAGTCCTAGAACTCCAGATATAGTTAAAAAACAAAGCAGAGGTCGGAATACATCCTCTATAGACAGTAACACTTGAAAACAATAACAGTTCAATGTCTAGACAGTAATGGTTCAAGACAGTAACAGTTCAATACCTAGACACTAAGGGTTCAAGACAGTAACAGTTCAATACCTAGACACTAACAGTTCAATGTCTAGACAATAACAGTTCAAGACAGTAACCGTTCAATGTCAAGACAATAACGGTTGGACAGTAACAGTCCAAGGTCTAGACAATAACAGTTGGACAGTAACAGTTTGAGGTTTAAACCGTAACAGTTCAAATATAAAGAAAGAAATGATAGCTATGGTTGAATAAAGAATGACAACATTAATGGGTGTAATGAGAAAAACATAAAATATAAAGAAAGAAATGATTGAAAGAAAGAAAGAGCTATTAGCGATTGATATGATTATTATAAAACATATCCTTGAATGAAGAAAATTTATGAGATGAGCATGTGATTGCAGGAGGGACCACCAATGTGGTGCAACAGCAGCATCAAGGGAGCACAAATATAGCTTCTACTGCAGGTAGGTGATCCGCACCTATACTTTCTAGTTAAATTCCATGATTTAATATGTTATTGATATGATATGTGGATTACCAAATGTTGGATATTATGGGAAATGAGGAAATTTTGCGTAATGATATCGATATTTTGAATAGTATTCAAGGTGAAAGGATGTTGTGTAAATTGCCAAGTGATGAAATTATAGCTGACAAAGAAAATATGAGAAGTGTGATATGAGGCGTGGACTAGCATACATTTAGTGCATGTTAGGATCCCGAGTAAGGGGATCGCCATGTATTGACTAGCATACATTTAGTGTATGTTAGGATTCCGGGTAACGTGATCAACGTGTATTGACTAGCATACATTTAGTGTATGTTAGGATCTCGGGTAAGGGGATCAACGTGTATTGACTAACATACATTTAGTGTATATTAGGATTCCGGGTAAGGGGATCACCTTGCATCGACTCCTACGGGGTGATGATGATACCAGTAAAATTGGTATCGGTAATGTGTTAAGCGAAAATAATCATGGTTGATCTTATGAAATCTTGAATGGAGGTTGATAATGGAAGAGGAAAAAAATTTTAGTAGTTGAAGGAGAAAGAGTTTCCAATGAAAACCAGAAAGGAGAAATGAATAAAATATGAATACATGTTTGTCTTTTTAAATGGTTGGATATTTGTATTACTATATTATTGTGATATTCATGTTTCAATAATATGTATTTTGTTTCAGGACCATCGCATGCACGACAGGAGTAGATCCTAACTTATGTTCACTTTTTGTAATCTAGGTTCTAGGGAGTATACCCTTGTATTTTGTAATATTACAACTTTTATATAACTTAATTTGTATAATTGATGTTTAAACTTAAATAGATGAATTTAATTCTGTAGTTTGTATAACCACATTCCATGTATGCATGTTTATATCTTTTATCCATCCATAATGATAATTGTTGTTCAATGTATATCATAAATATTGTGGTTGACATGAATGATGATGTTTGTGGGATTGAGACCCATGATGATTGTGTTGAATTGAGTTAGGAGATGCGGGATATTAGAAGTGTAAACAGGTCGTATGTCGATAACTTGGGACCTTCCGATATAGGGTAGACTCTGTCGAAATTTTAGTGAAAATTTTGATAAATTTTAATTTGAACACCATGTACATGTGTGTGTGTGTGTGTGTGTGTGTGTGTGTATAATATAATTTTAATCACTCTGTTTATCATTTAACATGAGATCGTTACTTTATCCCGGATATGAGGATGTTACATTTTGAGATCGTTGCTTTATCTCGGATATGGGGATATTACAACTTTCTTATTAAAAGACTAATCTCATTTGCCATAATTTGGATATCATGCATATTAAAAAGAATATATTTAAAAACATTTTTAACATGGTCATAAATGTAAAAGGAAAAACAAATGACAATATAAAAGCTAAATTAGATATAACTTTGTTTTATAACCGTTAGAATATGGAATTGTTTAATGATGGGGTACATGTTACAAAGCCCAAAATCACCTATATCTTAGAGAAAAAAAAGAGAGAATAATTTCTTATATATTAATGACTTAAAATGATTTCTTGATGAATATGCCTCAAATATATCTAGATTGATGAATTTAAATGAATGAAAATTGTATGGAATGAAAAGTCATGATTGTTATGTGTTTATGCAAACACTTATTCCAATTGCTTATAGAAAATTATTGTAAAGAAAGATATGTGATCCATTCACAAAGATTTATCACTTTTTTAGAAATGTTTGCTCGAATAAGTTACGTTCCCAACATATTAAGTAGCTTGAAATGAACATCATTAAGACAATCTACAAACTTGAAATGATCTTCCCTCCCTTATTCTTTGACTCAATGAAGCATCTACCTATACATTTAGCATATGAAGTAAGAATTGGAGGGCATATGTAGTACAAATAGATGTGTATCCATTTGAGAGGTTAGGGATTACATGCATCCTAAGTGTCTAATGTGTTCTTATAAACATTCAGTCATTCAATCTATATTTACTTTCATACAAATATTTGTTCAACTTAAAAAAAGGTTAAAAATAAGGTGTATATCGAGGTTTTGCTATGCAAGACTTATTTAGTTAAAGAGATTTCACTATTTATCTCATATTATTTTGAGCCTTACATGAGAACAAGAATCAACCATGTTCTAAGATATGATAGTGGTGGTTAAGTGCCTTCTAGTAAGAATTTATCAATATTTTCTCATTTTGAACGATCATTGTCAAAGAATACAGTTTCGAGAAGATATTTGACAAACATTGAATTTAGACAAGTATATAATAACGTTCTATTTAACTAATAAACTGAGACCTTTTGTTTAGTAAGTTAATAGCATGATTTTAAAGTTTTATGTCATTTTCTCATGTATTCTCATTTAGTCTAAATTCTCAGTAACTTTTTTATAGGCAATATTATCAATTTTTGTTATTCTAAAATTCATAACTTACTAAAGCTTAAGTTTTCCAATTGAAAGATGAACAATTGGTCATGTGATTTAAAACACAAGTATGTAATAATTTATAAATCTAAAAAGAATATATTTACTTAACTTTTTATTTATTTATTGTTAATGGTTATTATCTTTAACCAGGTATACAATATGAGAGGCAATGCTGAAAGTTTGAAATTACTATCCTTGGATTCTAAAAGAAAGGTTTAGTATTATAACGGGTATTTTATTAATGAATATTTTTATATATATTAAAGAGTATGGAGGGGGTATGAATACCTATAATAATGAAGTTTATATTAATGGATCAACTTTCAATGAGTTTGAATTTGATTATTATGGAAAGTTAGAAGATGTGATTTAATTGCAATAACATATGGCACAAAATACAATATTTTTAGTCAAATGCTATTGGTATGATACCGATAGAGAAATTAAAGTAGATCTTCACAGTGGTTTGGTCAAAATTGATAAAAGAGGTAGAGTTATCAATATCAACGATGTTTTTGTATTTTCCAAACAATACCAACAAATGTATTATATATATACTCCTTCATTTAGAAAGGATCATAATACAGTCGATTAGTTATCCGTTATGAAAACCAAACTAGGAGTCATGTCTAAGTTGTTAAAGAAGGTAATGATGAAGTAACTTGGGGAGAAGATGTATTTTAACTTGATGAGTTAGTTAATTCGTATCGAGTTGCTCCATCTGCCAAGTCATAAGAAAATTCAAATTTTTATGTCACTAAGAATACTTATGTTCATGTTGATGTTAACGAGTTAAATGATATATTGAGTACCAATGAACATATATAAATGGATAAAGATGAAAAGATCAAACAACTTCAATTCAACAAAAAAGATGATGATGGACATGATGATGATGATGAAAATAAAGATGAGGAGGATTCAAATTAAAAATGTTTTGAATTGATTTTAAATGTAAAATGTCATTGTGTAATTAAGATATTTGATGTCGTTTTATAATGCATTATATTTTTTTTAATATATTTATCAAGCATTTATTGTTGTGGTTGTGGTCTTAATGAATAAGTTGTTGAATAAGTTATGAATGTTATTGTTGCTGCTGTTTAATTAGGTTGGATAAGAATTATAATCAATATATAAGAAAATATTTTTTAACTTCACCGATAGAATCACAAACATAAATAAAAAATATAATTAATTAAATATTCGTTGGTGAATCCGTTAGCGATTTAAAATAATGGTAAATTACCGATGAACTCATTGACATACATTAAATGGTTGGAGAATTACATAAATTTTGGCAAGAAATGCATGAAATTAGAATCGATCAATGGAGTGACTGACAACGTAAAATCTATTGGTGAAATTTATGCTCACAATAGACTCACCGATGGACTCTAAAATAGTCGGAGAATTACGAAGAGTTTAGGAAATAATTAATGAATTTAGACTAATCGATGGAAATACCGATGAATGAAAAATCATCGGTAAGTTTGGGGGGTTTTCAAGATTTTTTAGAAATTCTTGAAATGATCAATGGACTCACTAATGGATTTCAAAAATTATATTGGTGAGTTTATCGGTGATGTGCTAACATGGTAAATCACTGATAGACCCATAGACCCATTAATAGAATTTTTTATTGGTAAATTTAAACCTAGATATGTCCAGACAATCCCTAACCTAAAATTCCTTGTTTTCCTCTCTCTCTCTCTCACCTCTGTCTTTCTCTTTTATCAGTGGCCAACATTCTATTTATCTCTACACCACTTAAGGTTTGATCTTGATGGTTTCATGTTTTTTTCTTAGATTCATTGGTTTTTTTTCAAGTTTTTTAATTTATTGTGCGTTGTTTTTTGGAATGAAAAGAAAAACATGCAGAAAATAAATTGTGAATACTTTCCTAAAAATTATTAAATGTATTAAATTTGATTAAGTATTTGAGGGTGAAAATTATTGGATTATATGGTATTGGATATGTTGGATTTGGTACAAGGGTTTGGATTAAATGTGGGGTGATGAGGATTGAATTTAAAAAAGGTTGACTAAATAAAAAGGTGAAAGGTGTGTGTGTGTGGGGTAACGTAAAATATGCTTAAATTATTGTTAATATTTCAATATAAATGGATAAGAATGAAATTATAGTTTGATGTATGTTGGTATGTTGGATATGTCGGAAGGTGTTCGAATGAGGTTGAAAGCTATGATATTGAAATATAAAAGGAAAAAGTATGAAAATTAAAGGTTTAAAGAGTGTTGCTAATAAGAAAATAAATAAATGGGGACATAAAACAAGACAAGAACAATTAGCTTTATAATTGGTAAATTAATGGCTATAAAGAGAAAATAAAAGGATGCCATAATTTTATATGAATATTAATTGGGATTGTTACTTGCTATGATATTATGTTTGGTTATGTACTAATAAAGTTTTAAAATTTAATAATATTGTTTCATGTAAATTAAATGGTTCGTAGTTAATTTTAAGAAGTTTGAAAATGGGTCAATATACTAGACAATTAAGTGGGTATGGTCTCGTATAGGGAAGGTGCTGCCAAAACCTTATTAAAAATAGATAGACGCACTAAAACAAAAACCCATAAAATATAGATTAAGAATTTAGTTGAACATGCCTAATTATTTAGTTATATTATTTAGATGTCGAGAAAAGGTTTAAGATCAAAATATAGCAGTTATGCTTCTTCAAGAAATAATGTTCCTAAGCCTGCAGTGTATTTTGGTGTTGATCATAACAAGACACCTGATGAACATGTTAATGATGCAAGCTCGTCAATTACGGGTTGTAGATCTGACAACCAATTTGCTAAAGATCCTTATTCTAAAAAAGTAATAGCAGAATGAAAGCCGAATTTAAACATGTAAGGAAAATATTTTCCTCAAAGATAATATTAAATTAATGTTAAGTTTTTATATAGTTTGAAGTTATTTAATTAATTCCCAGGTTCACAAATATAGAATTTGCGTGAATGATAACATCGACAATGAAAGCATCAATGGATATGCCTTTGTTTCAATTAAGCTAGCTTAGAGATCATCAATAATGGATACTTGTGGTTGGGGATTGGTATGAGAAGTTTAAGGTCCGCACACATATAATCAATACTTTTAGTTAATATATATATTTTTTAAATTTAGAAGCTAATTATTTTATTCAAATGATTATAAGAAAGAAATTTGGTGGAATGCTACAAACTTTAGGTTTGCTAAGCGAGTCTAGAAGAATCACTGCATAACTAGGTAAGTTTGAACTTGTGAGTTTTATATTTTTTTTTTGTAAAATTGTAATCTTTTTTTATCATTATAATATTTGTAGTTTAATGAACTTCTAGACTAGGATGTGCAGTTTCTCATATGACGCATATACCTATGCTAAGAGAAGAGTCGAGTCAAATGAATTTGAGGCGTGAAATAATTTTAGACCTCCCCACATCACCAAAAGTAATTAGGAGAGAAATCTAAAGTTCTTGACACCAGAGGGTTTTAGGAGGCGGTCACGAAGTAGGTTTTTAAACAAAAACAATGAGACTCATGGTTTCATTAGCAAGCATATTGATGGGTTGTTTCCTAGTGATTATTTTTTTAAACGTTTAACTAATGATTTATTTTGCAGGCTACATAGCTTGAGCGCGAGCCAACTTCGATGGAATTATATATGGAAATATATATATATATATATATATATATATAGAGGGAGGATAATTAGAAAATGATGCAGCAGTTCATGGATAGTTGAGCTGAGGCATTTATTGTAAGTAAACTTTGAGACATGTTGTATATTTTTTAGACTAATGTTTTTTTGTCAACATCTTTGATTTGTTTTTATTTTTTTTGTGTAGGATCAATATAGCACCGGCTTGCATGCCAAATATAGAGAGGACCTTCGTCAGTGAGTTGTCATAATATTTATAGATGGATAGGATGACAAAAAATGATTGACACCAATTTTCATCACCAACATGAATATTCTGTCAATCTATTTATCGATATTTAATCACCGATTGAATTACCGATAAATCTAAAATCCCCAACAAGACACTAGTCGATGACACCTATCCATAAATGATTTTTATACTGAAAGAAATACAACTTTTGCATTAATGGAATTTTCTGTTAGTGTAAATCAATTTTCTTGTAGTGACTAAGATCTAGCATCATTTAACTTATTTTTAGCATCACTTAATAAGAATTCCGACACTTTTTTCTTTTCTTTTTGGGTTTCATGTGTAAAAGGTACGATACTATAGAGGTATTAGGTAGTGTGTGTTTGCATTGTGCTAGCTTTTGTGGTTGTATTTAAAAAAAAAAACTAAGTTTAAGAAAAACTATAAAATGTAATGTTTTTTTAACCAAGGTTTTAAGAGAGAGTTTTCAATGGGACCCATGCAAATATGTGTTGCATGTTGATTAATCAAATATTTTTAAATATTTGATTGGACCAAAAGGTAGACCATACTACATCACACTATAAAAAAAAAATTCATAACAAACTAGTCACTTGTTTGCGTATGTTGTGGGTTGGACTTAATTTTTTTCGTCAACACAAAAAAAAGAAAATGCAGGTATTGGTAACGTGTTTGACACCACAAAGAAAAAAAAAGCAAAAACAGATGATGCACACATTAATAAATTAAGAATTATATATTCCAACATATGTTAAAAAATTCATGATCCTGACTAAAGATTGAGCTGATAAATTGAGACAAAGATGAATATCAAGATATATGATCACATCATGTAGAGAGCTCTTTAAAATTTATTTATTTAGTTATACAAAAAAAAATTATTTCTTTTATGAAAAGTAATTACTTCAACTCTTATGTAAAAAAAAAAAAAAAACTCTAGTATAATTCCTTCCTTTTCTATTAACATGTTTTTTTCATGGATTCTTAATCTACTAAAAATCATAAGCAATAACAATCAACCAAAAAAAACTGTTTATATGCTAAATCACACTTGCAAATGACTTGATTATGTAGACTTGGAAGTGCTTTTATTTCTAATACAAGATATTAAAAACTGTTTATTTTTGCGTTTCAAAAACTTTTTTGCAAAAAATTAATTTTTTTTTTAATTTCAGATTAATTTTTTTTGATGTTTTTAAATCGTTTTGATGTGATGATGTCAAAATTAATTTTTTTAAAATAAAAAAATATTATTTTGATTTATTTCCGAGTAAAAAACACTTTGAAAAACAACCGCTACCACAGTCCCGAACACCTCCCTCTTGGATCAAACTTATGACAGAAAAGAAAAAAATGGCTTTTGGCATTGACTAACATTTTTTCCTTGATTATGAGATGCATCTCCTGGAAAATGCACAGGTCACTGTTCAACATTGAAGACATGTTCTGATTTCTTTTTTCAGATAAATTTGTTCCTTTCAATTTCCCTTTTGTATCTCTATAATGGATAGCTAGCAATGCTTTTCAGATACATATGCTGTGGATTGGTAGCCTTCAGATAAAGGCAAGAGACACCATTGAGGTCATAGTTTCATTGCTTAAGATATTTATTGATGCTTTTTAAATACATTATATTTATATTTGTTGTATGTTTTATGTTTTTTTTTTTTTTTTTAAGATTTGTTCATTATTTCAATAATTTTATTTTTTTTTAGGTTTAATGTGAGTAATTATTATCTTGAAAACACTTGTAGATTACCAAGGGATTAAAACAACTATAAAAAAAATAAAGTAAAAATATTAATAAAATTATCGACAAACGAGTCCATTTCGTTTATATTTTCATCAGCAATTTCATTCTTATTTCATTAAAAAGTTACAAAAATTTGGGTATTTTCAATAGAATTTATCATTAGAAGTTCCATCAAAAATTAATTTTTGATAAATTTGCTGATGAAAAATAATCCATCAAAATACCATCGACAATTTCATTGATATTTGAATTGCCGATGGAACAACAATCCTTGATGAGTAACTTGCCGACATGTTTCTATCAGAAATTTTAAATGATTTTGGCATAATAATTTAGAAAGGGAGGCACGTCTTCAATATTTGTTAAAATAACCTTGTATTCTTCCCTCATGGTCAAATTAGCTCCCAAAATCTTTTTTATTTTTTATGCAACCATTAAAACCAATTTTTTTTTTTAATAAAATCAAG
>Ga0307510_10003749_pt1 | contig 17758 bp, 16 predicted proteins | sample 12_EM_MG_FD_207224 | JGI IMG/M metagenome (GOLD analysis project Ga0307510, IMG submission 207224) | Populus trichocarpa ectomycorrhiza microbial communities from riparian zone in the Pacific Northwest, United States - 12_EM | ecosystem: Host-associated > Plants > Roots > Unclassified | place...
GCTTGCTCGGGCTGTCGCCCTCGGCCTTCGGCCCGCGCTTGCAGCGCGTCCAACGCGCTGTGCGCGTTGAGCAAGCCCCTGGCGACGCACCACCCAAAACCCCCTCGTGGCGGAATAGGCAGACGCACCGATCTCAGAAACCGGAGCCGCAGGGCATGTCCGTTCGACTCGGACCGAGGGGACCAATTTTCAGCAGTCCGGTAGCTCAGCGGCAGAGCAACGCTCTTACAAAGCGAAGGTCGACGTTTGCACGCGCGTTGCGCGTGGCCTTCGGCCCGTTGCTGCGCAACGTCCTGAACGACTGCGCCGATCAGAGCGAAATCGTCAGGGGCTACCAATTCATCACTCGCTACGTCCGTAGCTCAGCTGGAAGAGCGCGACCCTCCGAAGGTCGAGGCCGGTGGTTCGAACCCACCCGGACGTGCCATCCACTTGTTCCCCATCCACGGCCCGCGGAAGGAGGCCACCCATGCACCCACACCCACACAGCCACGTGCTGCAGCTCGACATCCAGGGCACGCCCCAGGCGTGGATCTCGCTCGAGCACGCGGCTTCGCATGTGGCCTCGGGTGCCGTGGCGTGGGTCGAGGGCGTTGGCCCGCTGGCCACGCTGCGCGGAGGCTTCAACGTCGCGCGCGGCCGGCAATCGGTCATAGCCGTGCACCCGATCATCGCGCTGCACGGCGCCTCGCGCGTCAACCTGTTCGACGTGGTGCCGGCCTTCAGCAAGGGCAAGCTGTTTCGTCGCGACCGGATGACCTGCGCGTACTGCGGCCACCGCTTCAGCGAGCGCGACCTGCAGTGCGAACACATCGTGCCGGAGTCGCGCGGCGGCGGCTGGACCTGGATGAACCTGGTCACCGCCTGCGGTGTGTGCAACGGCCGCAAGGCCGACCGCACGCCGGAGGAAGCACGCATGCCGCTGGTGTACCTGCCGTACGTGCCGAACCGCTTCGAGGACTTCCTCCTCGAAGGCCGGCACATCCGCGCGGACGTGCACGAATGGCTGGCTGCACGGCTGCCGAAGGGATCGCGCCTCAGCTGAAGCTGTTGGCATCAATCGCGCCTCACGGTGCATGTCAGGGGAGCGCACCACGTCACACGTTGGGTGCGCTCCCCGAGGACTCGAAAGAACATCATGAAGAACGAACAACTCCCCATCATCGACATCAAGGTCAAGCAGCCGCCTGTGCTCTTCACGAAGACGCAGGCGCTGATCGCTCGGCTCGCGCAGCGGCTGGGCGGCCCGCTCGTGGCCTACTGGAACGGCCCGCGTGGGTCGGTGTGCCACACCGACGTGGTCGCGCTGTACCGCGTGCTCGAGCGGCTCGGCCGTCACGAGGTGATCTATCTGTTCCTGAAGTCGGATGGCGGCAGCGGCCAGGTGTCGTTGCGCCTGGTCAACCTGCTGCGGCAGCATTGCAATCGACTCGTGGCGCTGGTGCCTCTCGAATGTGCGTCGGCCGCGACGATGATCGCGCTCGGCGCCGATGGCATCCAGATGGGATCGACGGCGTACCTGACCGCGGTCGACACGTCGCTGAACCACGCGCTCTCGCCGGTGGACCGCGACAACGATCGGGTCAGCGTCAGCCTGAACGAGCTGCAGCGGGTCATCCGCCTGTGGCGCGAGCAGCAGGGCGACGTGCCGGAGAACGCATACAAGGCGTTGTTCCAGTACGTCCACCCGCTGGTGATCGGTGCGGTCGACCGCGCGGAATCGCTGTCGATCATGCTGTGCCGCGAACTGCTGGCGTATCACATCGCCGATGAGGCGAAGGCCGAGGGAATAGCGACCGCGCTGAACGGCAAGTACCCGTCGCACGGCTATCCGATCCTGCTCGACGAGGCGGTGAAGATCGGCCTGCAGGCGGAGCGCATGCCGGCCGATGTGAACGCCTTGCTGCTGCAACTGAACACCTGCTACAGCGAGATGGGCCAGAAGGCGACGACAGACTTCGACGAGACGCGCGCGCACAGCAACGAGATCTCCAACATCTGGGAATCAATCGGTGCGCAGGTCTACTACCAACAGGACAAGGACTGGTTCTATCGCGCCGAAGAGCGGCGCTGGATCACGATGAACGACAACAGCGGCTGGCGCCGCATCGAACGTGAGGGCAAGCGCATCAAGCGCGGTGCACTGCACGTGGCGTGAAGGCGCCTTTCGCGCAAGGAGAACTCAAATGGAAGAAGTCAACTACATCGAAGAAGAAGTGCCCGGCGGCGTGCCGGTGAAGATGTGGACGCGCGGCGTGCCCGTCGAGGACGAAGCCAAGCGTCAGCTCACCAACGCGGCACGCCTGCCCATCGTCTTCAAGCACATTGCGGCGATGCCCGACGTTCACTTCGGCATCGGCGCGACCGTGGGCTCGGTGATCCCGACGCTCAAGGCCATCATCCCGGCCGCGGTTGGCGTGGACATCGGCTGCGGCATGATGGCCTGCAAGACCACGCTGACCGCGGAAGACCTGCCGGACAACCTGGCGCCGCTGCGTTCGGCGATCGAACGCGCGGTGCCGCATGGCCGCAAGCCGGGCGCGCGCGACCCGGGCGCATGGCAGAAGGCGCCTGGCTCGGTGAACACGGCCTGGGCGCAACTCGAGCCGGAGTTCACCGAGCTGTGCCGCGACTACCCGAAGCTGGCGAAGACCAACCACATCCAGCACCTGGGCACCCTGGGCTCGGGCAACCACTTCATCGAGGTCTGCCTCGACGAGGCCGGCTTCGTCTGGTTCATGCTGCACTCGGGTTCGCGCGGCGTGGGCAACTTCATCGGCACGATGTTCATCGAGCTGGCGAAGCAGGACGCGATGCGCAACGACGTGCACTTGCCCGACCGCGACCTGGCGTACTTCGCGGAAGGTGCGCGCTACTTCGGCGACTACGTGCGCGCGGTCGGCTGGGCGCAGAAGTTCGCGGCCATCAACCGCGAGGTGATGATGAAGCGCGTGATCGAGGCCGCGAAGACGGTGATCCGCAAGAACTTCCAGAGCCACATCGAGGCGGTGAACTGTCACCACAACTATGTGCAGAAGGAACATCACTTCGGCGAGGATGTGTACGTGACCCGCAAGGGCGCGGTGAGCGCGAAGGCGGGGCAGCTGGGCATCATCCCCGGCAGCATGGGTGCGCGCAGCTACATCGTGCGTGGCAAGGGCAACGCAGAATCGTTCGAGAGCTGCTCCCACGGCGCGGGCCGTGTGATGAGCCGAGGCGAAGCGAAGCGTCGCTTCACGCTGGCCGACCACCGCGCTGCGACCGAAGGCGTCGAGTGCCGCAAGGACAAGGACGTGATCGACGAGACGCCCGCGGCCTACAAAGACATCGATGCCGTGATGGAAGCGCAGCGCGACCTGGTCGACGTGGTGCACACGTTGAAGCAGGTGGTGTGCGTGAAAGGCTAGGCCGAGCCAGTCATTGAGGGGTGTTCGTCGTGAGGCGAACGCCCCTTTTTTTGCCGAACTATCGGCGCGCGCCGCCGGCGGCGTTGGGGCCGCCGTGGACCTTCTCAACCGTCACCGCATCACGCAGCCACTTTGGCGCGGAATCCGAGATGACATGATCGATCTGATCGAGCCCGGCAACGGCATGGGGCTGGATCGTGCCGAACTTGGTTGAATCGCACATCAGGACTCGCTGTCCCGATCCGTCGAGCATCGCCCGCTTGAGCAGGGCGTCGCGCGCGTCGGACGCGCTGAGCCCAAGCCGCGGATGCACCGCACACGCGCCTATAAAGGCCCAATCGGCACGCCATCGGCGCGCTTCATCGACGGCGATGTCGCCGAGAAGCGCCCGCGTGCTCGGCGACCACTCACCCCCCGCGACACGCAGAGTGACGTGAGCCTGTGCACTCATGAGAAGCGCAACGTCGAGCGATGCGGTGAATACCGACAGGGGGCGCGGAGCACCGGGCCCACACAACGCGCGCGCGAACGCCAGCGCCGTGGAGCCGCTGTCGATGAACAGCGATTGGCTCGATTCGACGCGTGCGGCCGCGGCCGACGCAATCGCGTCCTTGGCATCGGTCTGGACCTCGAGGCGCTGACTCATCGGCAGTGCGCCCGGCTGCAAAGCGATCGCGCCACCATGCGTTTTCTGGACGAGTCCCCTTGCGGCGAGCGCCTGCAGATCTCTTCGAATGCTGTCCTCGGAGACCTTGTACGCCACTGCAAGCGCAGCCACCTCGACACGGCCGGCTTCGTTCAGCTGGTTTTCAATGGCGCGCTGGCGCTCTTCCGCAAAACGCGGAGCTGGAACCTTCGATTCTCGAGTTGGCATTGACGGGTCTCGGCTGATTCATGCAAGAATCAGCACATTGTCGCACAGTTCAGCAAACAACGCACATGCAGCCATCCCTCCTTGCGCTTCAAGCCCGACACATGTTTCCCGTCCGCCGAGCCATCTGGGCCACACGCGCCCAGTTCATGGTGCTGGGCACTCTGGCCGGTACCTGGGGAGCACACATCGCTTCGGTGAAGACGGTTTATGCGTTGAACGACGCTCTCCTGTCGCTGGTTTTGCTCGGCGCAGCTGTCGGCGCCGTGGCGATGCTGTTTCTTGCAGGTCATCTGGTTGGACGCTTGGGGGCGCGCAATACCACCGCTGTTGCCGCGGTGGGCATGAGCCTCATGCTGGCCTTCGCGCTCGAACACGCGGGCATCGCCGCGCTGGTGGTCTCGATGCTGTCTTTCGGTGCGGCCATGAGCCTCTTCGATGTGGCCGTCAATACCGAGGGATCCGAACTTGAGAGCGTGAGTGGTCGCGCAGTGATGAGCAATCTTCACGGCATGTTCAGCGTCGGCGGCATGGTCGGGGCGACGCTGGTCGCCGCGCTGCTCAACGCCGAGGTCGCGCCGCGCGACCAACTGTTCGCGATCTGTGCCTCGCTCGGATTGATGGCGGTACTTGCTTCTCGCGGAATGCTCAAGACCCAAAGCGACCACGGCGGAAACGAGCCAAAGGCACATTTCGCATGGCCTCGGGGCTTGCTCCTGGTCTTGGGCTTGTTGATCTTCGCCGGAATGACCGCCGAAGGCGTGATGTACGACTGGAGTGTCCTGTACCTGAAGCAGGACATCGGCATGCCACAGGCGCGAGCCGCGCTGGGGTATGCCGCTTTTTCTGGCGCGATGGCGCTCGCTCGCTTCGGCGGCGACTGGATGCGCTCGCGGCACTCGGAACGCAGTGTGTTGCGATGGGGTGCAAGCGTTTCGACGGTCTCCATGGCCGCGGTCCTGCTGTCTGGGAACGGCTCGATAGCCCTGCTCGGTTTCGCTCTTGCGGGCGCCGGCCTTGCGCCTGTCGCTCCCATCCTGTTCAACGCCGCGACTCGCGTGCCCGGGGTCAGCCGTGCCGCTGCGATCGCGTCCGTCACGTCGATCGGCTACAGCGGTTTCATGATTGGCCCGCCGTTGATCGGAAGTTTGGCGACGGCCACCTCTCTGACCGTCGCGCTCGGCGTCGTCGTCGTCGCGTGTGCTCTTCTGGCCTTCGGCTCGCGTTACGTGCCCTTGAATACCCAGGCTGCCCGCATCACCGATACCGACCGGATTTAGGGCGGTTTGTGGTCGCGAAGAGCCGACAACAAGCACGCTCCATTGCTGTCATTCGCCATCAAGCGAAATCGAATGACCGCTCTTAGTCATCGCGGTCGTCGCGAGTCGACCCGACGCGGACGTTCGGCCCCTTGGTTCAGGCCGGGTCATTGGCCGCATTCCAGCGCAGGTTCATGACGTCATGGCTGCCAGATGCTTGCATCACAAGGCGCGAATCGCATCGAGAAGCACATCGCAGCCGCCTCATCACTCTCCGGGCCTTTCCTCGCGCAGTCGGCGGCAGGCAAGCCCCCACAAGCTGCATCCAATGCATTTCGCCGCGACCCGTCCCCGAACCTGATCAGCATGTTCGCTGCCCATGCCGGCCCACGCACACCCCCGGGAGCGGTCTGCGATTTACGTCGGCCGCTGCTGATTTCAGATCATTGACGACCATAGGCACGCGCCTTGCGTTCGGCGGCCCGCAGGCGCTCTATGTTCCACAAATGTGCACATATACCGCTGAAACGAGTGTTTTAGGAATCATTCGCTGCCTGCTAACTTTGGCTCTTCCGATCAATCTCCAAGCCACGGATCACCCACACATGTCATCTCCGCTCTGTTCAGGGTTTCGCGCTTTCGGGTTCCTCTTCCTCGCTGCCATCACGGCGTTCCAAGTTCTAGCGCAGCCGCAGGCGAAGCCGCTCAAGCCCGTGACGATCGCTGTGGGCACGCAAGTGCTCAACGTCACCTACCCTTGGTTGACCCTGCCGATTGTTTTGGGCTACTGGCGCGATGAGGGCTATGACGTCAAGGTCATCACCGTGGGCGGGTCGTTGCAGGGCATCCAGCAGATGGTGGGCGGCGCGGTCGACTTCGCGCAGCTCAATTCGACAGGGCTGATTCAGGCCAATACGGAGAACAACATCGCCGTGCGCGGTCTTATGGGTACCGGCGTCATCGACTGGGGCGTCGGCGTCATGCAGGACGGCCCGATCAAGACCGTGGCCGACCTCAAGGGCAAGAAGATCGGGATCTTCAGCCTAGGCACCGGCGGCGTGCCGCTGCTCAAAGGCTACCTGCGCTCGAACGGCATCAACCCCGATTCCGATGTGCAGCTCATTGCGACCGGTGCGGGCGCGCCCGCGCTCGAAGCACTCAAGAATGATCGCGTGCAGGCGCTGATGTTCTGGGGCTCCGCACTGGTCGGCTTCGAGAATGCGGGCACGAAGATGCGCGTGCTGTTCGACCCGGCTTGGCGTGCGCTGCCCGACTTCACCTTCGGCACCCTGCAGAAGACCATCGACGCCGACCCGGCCATGGTGGAGGCGATCTCGCGCGGTGCGGCCAAGGCCACGCTGTTCGCCCAGACCAACCCGATGTGCGCACTCAAGCTGCACTGGAAGAACTATCCCAGCAGCAAGCCCACGGGCGCGAACGAGACCACGCTGGTCAGTTGGGACATGCGCCTGCTCGACGCGCAGTTGCAGTCCATGAAGGGCGCTTTCGAAATGAATGGCGGCAAACTCATCGGTGCGATGGACCCCACCGCCTACGGTCGCATGCAGGACTTCATGCTCAAGGACGGCACGATCAAGCGCACCGTGCCACCCGAGAGCCTGCTGATCAGCAAGCCGGGCTTTGTCGATGCCATCAACCGCTTTGACCACAAGGCCGTCCTCGACGCCGCCAAGACTTGCTCCGGCGCATGACCCCCGCGCAATTTATCGCAGGCCTGCCAAAGGCCGAACTGCACATGCACGTCGAAGGGTCGATCGAGCCGGCTCTCTTCCTTGAACTGGCGCGCCGCAACGGCGTGCAGACCGAGTGGAAGTCCGAGGCCGAGTTGCGCACGGCATACAGCTTTCGCGATCTGCAGACCTTTCTCAACCTGTACTACGACGGTTGCCGCGTTCTGGTGAATGCGGTCGACTTCCAGGACGTCACCCGCGAGTATCTGGCGCGCGCGCATGCAGACCGTGTGCTGCATGCTGAACTCTTTCTGGGGCCGCAAAGCCACACGACGCGTGGCGTGGCGCTGGGGACGGTGCTTGAAGGCGCCTTTGCCGCCATGGACGAAGCCCTGAGCGAAGACGGAATCACCAGCGGACTCATCCTGCTGGCTCAGCGCCATCGCAGCGAGGAGGAGGCGCTCGCGATGCTCGACGCGGCGATGCCCTGGGCCTCACGGCTCCTCGGCTTCGGCCTGGGCGGGGCGGAGGTGGGAAATCCGCCCTCGAAGTTCGTCAAGTTCTTTCGCCGTTGCCGTGAGCTTGGATTCAAGGTGGTGGCGCATGCCGGCGAAGAAGGCCCCGCCGCCTTTGTGCGCGAGGCGGTCGAATTGCTCCAGGTGCAGCGCATCGACCACGGCAATGCCAGCCTCGACGACCCGGCATTGATGCGGATGCTGGCACAGCGGCAGATTCCGCTGACCGTATGCCCACTGTCAAACGTGAAGCTCAAGGTCGTCCCGTCGATCGGCGTTCATCCGCTCAGGAAGCTGCTGGACGCCGGGCTCTGCGTCACCCTCAATTCCGACGATCCATCATTCTTCGGCGGCTACGTCAACGACAACTACGTTGCCTGCCAGGCCGCGCTCGGGCTCCGCCGGGACGAACTGGTCGCGTTGGCACGCAACAGTTTCGTCGCGTCGTTCATGCCGGCTGCTCAGCGCGATGCCGCGCTCGCCGCCATCGATGCCTACGACCGCGATGCCGCGCCGTGGGGCGCGTCGGTCGTGTCAGCCCAATGATCTCTGCCGTTTCACTGCGCTACTTCGCGGAGGTCGTGCGGGCCGGCTCGATCCGCGCCGCCGCCGAGAACGTGTTCGTGGCGGCATCGGCGATCAGCCGGCAACTCGCTTTGCTAGAGGAGGAACTCGGTGCACCCTTGATCGAGCGTGGCCCGGGCCGCACAGTGCTGCGGCTCACAGCGGCTGGCGAACTGTTGTTGCGGCATACGCGACATGTTGATCGCGAGCTCGATCGGGTGCGCTCCGAGATCGAGGCCCTCAAGGGATTGCGCAAAGGCAACGTCCGTCTGGGTGTCGTCGAGACCTTCGTGCGCGAGGTGATTCCCGGCATCCTGCGCCGCTTCAATGACCGTTATCCCGGCGTCACCTACCAAGTCGAAGTGGCGCCGACAACGAAGCTCATCGAACTGGTCGGCAACGACGAACTCGACGTGGCGGTGACCTTCAACCCACCGCCCTCGTTGCGCGTGAAGCATGTCTATGAACGGACCCTGGAAACCTGCGTGATGGTAGCCAAAGATCACCCGTTGGCACAGCTCGCGACGGTCAAGCTGACCGACTGCGCCGCCTACGGTCTGGCGATGCCCGATGCGACCATAAGCGCCAAGCGCGACCAAGACGAGATGTTCGCCAGGGCGCGCATCCAGCCGCGCGCGGTGCTGGTCACCAACTCGTACGAAATGATGCGCTCGGTGGCCGAGACCGGCATGGCGATCACGCTGGTCAACGCCCGCCCGGGGGACAGCGCAGACATGCCGGGCTTTCGCTATGTGCCCATCAAGGACTCGCGCGTGAAACACCAACGCATGACCATCTGCACCTGCGAGGGCCGCACACCGAGCCCGATCGCGGCAGTGTTCATCGAGACCATCAAGAAAGAGTTCGAGGACCTGGAGCACGCATGAATATGCCCCTGACCCCCCAGCAAGCGGAGGCCCCGGCTTTCAGCTTCGACCGACTGCAAAAGGAATTTCGGTCCAAGGATGGCGGCGACGTGATCGCGCTGCGTGATGTCGGTTTCGAGGTGCGCAATGGCGAATTCGTGACTGTGGTCGGACCAAGCGGCTGCGGCAAGAGCACGCTGTTGCGCATCCTCGCGGGGCTGGAGCGCGCGAGCAGCGGCACGGTGGCGCTCGGCGGAAAGGCCGTCACCGGGCCGAGCCGCGACATCGGCGTCGTGTTTCAGGCGCCGGTGCTGCTGCCATGGCGCACCGTGCTACAGAACGTGCTGGTGCCGGCGCAGATCCAGGGCCGAGACATCAAGGTCGCCACCGAACGCGCCATGCACTACCTCGCGCTGGTCGGCCTCGGAAATTTCGCAACGAAGTACCCAGGCGAGTTGTCGGGTGGCATGCAGCAGCGCGTCGGCATCGCGCGCGCCTTCGTCAACGACCCGATGCTGCTGTTGATGGACGAACCCTTCGGGGCGCTTGACGCCATGACGCGCGAGACCATGAACCTCGAACTCCACAAGCTGAAGGAGCGCACTGGCGCCACCATCATGCTGGTGACGCACAGCATTCCCGAGGCGGTGTTCCTGGGCGACCGCGTGGTCGTGATGTCGCCACGTCCGGGCCGCGTGACGCAGATTGTCGAGGTCGACCTGCCGCATCCGCGCTCGCTCGACATGATCAACACAGACCGCTTCGGCGCCTATGTGTCGAGCATCCGCACCAACCTGAATGCTGCCGGCGGGCTCGACTGATGAACGGCAGTGCAGTACCGATGAACACGCCGCTGGACGAGCCGAACGACAACCCGCAGGGTGCGGTCGCGGTGACAGCGCTCGCGCCGGCGAAGGCGCCGGTCGAACCGACCGGCCTGACGCCCGCGCGGCGCCGCTTGCTGATGGCGAGCTTCTTCGTTCTGGTCATGGCCATCTGGCATTTCGCCGTCGTGCTGCTGCAAGTGTCGCCGCTCATTTTTCCCGGGCCGCTCGCGGTAACGCGTGCGCTGGTCGAACTCGTTCAGTCGGGCGAGATCGTCAAGCACCTTGGCGTGACGCTGTACGAGATCCTGGCGGGGTTTGCCTTCGGCGCGATCTTCGGCTTAGTGCTGGGCGCGCTGATTGGCCAGAGCGCCCTGCTCGAAGCCGTGCTGTATCCCTACGTGGTCGCGTTTCAGACGGTGCCCAAGGTAGCGGTGGCGCCTCTCTTCGTGCTCTGGTTCGGCTTCGACACGACATCAAAAGTGGTGATCACCGCGACCATCGTCTTCTTTCCGGTGCTGGCCAACACGATCGTCGGTCTGCGCTCGGCGCCGCGCGACCAGATCGAGCTGATGAGGGCCTTCACCGCGTCGCCCTGGCATGTGTTCAAGATGGTGCGCTTGCCCCATGCCTTGCCCTATGTGTTCGCGGGGCTGGAGATCGGCATCGTGCTCGCCGTTATCGGCGCCATCGTCGGCGAGTTCGTCGGCGCGCAAGCCGGGCTGGGCTATCTCATCCTGCAGCGCAACTTCTCGATGGACGCCGCGGGCATGTTCGCCGTCCTGGTCGTGCTGTCGCTCATCGGGCTGATGCTGCACAGCTTGATGAAGTTCATCGCGCGCCGCGTCATCTTCTGGACGGAAGCCTTCACCGACCTGTCGCGGGGCTCCTGAGCCGAACTGCGACACCGACTGTCAACCCCGCTCACCTCACCAAGGAGACCCCATGTCCTCGATCGAACCAACCATCGACGCGCATGTCGCCGTCCCCCGCCGCGCGTCGACCACCGAAATGCCCATTCTCGACTTAGGCGACTGGCTCGCCGGCGGATCGATAGAGCCGCTGGTCGCGCAGTTCAAGGCGGCGTGTACCAACACCGGCTTTCTCTACGTTCGCAATCACGGCATTCCGCGTTCCGCGTTAGATGCCGTGTTTGATGCGACGCGCCGGTACTTCAGCCTGTCCATGGAAGAACGCCTAAAGGACAAGATTGACGAGCGCTTCCGCCGTGGCTTCATGCCCTATGGGGTGACGCAGCATCCCGGTCACAAACCCGACTTGAAAGAAAGTTATGAACTGGGCGTCGACCTGCCGGTGACGGACCCCGACGTTCAAGCCGGCCTGCCGCTGCATGGCCCCAACCGCTGGCCGGCCGACAAGCCGTGGTTGAAGGAAGCCGCCGAGGCGTACTTCGGCCACGCGGTGGCACTCGGGAGGAACCTGCTGCGCATCTTCGCGACGGCACTCGAACAACCCGAAGACTTCTTTCTACAGTGGTGCCAGAAGCCGATGGTGCAGTCGCGGCTCTTTCACTATCCGCCGCAGTCGAGCCCCACGGCGCTCGAACTCGGCGCGGCGGCGCACACCGACTACGGCATGCTGACGATCCTCGCGCAAGACCCGATCGGCGGGCTCGAACTTCGCACGCGCAGCGGCGAATGGGTGGGGGCGCCTTACATCGAGGACACGCTGGTCATCAACCTAGGCGACATGGTCAAGGTCTGGACCAACGACAGCTACGTGTCGAACCCGCATCGCGTGGCCAACCGAACCGGCCGGGAGCGTTTCTCGATCCCGACCTTCTTCAACCTCGACTACGCCACCCCAGTCGCATGCCTGCCGCAGTTCCAGTCCGCGGACAACCCGTCGCGGCACGCGCCGGTGAAATCCGGCGACTACCTGGTCAAGCGTTTCTCCGAGGTGCAGAAGTACAAGACACCGGCGGAACTGCAGGTGGCCTGAGTTCACTACCGGATAGTACGCAACGAGTGGACCGGTCACGCTCAAGACGGCCTCAGGCATGAAGGTCTGCTGACTGAAGACGGTGCCGCTACACGTCTGGCCATCTCGGCAATGGCAGACCTTGCGGGCCTGCTCCGAGCGAATCACGCCACACGATCTCGGGTGTGAATTGACGCGCCACGGGCAAGGCCAGTCCGTAGCACTGGTTCAGCAGAAAGCGACAGGCGCTGGCCGCCGCGTCGGCGATCGGGACGCTCACGGTCGTCAGAGGCGGTGCGGTGTAGTGCGCCAGCTCGCTGTTGTCGAAACCGAGCACCGACAGTTCGCCGGGCACGTCGATGCCGAGTTTGTGGAGGCAGGAGATCGCGGCCATCGCCATCACGTCGTTGGCGCAAAAAAGCGCGCTGTAGTCGCGCGGCGCACCGGCGAGCAGTTTCTCGGCCGCTGCATAGCCGCCATCGAAGCTGAAGTCGGCAACGGCGCGGCGGCGCTTCGGCACGCGCACTTTGTGGCGCGCGAGTTCGTCGAGAAAGCCGGCGATGCGCTGCTCGTTGTCGGGCGCGCTGCGCGGGCCGCTGATGAAGGCGATCTCGCGATGACCCTTGAGCAGCAGCGCGCGCGCGGCGAGCCGGCCGCCGAGCTCGTGGTCGGTGCTGAAGCAGCGCAACGGCCGCATCGGCGTGCTGCGATTGAGCAGCACGAGGGTCGGGTAACGCTCGAACAGCATCGCGAAGTCGTCGTCGGTGAGCTCGTTGCTCATCACGATCACGCCGTCGCACTCGCGCTCGTAGAGAAAGTGGACGCCGTCGAGCGCCTGCTGGCGTGCGTCGCCGTGGCCGCAGCCGTTGGCCGCGACCATGTGGCGATCGACCGCGCGCAGCTCGCCATCGATCGTCTGCAGGATCTGGCCATAGAAGGTGCCCGAGAAATCGGGCACGTAGATGCCGATCATCCCCAGCGTTTTCGATGCCAGCGCGCGCGCGATGTTCGACGGCCGGAACCGCAGCGCCGCCACCGCCTCGTTCACCTTCGCGAGCGCCTTCTCCGAGACCGGGCCGCGCCCGGAGATCGCGCGCGACGCGGTGCCGAGACCGACCCCGGCCAGGCGCGCGACGTCCTTGATCGTCGCCATCAGAGGCGCTGCTGCGACGACCGCTCGAAGAGCGAGACCTGCGCCGCGTCGATCGCGAACGCGATGGCGCGGTCGAGCGCGGGCGTGAACTGCGCATCGGCCTCGACCGCGAGCGACACGCCTTGCGCGTCCAGCCAGACGATCTGGTTCGAGCCCATCGGCTCGACCAGCGCGATGGTCGCGCGGCCAGCGAGCGCGGCGCCTGGCGGCGACAGCGCGATGTGCTCGGGCCGCACACCCAGCACCGTCGGCAAGTTGTGCTGCGGCGGGTTGACGAAGGGGTAGGCCGAGACATCGACGTGCAAGGTCGGCGCGACAAAATGCGTGTCGCCATTGACGCGTTCGAGCCGCCCTTCGACGAAGTTCATGCTCGGCGCACCGAGGAAGCCGGCGACGAACATGTTGACGGGCCGGTTGTAGACCGCGGCCGGCGTGTCGATCTGCTGGATCTGGCCGCTTTTCATCACCGCGATGTGGCTCGCCAAGGTCATCGCCTCGACCTGGTCGTGGGTCACGTAGATCATCGTCGCACCGAGCTGCTTGTGCAGCTGCTTCAGTTCACGCCGCAGCTCGGCGCGCAGCTTGGCGTCGAGGTTGGACAGCGGCTCGTCGAAGAGGAACACGGCCGCTTCGCGCACCAGCGCACGACCGATCGCGACGCGCTGGCGCTGACCGCCGGAGAGCTGCGCCGGCTTGCGCTGCAGCAGCTCGGTGAGCTGCAGCATCGTCGCGGCGCGTTCGACGCGGCGCGCGATCTCGGCGCGGGCGACGCCGGCGATGCGCGGGCCGAACGACAGGTTCTTCTCGACCGTCATCGTCGGGTACAGCGCGTAGGACTGGAACACCATGCCGATGCCGCGGTCCTTCGGGTCGGCCCAGGTCACGTCCTTGCCGCCAATCTCGATGCGCCCGCCGTGTGCATCGATCAGCCCGGCGATGCTGTGCAGCAGCGTCGACTTGCCGCAGCCGGACGGCCCGAGCAGCACCAGGAACTCGCCGCTGCGCACGTCGAGGTCGAGCTGGCTGATGATGGATACGCCGGACAGCTGGATGTCGAGGGCTTCGATGATCACGTTGGACATGTTCGGTTTTCAGCCCTTGACGGCCCCGGCGGTGATGCCTCGGATGAACCAGCGGCCCGACATCAGGTAGACGGCCAGCGGCAGCAGCGAGGTGAGCACGGTCGCGGCCATGTTCACGTTGTACAGACGCTCGCCGGTGGTGGTGTTGATGACGTTGTTGAGTTGCACCGTCATCGGCAGATTCTCGCGCCCGGCGAACACCAGGCCGAGCAGGAAGTCGTTCCAGATGTTGGTCAGCTGCATGATCACCGCGACCGCGATGATGGGCAGCGACATCGGCAGCATCAGCTGGAAGAAGATGCGCCAGAAGCCGCCGCCATCGATGCGCGCGGCCTTGAACAGCTCGGATGGCACGCCGGCGTAGTGGTTGCGGAACAGCAGCGTCATCACCGGCATGCCGAACACGGTGTGAATCAGCACGATGCCGGTCAGCGTGCCGAACAAATCCACCGATGCGAGCGCGCGCACCAGCGGGTACATCATCACCTGGTAGGGCACGAAGGCGCCGAACATCAGCACCCCGAACAGCGCGCCGGCCCAACGCACGCGCCAGAACGACAACGCGTAGCCGTTGAGCGCGCCGAAGAAGATCGACGCGACCGTGCTCGGCACCGCGATCTTCACCGAGTTCCAGAAGCCGACCTGGATGCCGCGGCACTCCAGGCCGGTGCAGGCGCTGGCCCAGGCCTGGCGCCACGGCTCGATCGTGACATGCAGCGGCAGCGCGAACAGCTGGCCGAGGCGGATCTCCTCCATCGGCTTCAGCGAGGTCGCGAGCATCACGTAGAGCGGCAGCAGGAAGAACACGGCCGAGCTGATCAGCAGCGCGTACAGGCCAATCCGCGCCGGCGTGATGCGCGACGGGCGGCCCGGCGGCGCGCTCACGCGTGCGCCTCCCGGCGCGACTGCACCGAGCGCCCGTACCACCAGGGCAGCAGCAGCGCGAGCACGGTCAGCAGCATCACCGTCGACGCGGCCGAGGCGAGGCCGACGTTGGCGCGCGTGAAGAGGTTGTCCATGATGAACTTGGCCGGTACCTCGCTGGCGTTGCCGGGACCGCCCTGCGTCATGGCGACGACCACGTCGTAGACCTTGACCACGCCGACCGCGAGCAGCACGAACGCGGTGCCGAAGGCCGGCCCGAGCTGCGGCAGCACGACGCTCAGCGTGTAGCGCCAGCGCGGCACCCCGTCGATGCGCGCGGCGTTCCAGAGCGCCTCGTCGATGCCGCGCAGCCCGGCGAGCAGCACCGCCACCACCAGGCCCGAGGCCTGCCAGACGGCGGCGATCACGAGCGTGTAGATCACCTTGTCCTGGCTCACGATCCAGTCGAATTCGAAGCCGGGCAAGCCGAGGGCGCGCACGGTCGACTGGATGCCGAGTTCGGGGTTCAGCATCCACTGCCAGACCAACCCGGTGGCGACGAAGGACATCGCATACGGGTAGAGAAAGACGGTGCGCAGCGCGTTCTCGCCGCGCACGCGCTGGTCGAGGAACACGGCGAGCAGGAACCCGAGCACCAGGCAGGCCGTGATGAAGAGCACGCCGAAGACGACGATGTGCTGCAGCGAGACGATCCAGCGCTCGGTGTTGAACAGGCGCTGGTACTGCGCAAGGCCGACGAAATCGTTGGTCGGAAAGATCTTCGAGCTGCTGAACGAGATGCGGACCGACCACAGCACGGTGCCGATGTAGACGCCGAGCACCGTGATCGCCATCGGCAGCAGCGCGAGCTGCGCCGCCGCGGCGCGCATGCGGCGCGCCGGTCTTGCCTGGGCCATCGTGGCCTCCGTTTCTTTCGCGGGCCGAGCGCCGGGCCGCTCCCAAGCCGGCCCGCGTCCCCTCGGGGGACCGGCCGATGTATTCATCGGACGAGGGGTCGTCAGGCTATCAACCTTTCACCGCACCCTGCAAGGCCTTCACCGCGTCATCGACCGACTGGTTGCCGTTCCAGAATTTCGTGATCACGTCCTGCACCGCACCGACCATGTCGGGCGTCATCAGCATGTCGGGGTTCGCGATCTGGCGCGCCGGGTCTTTCATCGCCTGCACGCCGGCCTGCGCGCAGACGTCCATCTTGCTGCTGTCGACGTCGGTGCGCACCGGGATCGAACCCTTCTTGTTGTTGAACGCGACCTGCGTCACGGGCGATGTGAACACGGTGGCGAGCTTGTGCTGCGCCTCGATCGCGGTCTTGTCGCTGGTCTTCGGGAACACGAACACGTCGCCGGCGACCATGTAGGGCGCGCTCGGGCCGAAGCCGGCGAAGCAGCCAAACTCCTTGCCCGCGGTCTGCTTCGCGGCCCCGAACTCGCCCTTGGCCCAGTCGCCCATGATCTGGAAGCCGGCCTTGCCGCTGATCACCATCGCGGTAGCGTCGTTCCAGTTGCGGCCGGGCGATCCGGCATCGACATAACCGTGCAGCTTCTTCAGCGCCGCGAGCGTCTTGCGCATCGGTTCGGCGTTCACGCTCGCAACATCGTGGTCCTTGAAGAACTTCAGGTAGGCGTCCTTGCCACCGACATCGAGCAGCATGCTGTAGAAGGTGATCCACTCCTGCCAGCTCTGGCCGCCGAACGCGAGCGGCACCAGGCCGGCGGCCTTCAGCTTGTCGAGCGCGGCGAAGAATTCGTCCATGGTCTTCGGTTCGCTCGCGACGCCGGCCTTCTGCAAGGCCGACTTCGAGTACCAGAACCACGCCGGGTTGTGGATGTTGACCGGCACCGCGTAGTAGTGGCCGTTGACCTTGATGCTGTCGATGATGGGCTTGGGCAGCCATTTGTCCCAGCCTTCCTTCGCCGCGACGACGTCGATGTCGTTGAGTTGGCCCGCGCTGATCACGTCGTGGTACTGCTTCGAGGTATTGAACTGCGCCGCGGTCGGCGGGTTGCCGCCGGCGATCCGGTTGATGGCCGCGGCACGCGCGTTGTCGGCGCCTGCGACCGCCGCGTCGACCCAGGTGCCGCCGGCCTTGGTGTAGGCATCGGCGAGCTCCTTCACGGCGGCCGATTCGCCCCCCGAGGTCCACCAATGGATGACTTCGGCCTTCTGCGCATGGGCCGTAGCAGCGGCCATCAGGGCGGCGCTCAGCGCGAGGTGCTTGAGTGTTGTTGTGCGAACCATGTTGTCGTCTCCGGGTGGTGGGCGTTCGGCCCTTCTTTGAAGAAATTGCGGCGTCATCCCGAGGCGCGGGCCGCGAGGAATGCACTGAAAGCCTTCGCACTTTGCTTGAGGGTGCGCTGCTGCGTGGTGTAGTCGATGTGCACAATGCCGAAGCGGCGCTCGTAGCCGTACGACCATTCGTAGTTGTCCATCAGCGACCAGACGAAATAGCCGCGCACGTCGACGCCGGCCTCGATTGCGCCGGCGACCGCGGCGATATGGCGGTTCAGGAACGCAATGCGCTGGGCGTCGTCGACCGTGCCGTCCACGACCTTGTCGTCCGAGGCCATGCCGTTCTCGGTGATGTAGATCGGCGGCAGCGCGGGGTACGCGGCCTTGAAGCCGATCAGCAGGTCCTGCAGGCCTTGCGGATAGACCTCCCAGCCCATCTGCGTGCGCTCCACGCCGTCCAGCGGCACATCA
>Ga0307510_10003750_pt1 | contig 17758 bp, 14 predicted proteins | sample 12_EM_MG_FD_207224 | JGI IMG/M metagenome (GOLD analysis project Ga0307510, IMG submission 207224) | Populus trichocarpa ectomycorrhiza microbial communities from riparian zone in the Pacific Northwest, United States - 12_EM | ecosystem: Host-associated > Plants > Roots > Unclassified | place...
GGGGGCGGCGATGTTGATATTAGTCTTTTCTGGTAAGATGGCACCAAGCATAATTCTTTCCCAATTCTTGCTCTTTGGGGACATGTTAGTACCCGCTGGAGCCTGTGCGCTGTACCGGTCGGCACGTTAGCCAGTATAACTTGGGAGGATTGACTCTTTTCTACAAGCAAAGATTGCTTATGAAAGCTCGTTCGCAAGTGGGGAATAAATTGTCTCGGCGTGGGTAGAATCTTGAGCGGGCCGGAGCATGATAGGTAGGCGGGGGAAGAGAGAGTAAAGAACTAGAGGGGAATATACAAGGGCTATGTGCGTAGGCTTCTTTCTCCTCTCTGGCCCCGTTGGTGTTCATTCAGGCCTGTTTGTCCTTATATGCCTTATGTACAGCACTATACAAAGAAACAAAAACAACCAAAGGGGGGCGAGGGAAATTGAATCGTAGAGTTAGAGTATAGAAATCAGTGTGTGTACCTGTGTCAATGAACGCACGTTCTTGTGGCGTTGCTCACGCGACTGCGAGTGGAGACGGCGGGGTGGGATGGCATGGCCAGTGAGATCAACTGGCGGGTTGGAGGTATGTTAGTGCGCTACGGCAGTTGAAGGTAGGCTTGTGCTGTGTCATTACTTTGATATGATAATGGATATCACCCCGCCGGACACTGCGGTGCTCGTATTATGCGTTGCGACAAGATTCATAAGTCCACACCACCATCACTTGGCGATTCATAAAGTATTCGGATGAATTGGCGCCAAGATTCGGGTGCTCAGGTGTATGCTGGGACACCTTGCCGCGAATTCATCCGAATACTTTATGAATCGCTAAGTAGACTATTACAACCTCTAAGCCTTTGATACGGTATATACGGTCTACAATCTACTTGCGCCGTACCGTTATATGCCTCTATTCTTCCCCCTTTCAGCTTATCCTCGACAACGGGGTTTTTGCGAGAGTTAGGGAGGGGAAAAAAATCAACTCCGGTAATTCCAACCCCCCTCGCCACCCTTCTTCCACCGTCCATACCGGTACCATCCGTTTATCTATGTCAGGAAAAGAAGGGGGGGAATAATAATAATAACAATATCATCATTCCGGAATACCCCGTCCCATCTCCACCATCCTCCTCCTCCTCTTCCCATATCGTCCATACGAATGTCCATGCCCCCTCGTTATCAGAAACGATCTAACCCTAAAATCAGATAATATCGGTTGTTTCTGCCGCATATGCACTCAGTAGGCGGTTTGGCACGGCAAGCCGAAAAAGCAAGGAAAACTAAAGTTATCTCAGGATTTGATAAAGCGCATCAAGATCCCTGCATGGGATGGGCCGGTGGGGGTTCCTTCTTGCTTTTTCCTTTTTACTGGGCCTGACCGCTGGCTGGGGTAGAGTAATCTGATTGATCTGATGTGATTGTGGTTGGGGTTGCGACCGCACAGGCGCTGAAGTGCAATACCACAGGGGGCGGGGGGACGGGATTGAAGTGAGGAATGTGGTGAGACAAGGTAAGTGAAGGGCAAGTGAAAGAAGTGGGCGAGGGCGCTGTTTTGTGTTGTGCCATTCGCTCTTTATCAGGCTCGGAGTGAATTGCGCAAGTGAGCTTCCTTCTGCAACGATTTTGTATCACCTACCGGTACGAGTACTGTATCATACCTTGCTCGACTTGCCTTATCATATCTGATCCGATCCGAGCCAGCGCTGGGCGCCAAGTGCAGGCCTAGAGCACCTACTGTATCTTCAACGACCAAGCAAGGGCCTGCACATCCTTGCGATGGGTGGAGGGAAGGGTGGGGGGTTTTGTGCTGTGTTGTCTTGGTAAAGATCTCCTTATTCCCTTCTTTCCTCCTTCTACTTACCATGTTAATTATTGTATAATTCGATTAGGAAACCAGTTTGATGGAAGGACGGGGATGTTTATAGTAGTGTGCGGTGGGCGGGCATGCAGCTAGGTGGGGGGGGATAATCTATCTGTGTCTGTCGACTTTTTTCTTGGGGGGAAGGGAAAGGTAACCAATGGCAGCTTTGGGATGGGGCGAACTGGTTTTGGTATCTGATGTCGATGCTATGAGGTTGCTGTTACTCTTCGTCTACCATAAGCGGGAGGGGATATTTTGGTTATTGCGTATTGGAGTTAGTAGCGTTTACCATGGGTCGGAATTGAGGAGTCTTTTTCACTTTTTTTTTATAGAAAAAAGTATGGAGGATGGGGATTGCGCCAAGGTGAGGTTTGGGATTGGAGGATGGGCCGGTCGGTACAATAATTATTTGATTCCTCCACCACCACTAGGGGGGAGTGAATAAATCTGTAGGTTTTCCGGTTCTGTATGGAGGATCAGGCTCTGATCGTTTATATTTAAGTTCAGGGTCCTTCCCTCACCCCCCCCGACCTCGCCTCAGTTCATCCCAACCCTCACCTGACGACGTGTACTGCTGCACGGTGTGGCTACTTCTTTCGGTTCTGTGCCTTGGGATTTATTTCATCCACCGCGGGACTTTGCCTTCTAAAAATCATTGTGGGGTGAACTATTGTTTCACTATTTATTTATTTTTGATATCGGCGGCCTCAGGAAAACCTATCGCGGTTGCTATGAAGTCCGCCAATCTAGAAGCTGCGGTTCCGCCATCTGACGCTAATGATACTGCGTCGAGCACCGGCTCTGAGGGTGTGATTCTGCAAACTGGCGTACAGAGGGTTGAGGCAGTCGCAAAGACTTGGACGAGGAAGGCATTGTACGTTGCTTATGCTGGGTATGTTCTATCACCTCGCACTGGGCAGCCAGCCAGACAGAAAGAGTGAGAGGGAGGGAGCTTGATTAATTAATAATTGATGGCGGTGATAGTATCTTCTTAATGGCATTCTGTACATCGGTTGATATTCAAGTAACGAGTTTACTCGCATTCTATGCAACCTCATCATTCTCCTCGCACTCCCTGCTGTCAACTGTTGGTGTTGTAGGCAGTGTCCTCATGGGTATGTCAACCGTCTGATTTCCATCTCTAATTATCGTACCTCACGATTGACTAATTCGCCATGAGCAACAGCTGTCGTCCAACCTCCAATGGCTAAAGTCGCTGATGTCTTCGGACGAACTGAGGCGTTCGCTATTTCAATGCTTCTCTACATCCTCGGATACATCCAAATGGCCGCTTCGAAGAATATCTCGACCTACGCCAGCGCCCAAATATTCTACGCAGCGGGATCCACAGGTCTTCGTATCCTGCAGCAGATCTTCATCGCCGACACCTCTGATCTTCTCAACCGGGCGCTGCTCTCTTCACTCCCCGATACGCCGTTTTTGATAACTGTGTGGGTGGGGCCGGAGATTGCTGGGCACTTTACTACTGGGCCTTGGAGGTGGGGGTATGCGATGTGGACTATCATCACCCCTGTGCTTTCGCTGCCATTGTTTATTTCTCTGTGGATTAACCAGAGGAAGGCGGCTAAGGCGGGGTTGCTACCCAAATATCCGTGGAAGTCGCAGGGTGTTACCAGTTTCTTGAAGAGCCTTTGGACCGAGTTGGACATTATGGGGGTTCTGCTATTGGTTGCGGCTTTTAGTTTGCTATTGGTGCCCTTGACGCTTGGTGGACAGGCTGTGGGCAAGTGGAAGAATCCGAGTATTATTGCTGCTATTGGTGGGTTGATATCTGTTCATTGGAAGATTTTGAAGGGGGCTAACTGGTTTTATAGTCATTGGAGGTGTCTGTTTGATTCTTTTCCCACTCTGGGAGATGTGGAAGAAGGCTGCTCCTACGCCTCTCTTGACGTTGAGATTATTTAAGAACAGGACTGTCATTGCTGGCTGTGTTCTTGGCTTCTTCTACTTCAGTGAATATCACCACCCCTGTAGTTAGAAATATATACTGACCGACCAACCACAGTGGCTTACTACCTTTCCCTCCAACCTTACTTCTACTCCTACCTCATGGTCGCCCGCAACACCGGCTCCGTAGCCGCGGGCCACATAACCTTAACCTTCTCCTTCGCCGCGACAGTCTCCTCGGTCATCATCTCCCTGGTTATCAAATATACAAAACACTACAAATACTACATGATCGGGGGAATCCTAATATACATGTTGGGAATCGGGCTAATGCTTCGCTACCGCAACATCGGTTCCAGCGATGCCCAGGTGATCTGGACCCAAATCATCGTCGGTATCGGCGGTGGCATGCTAAACGTCCCCGCCCAATTGGGCGTGCAGGCCGCCTCCCTGCATCAAGAAGTCGCCGCCGCAACCGCACTCTTCCTGACAATTGTGTCCATCGGTGGGGCTGTCGGATCAGCCGTTTCGGGCGCGATCTGGTCACACAACATCCAGAACAAATTAATGCTGTACCTTCCCGAAGCCGCCAAGGTGAACATGACGATGATATATGGCTCTGCCGTCATGGCTACCAGCTACCCCATGGGATCTCCTGAGCGAGCTGCGATTATCAGATCTTATGACGAAACTATGCGCATCCTCCTGATTGTTGCTGTCTGTGTGTGTATTCCAATGCTGCCCGCAGGTCTCTGCATGACTAATTACAAACTCGATGAGGTGGACCAGAGGGTTGAAGGTGTAGTGTTTGGCAGCTCTGGGAAGAAGGTCAACAGGGAGGAGAGTGGAGCCGGGGAGGTGGTGGAGAGGAAGGAGTGAACCCTTTATTTAGCCTAGCTTAGACATTGCTCCCTGCTATGATATCTGTAAGTATGAACTTAATTCTGTGTGCCGGTTATTATGTAATCATTGGCGATGCTATCAGGGTGGGAATATTGTGAATGAGTGGAGGGACAGAGTTTGCCTAATGTTAAGGGGGTGTATATTATAGCTAGTTAGGTAATAAAAAACCATAATATTATGGTAGTGAATTGTTCGCATGGATTTAAAATTATCTGCTCCACCGTCAGAGCCATAGGGCTTAAACCCGAGTGACGTATCATGAAGATTCCATCATTGTCAACGTGGTCCAGCAAGCATTGACAACCAAGTCAACTCATCCCAGTGCTTCATACCACATCATGCCATTGAGCGCCATTCACGCGGTTGACTGGAAACTTCACAGCTATTTGCTTTCAAATAACCGGGAGCCCAATATTCCCTCCCGCTACAATGCCCAGACCATAAAAAGACAAACTCAAAATAATCCAAAAAAAAAAAAGATCTATAATACTCGGGCATCTTGCTTCCCTATTTTGGCCCTAAGCTACCCCCTCCCACACTAACGACGGCGCGCCATCATCAATCCAGAGAGCGGGAGGAGAAGAGGGTAAGAGGATTAAAAGCACAACCAGCAAAGATCAAGTCGTGACCAACAACGGATTCGCCGTGCAGTCCGGGTGCCCTGTTCTGTAGAGATAGTACTGGCGTTCGCGTGTGTCGCACAGGGAATTGGAGAAGGAGGTGATGGGAGTTTACGAAGTGTTTATTTGAGTGATGTTCTGCCTTGGGGTATAATATCCTGGCAATGGAGAAAAGAAAGGAGGAGGAGGAGGAGGAGGAGGAGGAGGAGGAGGAGGAGGAGGAGGAAAAAGACTAAGGGGTATGGATTGGAGGTGGATGTGAGCTGGTGCTCCGATATGTGATTGTGGAAGCTAGATTCTAGTATCATATGGTGCCCAATATTCTACTGCCCCTTCTTGGGGAACTGGGTCCGCCACCGTGAAATAATGACCTCGACCTTTTGGAGTGTTGAAGTGTGCTTTCCAGTATGTAGGACTACGGGCGATGGGGTAGAATACTCGGATGCGGTATGATACTATATTACAATATTATGATAGTCACGCTGGTTGGTATATTGCGAATATTGGGTTTCTCATAAATCAGATTACAGGCCACTGTTTCAATTGACCTCTTCTGCTCAGAACCGGATAGGGGTAGTTGGGGGCTGAACTTTATGAGTTTTTATTTTCATTTTTTAGTAAAAGTAGCTGGTGATAGAAAGATGGGGTAGGATCCCTCTATGGACTCCTAGTCCTAGTATGAAGGATTGGTTATTGTGAGCGAGAGCACGGTAGTAGCCAGACTGGGCTCGCATAGAGCAGGTTCACTATTAATTTCAACTCCCGCGAGCCGATCGATAGAAGTATCTAAAGAGCTGCCAACACTGCGGGCGATAGTCTGGCTATTTGTAGATCTATCTGTCTCACGCACACCACTATTGACCCGAGAATAGAGGAAGGCATATAAACAAGTAACGAGAACAGGCACAGCCACATGGACAGGGAAAGGAAAGGAATCACAATAACATCTATCCGCCCTGGTCTTTCCTTCATTAGTAATGGTGGTAAAGGAAATCAACAGACCATAGAGAGTATAAAGAAATTTTGGAATCATCTCGCAGCCCGACTTATAGCCCGAGTGATAATTCATGGCCACAGTGCAGCCACTAAATAAGCCGCTTCATTGGGCGGCTCTTCGGATCCGCCCCCACCGTCCCAAGAACTAATTTTTCAAACGCGACAACTGAGATCGAATCGTTCAACTCCTCGCACGGACGATGCAAGACCAGCCACAGAGGGCATTCCGGGCCTAATATTGATTTTTTCGTTAGTGAATGGTAGTCGAAATGTGCGGTGTTATCTGCGTTACCAGCTACCTTAGCCCTTTCTCAATGCGCTATGATAGTATCATATAAGTACGAGCGTTGATATGGGATACAGGGGAAAGGGAGACCAACTTGTCGCGTTGGGATGCGGTAATCCATCACATCAGGCTGCGGGCCGGTCAGTACCCGTGCGGTGTCATATAGCGCTCGACTTCGGGCCGATATCGGCACCGACAGTTTTTTGTAGGTCCGAGTCCGTAAAATGGTGGTACTATATCGATAGAGCAGCTTGTTAGTAGATCCGAAGTTGTGACTTTTTTTCCTCCTCCTACCTCTCGTGGGGTCGGGTGCAAATAGGGCTAAGATCGATGGCTTCTAGACTACCAGCCCTCCTCTCCGAGATCGTGCACCAGTTCAGCTACTCGGTTGGCCGTTCCATCTACCAGGCTGCTTTACCTTCCAGTATCGGCTGACTGCCGGTTTTCCATAGGTGAAAACTGTGCGTGGGTTAATAAACGGAATCCGCCATGCCATTCTTTCTTCCAACTCTTTGTTTTTTTAGGGGGTGGGGAGCATTTGAGGTTTGGCAAAAAGCCTCTTCCTCCAGCCACAGCGGGTAACAGCAAGGGACTAAACTACGTCATCGCGCAGGTGCCCGCCGTTGTTGGGATGAGGGTGATGAGAATTGTCTGAAATCTCGTAATTCTTCCAAATAGTTGGTCACCCCTTCCCCTCCCCTCCCCTCACTTAGGGCACCGGTATGCTATTCGTCTCGTTGGTTCCGCCATAAGTTACTTGACAATTTTGGCCAGCCTTTGTTCCCAGGGTCACACAGTAAAGTCACAAGAGAGCCAATTTCTAGGATACGGCGGAATAATCGTTGCGAGTGAGATGGTTATATCCGCTAGTATTAATTCCCACTATAGGCACCACATCGGGTGGGCCATGTTCTGGGCTGGCTTCGTTGCACCGCATTGAGCTAAAAGAGCCTCGACTGAAAAAAAAAACATTGAAGAAGCATGGAGATGCCGTGCGCCTTGCTCCCTCTTCGCAGGCATCTAAATCCGATCACTGGACAAAATCTCGATCCTTTGTCTAATGCCGTTTGTCTTTGCTTGAAGCCAAAGTTTGTTGCGCAGGGTTTCGCCTTTCTCTTCAGTTTCGCCCCCCTCCTGGTTCCTCCCGCCTACTGCACGAGTACAGGCGCATGTATGGGAGGGGAGGGCGGATTATAGACAGGGGGTCGGCAAATTCTTAATTCGCCATGCTTTGCCGTGTTGGCGAATCCGCGATGCCAATGAATATGCTCGCCTGCGAGAGTGGTGTCTCCTAGCTGGTCGAGCCAGCTCTTCCGCCAGCATGAGAGTCGGATTCCTCGAGTAGGGGGCTGCACTGCATCAGATCGCTTGTTGTGCCGGGTATGTCAGAAGAAAGGACCACCCTGTTGATAGGCATAATTCCCCAGAGCCCTTAGCCCAAATCCGGTGGTTTGTTGCATCTAGTTTAGAAGAAAAATAATGATGGTCTAAATTCCATTGCTCTACGAGCCCCTGCTGCGCAGTTTCCTATCACTGGATGGTTGCATTGGTGGATGACGGTAGTCGAGTATTGCTGACTTGCTATCTGTTGCTCCCCACGATTGGCACGCTTCGGATTTCCGAGTCACAAGGGTGATGGGTTGGATGCTAAGGACCACCGACAGTAGAGAAAGTAAGGGAATTCTCGCGATAAACAAGGGGAAGTTTATTATACTATAGAGAGAAGAAGAAGAAAAGAAAGAGGAAATTGGGGATATCGCGATGGCCTTGGACTGGGTGCCACCAATGCGCGTCCTGGAACATGTTCTACTCGAGTATGGTCCCCTGATGAGCCCGGGAGAGAAATCCGGCAAGGGGCGTTTTTGCGCGAGTAAATCTCCTTCTTCCAGCTAGACTAATACTGACCATAGCGCTATGCCGGCCCTCATGCAGTACCGCAATCGTAGCCCAGGTTCCCTTTTTTTTTTGGCCCCATTCCCCCCCACACAGTATTTTCCTTCAGATTCAGTAAATGGTATTGATCTCTGCAAATCGCAGTGCTGTATTAGGAATACACTTTCAGTCAAAAGAGATACCGCTATGTAGATTAGGTAGGCCATCGTACCAGTGCGTACGAGTGCAAGTAACTTTTTCTCAATCATTGCTTTGTGTTCGCTGTTCACTCGGCCACCCGAAAACGGAAGTGTGGGACTACCGGTATTTTCGCTCATATCGTAAGCCTGCCTGAATCGCAGCTATCGGTGGTCGCCCGGGGTGTCCCCACCTATCTCCTACCCAAAGCCTCTCCTCAACCATTCATTCTAGACTCCATTTCAGTCCTTTCGGTCCTTTCCTTCACTTTCCCCATCTTCATTGTCTCCACTTGAAAAGAACAAGGTTTCTTGTTTTATACCACCGAACAATCCCTACCCTCCGGATACCTTCCTTCGGCCGTGGTGGACCTTATCGTTCCTCTGAAGAGAACTCGGTCATCCTGGGGGTTTTCACAACACGTAGGTGCCTCGCACTAGTATTGATCACTTGACACTTTTATTTTGACTCGTGAACTAACTTCTTTAGAGCTATCAGATAGGCTTTTCTCTCTCACGTGGATTCCAAAGACGCGCACATCTCGATCGTTAGACTCGGCATCTAGGATTCTAAGTTTGTGCTACGAATATATAGATAGAGCAACTGATCTCTCCGGATCCTTCTCCCTGGCCTTTATCGAACTAAAAACTGACATTCTGTGATCTGGAAAGGAGTGAGAAGGAGGGACTTGGAGCACGAGGATGCTCGAATAAACGATACGGTCATTGAGATCCGAATAATTACCCATTCATTTCTGTCTTCCTTAAACTGAGGGGAGAGTGTTGTTTTATACCGGAACAGTGCACTACAGATTCTGCGGCTTAACCGAGATATTTGAGGGGAAAGAGGGGAGGGAGGAGTCAAGGGGCATCGTCCGATACGCTAGAGACATGTCCACAGGTTCCGGTTCCTCTAGAGGCTCTCGCCATGGAGGTTCTCGTTATCCTTCGCAAGTGGCGGCTAATGCCCTTTCGAATTCCCCACGTATCAATAGGGTCACTACAATGCCCCCGCAACAAACGCCAACGCCTACGCAAGCACCGGTATCCGTATCACCCCTTATAGGCTCCCCAAATTCTATGGGGTCTGGCATCAATCCCACTTCGTCTTTACTTGTTTCCCAACTCCTGGTCGGGAGTGCGTCAAGTGTGGTGGACCCTGGTGCTGCGGCTACCCCGTTTGGGATGATTGTTGTTGGTGATGGAACTGTGCAGAACGAAATTGTGAAAAAGAAGAACGAGGATGCGGCAGCTACAAGCGATAGCATCACAGAACTTGAAGAGACCCACGATCTGGGGGATATAAGTGAAATGGTGGAAGGTGGTGGGATGGCATTCCCGACAGTCCCTGGCTATGAGGATTTGCGACCGGTTTACTCCATTGTAGGTTTCTCTCCGGCATTTTGCGATATATTTTGCCCTCGGACTTGATTTCATCGACGTTCCTCTATCGTACCTCCCTCTGTCTTGATGGCTGTGGCTTGGTTTTAGCTTGTAGCGGCTAACGGGGGGTTGTGCTATCGCCCAGAATCATATTCAAGTCTTTAGAGCAAAATCAATATCAACGGGTGCTCCGGTGGTATTGAAGCTCTGCACTGTAAATCATCTTGATACCCTCGCTCTCCTTCGTCATGAGTGGAAGCTACTCTCAGAGACAAATATTGGCTCATCCCGTGTCTCTGTCTACTCCCAATCCACCGCGTCTGCCGGGGCAGCCCTAAATGCTAATCATTCCGGGCTGAACTCGCAACCTTCGACATCCGCCTCCCTAGCCTCTTTACCCAATGTGGTTCGAGCATTCGCTTGGGAGTATCTTCCTGACGGCGGTATGACCTTGATATACGATGACGAGCCTACTCATATGACGGTTAGGGAGATGTTTTTGCCGGACGCTTTGCCTTTGTATATTGGTACCTCCGGTCAGGCCATGCCAATATCTCCACGCCTCTTTGTTGCCAAGCCAAGGACTCAGTCAGATTTGATCAAGATATTATCGGTATTCTCGGATGTTGTACATATCCTCGCAGTTGCGCATAGGGTCGGGATAACACATAATAATGTGAATACACACTCAATTCTCGTCACAAAATCCCCCAGGACCACAAAGACAGGCGTACCGGTGCTTGGGAAGCTGGCGGGATGGCATCTGGCATCACGCTTAGAGCGGGAGGATCCTGGGAGAGCTGAAGGCACAATGCTACGGGGATTAAGTCCGGCTCCTTTGCAATATATCGCACCAGAGTGCACCGGCAGAATGAATAGATCTATTGATTACCGAGCAGACTTCTATTCCCTTGGAGTAGCACTATATGAGCTTATTGTGGGGTTCTTGCCATTCAGGAGTGCCGATCCACTAGAATTGATACACCAACACATTGCCCAACAGCCAGTACCACCAACCGATGTTAACGCTTCTATTCCTACGGCGGTATCGGCTGTGGTGATGAAACTGTTGGCAAAGAATGCAGAAGACAGATATCAGATCGCTTCTGGGCTGAAGGCGGACCTTGATATGCTTATCCGGAGGATGACGGAGGGTCGGAGTCTGGAAGGTATGAGAGTCGGGGAGTTGGATACAACCAGTCGATTTGTGATTACGGAGAAGCTATATGGAAGGGAGGAGGCAGTATCAATGCTGAAAGGAGCCTATGAGAAATGCTCGAGCCAGGGGGGATGTAGTATGGTTATGGTTAGGGGAGGATCTGGTGTGGGAAAATCTCGGCTTGTCAACGAAATCCAACGACCGGTGGCGGAGAACAGAGGATATTTCACATCCGGGAAATTCGATCAGTATAAACGGGGCTTCAGCTTTTTCACCTTGGTTCAAACACTCCAGGATCTAGTGCGCCAGGTACTTTCTGAGTCTGTGCAGAGTCTCACCCGGTGGCGGACGGAAACAATTAGAGCCCTGGACGGAGACGCTGCTGTATTAGTGGATGTTATCCCGGAGCTAAAACTGCTTCTTGGCCCTGATTACAGATTTGAGCCCTTGGCAAACCTAGGGCCAGTTGAGAGGGAGAACAGATTTCGGGAAGTAATGGGTCGATTCCTGGCAGTTTTTGGGAGAAGAGGGCTAGTGGTCTTCCTGGATGACCTTCAGTGGTGCTCTCAGAACGAGTTGAACTTTATCTCCGGAATTGCGGATGAAGCCAACAGAAAAATGCGAGAATGGAGATCAGGAGCGATGAGTATAGGCGACAGCGGGGTTGTCGGTAAATGGGGTATCAAGCAAAGTAGGGAGCCTGGGGCCTGGGGTTTGAATTCCCGCCTCTATTACCTTTTATTTGCTATTGCTTCATCGATTCTCGCAGTTTTTTTTAGTTTTTTTTAGTTTTTTTTTAGGGATCCGCTTGGTTAGACGTGCTGACAGCGGCTCCGCGGTTGCCGAACATTACAGGTTTATTGGTCATTGGCACTTATAGGGATAGCGAGATCGGCCAAGATCACCCCCTACCACCAATGCTTGAATACGTCCGGACCAGGGCTGGCGTGGACGTAGTGGATATCGAACTCGGCCCCTTAGACCAGGACTCCGTGAGAAAGATAATTGGTGACACGCTTCACCGGGACCCCGATTATGGCCGACTAAGAGAGGACGCTGAAATGCAGACCCTGACTGAACTGGTATATGCGAAGACTTGTGGAAATGCATTTTTTGTTATGCAGTTATTAAAGAGTTTATATCGGGGCGGCTACATTGTATTCGATTTTGGAGCTAAAGGCAGTGGGCAATGGAGATTCAATCTGACTAGTATTGAGGCCGATGACTTGCCTCCTACTGTAGTAGATTTGCTCGTGAAACAGATGCTCAAGCTCAGTGGGCCTACGCGGACGGCGATGATGCTGGCAGCATGCATCGGAACTGATAATGTGGGCTTACAATCTTTAGCTGCAGCAGCCGGGAAGAAACCGGAGGAGATGGCAAGTGATTTATGGGGGGCCCTGGATGCCGGCTTGCTTCTCCCTACCAGCGGGAATTATAAAATACCGCTTGCCCTTGATGAGGATGCACCCATGCATGGAGGTGGCGAAAATAATACCGTATTGTCGAATGGGCCAAGTGGCGACTCATACTTTCAAGCGCGGTTCTCACCTTCACCTTCAGATCAGGAAGAAGCGGTCACCTACAGGTTTTTACACGATAGGGTTCAGCAGGCGGCCTATTCTTTAATCCCTAAAAATGAGAGGGCGGGGGTTCACAGGATGATTGGGATGAGGCTGCTAGAAAAGGTTCCAGAGGAGGATTTGGGTGGCATGTTATATGAAATCGTCAACCAACTAAACCATTGGCTATCACCGCTAGAGAAGGATGAACGGCATACCTTAATGGAACTAAACCTGCGAGCCGGCAAGAAAGCGATCGCGGCGACAGCCTTTGATGCGGCGCTCTCATATTTTCTAACCGCCAAGAAATTGCTGGGCGATCATGAGAAGGAGGAGGAAGTGGCGGGAACCGTCACAGCTAAACTGAGGAAAAGGTTTAGTATGGGGTGGGAAACTAGACCGGGGGCAGTCCCTGATAAAGAGCCTGACATGGAGGACCTCGGGCTGGAAATCAACTTATCTTTGATCGAGGGATACTTCGCCCATCAAAAGTACGAGGGATCGATCAATCTTGCCGATGCAGTTCTTCCCAAGTGCATTAAACCCCGAGACAAGATAAGATGTTTGGTTCATAAGATGAGTTGCCTTCTTGTTCAGGGGAAACTCAACGAGACGATTGAGACTGGGCTTTTGGGGTTGGGCGTTCTAAATTGGGAGGTCCCCCTCGATGACGCCGATGCAAAATCGCACGCCGATATGATGAGACCTAGGATTTTGATGGATGTAGTGCAAATTAAAACTCTCGAGAAGATGCACCGATTGAAAGATGAGAACCTGATATTGCTCCAAGAGCTGATTTCTAGCTTACTACTACCGATATATATGAGCAGACCAGCCTTACTAGAGGCAGTATGTTTCACGAGTGTGGCTATCAGTCTGGAGTTTGGGATATCCACTGCCGGCGCCTACCCGATGCTAATGACTGGCGTTATACTTTCTGCTGAGGGAACGCAAGAAGCCCACCTCAAAAGCTACGCCTACGGTAGACTAGCCATAAACCTCATTGAAAAAGATACTATCATGTGCCCAGCGGCGCCCGCGATCTACGAGGTATACGCTGGACACATTGGAATCTTTCATTGCAGCATGAACGAGGTCCTTAAATCACTGCATCAAGCTGTTACAGCAGGTATGGCATTGTTCAATGTGGATTACACGATTTTCGCCATGTAAGACACCATCTTCTAGTTTCGAGACCTGAGCTGACTCGCATAGGGCCGAGATCCCATCTTTTGGAATGTTCGGTGGCGAGAACTTGAGCGTAGTCCACTCCAAAATGGTCGCTACCAAACCCAACATACGGAAATTCAAACAACTAACCGGGATGTGGTGGTTGAGTCTTCCTCTCCAATTTCTCCTGAATCTCCGAGGCCTAGGCAACCCGGACCCGCTCTGCTTCGAAGGAGAAGAACTAGGCGATTCCAAGGCTTTGTCCAAGCTTTTGAGTAGCGAGAGCATGACTCATATATACCTCTACCACATGTACCGTTTGATCGTAGCGGTAATTTACGGTCGCTACGATATTGCAGCAGACCTCGCGACACATTACTGTGAGCCCATGAGCGGGGGGGTCACCGGGACCTTTTATGCTTCGCTTACGTATTTTTATTCATCGATCGCATTCTTGCACCTATATGATACGATCTCGGACGAACAAAAGGACTTCCTTGACCGGAATATAAAGCAAATTCAAATTTGGAGCACCACCGCCAAAGGCACTTTTTTGCACAAGAGTGTGCTCTTGGAGGCTGAGTTGATGAGAGTCCAGCAGCCTAGTCAGCAATTAGAGATATTAGACAAATACGATTATGCGATTTCACTAGCTACAAGCAGCGGGTTTACACATGATGCTGCTTTTATTAGCGAGAGGTGTGGTTCGTGGTTGCGAGCGTTCTCGAAGAGACGAGCAGCGCCATATCTCAGGGAAGCAATTCGGGGGTATACTGCCTGGGGCGCGACGAATAAAGCTATGGAACTACGAAAAGAGTCCGCAGAGGACATCGCAATCAAAGGTATACACACATATGACTACGATATGTCTTGGGACGGCCCATGTGACACTGACAACTACCGGTCAGGGCATGCTGAAAGTCGGCCGACCATGATAAGGGTCGATAGCGACTCAATGATGGCAACTGCATCAATTAATAGTGCAATGATGAACATTTCGCCAAGACCTAGCCCTCGATCTTCTAGGATCTATGCGAACGACTACGGATTCGACCATTCATCATTGCAAAATAATTCCCCATCTCTAGCATCTTCCAGGGACCTGTTTGCGCCGGACCCACACGACGATGACGCGACATCGCACGCATCTTGTAGGGAGAACGAACCATCGTCTTTAGGATCTGAGTTGGACTTCCGGACTGTTTTGAAGGCATCACTTGTCATCTCGGAAGGGATACATCTCGAAGAGGTTATTGTGAAACTCATGAATAGTGTCTTACAAACCGCTGGAGCAGATTATGGAGTCCTCATTCTTGAGGAGGACGGGAATCTTCACGTTGAAACCGTTGGCTTGCTCGATCAGGTATCAATTCTGGAGCACGAACCTTTGAACACGCGTGCCGACTTAGTCCCAGTTTCAATAGTCAACATTGTTGCAAGCCTCGGAGAGCAGATTTTAAAGGATAGTGATGATCCCAAATTTGATGCGACGTATGGACGAGATAGCTACTTTCAGAGCCGGAGGGCAAAGAGCGTTCTCTGCATGCCAATACAGAACCAACTAAAGACCATGGGCGTCCTATACTTAGAAAACAAACTTGTCAACCATGCTTTCACAAGGCAGAGGCAGGAGTTACTCAACGTGCTCTGCACCCAGGCCGCGGTGACAATTGATAAAGCGCGTTTGTATCGACAGATGGAGCTGGCGAAGAAGGCAGCTGAGGAAGCCACTGCGGAAAAATCCAGTTTTCTCGCGAACATGTCTCATGAAATTCGTATGTTTACTAAGTGTCCTTATTTTGTGTGAGTATTAATGGTCATAGGAACGCCATTCAATGCCCTGCTTTCATGCTCAATCTTTCTACTAGATACAACCCTGTCAGAGCAACAAAGAGAATATGTAGAGACAATCCGAAATTCTGCGGTCCTTACGCTCCAGATAATTGACGGCATCCTTGATTTTTCGAAGATTGAGCATGGCGCCATTGATTTCCAGGTGTCACCCTTTTCACTCAGGGACTGTATTGAAAGTGCCTTGCAGCTTGTCGCTGAGCCGGCTGCAACAAAGGACCTGGAGTTAGCATTCCGAAATAAATGTTCCAACGTCGATACCGTTCATGGAGATATTACTCGATTCCGGCAGTGTGTAATCAACTTGATTGGTAACGCCGTCAAGTTTACACAAGAAGGTCACATACTTGTCACGACTAAGGCCGAAAAATTACCCAATAGCGAGCTATGGAGGGTGGAAGTCTCTGTGCAAGACACTGGAATTGGCATCCCTGACAATGCGCGTGATCGACTGTTCAGGGCATTTTCCCAGGTAGATACTTCAACGCGTCGCACCTATGGTGGGACCGGGTTGGGTCTGGCAATTTCCAAGAAATTGGCTGAGATGATGGGGGGCAATATCTGGTAAGATTTTCTGATACTCTCTAATGCGGAAACCTAGGCCCGTGAGGCTGACTCAGGATCAACAGGTTCGAAAGCGAAGAAGACGTCGGATCAACATTCCATTTGACTATCACGGCTGAGGTCAGCGAAAGAACTTGGTGTGCCGACAAAAGGTTGGTTGGAAGAAAGGCGATCGTTGCTGATACCCACCCGTTGTCGTCCAATATCCTAGCCGACGAACTTGAGGTGGAAGGATTGACCGTAACCCGTACCAACACCGCTGAGGCTACATTGAAACAACTTCATGACCACGGAATCGGATACTACGAATTTGCACTCATCGATTTATCTGTGGATAGAACGTGCCTCCTCGTGGACCAAGTGAACAAATTCGATCATAAGATCCGGGTGATTATGATGTCTCGGTTCGGAGTCAGCATCCCTCCAGATGCCCAAGCGTACAACATTGCACTGAGCTTTGTCAGACCTGCGCCGAGGAGCAGATATGTACAGGCTATTCACGACGCCATGAACCCGAACAAGAAGAAACATCTTATCCCTTCCAAGAACCAAGAGATGGAATTGCTCCGGTCTCTTGCCCGTCGACATCCACTGAATATCTTGTTAGCGGAGGATAACCCGGTAAACACCAGGGTTGCGCTTCAGCATCTAAAGAGAATGGGCTACTCAGCAAAGCACGCGAAGGATGGCATAGAAGTTCTCGAGATGTGTGAAGAAGCGGCAGAACGAGGCGATATGTTTGATGTAAGCTAATCTACCCACGCCTATTTTGAACCAATTGCTGATCTCTGCAGGTAATCCTAATGGATATACAAATGCCCCGAGCAGATGGTATAGAAACAAGCCTAGAACTGCGTAGGAGATATGTTGATGGGGAAAAGCCGACCATCATCGCTCTTACAGCAAACGCGACTGCAAATGATCGGGAGAAGTGCCAACAGGTAGGAATGTCCAGCCATATCGCGAAGCCAATACTACCGAATGACCTTGCGGCGGCTTTAATGTCTACCTCCCCGCTGCAACCGTCGGCGATAAAACGTCAGGATTAACTGCCCGCCTCCACCTCGACCCCAATTGTACTATACCTTCTGCTCTTGCAACCATTCTTGCCCTTAACTATTTGGTCTTTGTGTGCCAGAGGGGTTTGCCCTTCTTTCCCCCTCCACCTATTCAATATCCCCGAACTTTTACTCCTCGCCCCCAGTCCTTCCCCTACCCACCGATACCGCGCTTGCCCATAGAAAACATGGGGCCGTTCATGCGTGATATCTTTTTCATTTCATGCTATACGTATTTTTTCCTCGTTCATGATACACATTTGCTTTTTGATCGGCTTTACCTAACTTGAGGGGCGTTTCTTTCGTTGTCGGGAGTTTTTCCTTCTATATTTATTTTACCCTCATATTACCCTATGCTGCGTAGTTGCATTTTTGGCGTC
>Ga0307510_10003751_pt1 | contig 17756 bp, 10 predicted proteins | sample 12_EM_MG_FD_207224 | JGI IMG/M metagenome (GOLD analysis project Ga0307510, IMG submission 207224) | Populus trichocarpa ectomycorrhiza microbial communities from riparian zone in the Pacific Northwest, United States - 12_EM | ecosystem: Host-associated > Plants > Roots > Unclassified | place...
GATAGTGGTAATTTATGAACTAATTCTTGCTTGAACGATTTATAGTAAAGATCACGGCAGTTCATGGTGGCTATCAATTAGATTCTAGTGGTGGTTTTTACACCAGCGCAGCTAACCAGGTACCTGGTCTATGTATCTGTTTAGCATAAAGCGCACAATTTTATTTTCTGAAAGCTCATACTTTCGTTGTTACTTGCACCAGCAGTTGGAAACAGTACCAACACCACCACATTCCATTTATGATTTAAATCAAAACGCATTGATCCAATTTGAAAGTGGTTCATGATAATAAATTCAGGATTTCTAAATCCTTGTGGCAGAATCCATTGACAACCACAGTTGCAGCAAATCAGTACATAATATCCAGACATGCATTAGGGAGTCTATAACTGAAAAATCATGAGATGATATTTTGATCATTTTACATTAGCGTTCCAAATTGCAGATGTTGAGTTCATATTTCTATTCTAAAATGGATGCCTTTGAAGCCAACACAAAGAAACAAGCATTGCATTCCTCAATGAAGTACACAGAAAAGGATTAGTGGTCATCACCATAAGCTCGGAAACTATATCGCTCTTGGTATGGAGCATTGAAAAAGAGGTCAGCCTCAAACCACTTTGGGTAGCGAACAAGGTCTCCTGCAACAAATCGCATGTATTTTTTGCTCCCTTCAGGAACTACCCTCACCTCTCCTTCCTCAATGTAAACTAACTGGTCCACCTGCCAGTCCCAGGGCAATTTGCACTTGTCAGTCTTCCACGCTGACCATTTTGAAACCCCAAGCTCTGCCAGTCTATCTCGTGACACTTTCCTTTCCACCCTTATGTTGTACAACTCCTCAAGAGGCTTCTCGATGTGCATCGCCTTTATACCTTGACATTGCCGAATAGTATTTTTCAAGATTTTACAATCTCTGCTGCTTCTGTTGACAGAGAAGGTTGGGGATATGATCATGCTTGCCATAGCTACATACAGTTTCTAGCCTTTCTCGTCTGCTCAAGCTAGCTAAAGTTGTGTCGAATGACTAACACAAGTTCAAAACATATAAATTAGCAAAGCAAAGCGACAAGTAGATTCAAAGCGCTGGCAAAATCATCTTTTACAGAGAATATTCATGTGTATTCCCCGTGTTCCAACCATCACAATAAAAGTAAACTGTTGTACAAAAATACAAGTTCCCCAAGATAAAGCAAACATAAAATACATAACTGTTTGTTAAACTACAATAACCAGGCCTGATGGAATTATTTCAAGCACAAATTCATTTAGGCTAAGCAGATAGGTATCATCCATCCCTCATGCCATTCTTTCCTGGCATAAGTAACTAATGCATTCAGTTCAAGTTTTACACACCTTGTATCACCGATTCTTCTTATTTCCCGAATTTTGTTTCTATTTCTATATGCTTTTCATCTTTGGCAAAGATCGTTGCTTCATTAGCTTTGGATCATAAATAAAACCTAAACTTTAGCCTCGTTCCTCGTGGACTCTAGATGGGGAACTTGTAGCGACTTCTACTAGATTTTTAACACAGCAAAAATTTCACATTTCGCATATAACTGGCAGGCTAAATCTTCATTTAAGTTTGTAGCTACGTAGACTTTAGTTTCAGGAGTAGAACAAATACAAATAGGGAAAGCAAGAAGTTTAATTTCACAAAGCTAACCAAAACAACGAAAAAGCGATAGCATATACATGAAATGTACCAACAACAATAACCTAAACTCTCGATAATTTTTTAACGCCCAGTAAAGCAAAAAAACTTCATTCATTTCAAGATTTCATCAAAAAATGCAGAGCTCCAAATATTTTATTTCATTTTCCCACAAACCAAACAGAAAGCAGATAGAAAAGAGAGAAGTAAAATCACTGATACCCAACATTTGATAATCACAAACACAATACCGAGAATAGATGGAACAAATCATAATTTGAGAGGTCTCACCTGATAATTATGGAAAGGAAAGTTTGCAGAGCCAAAGAAGAGAAGAAGGGGGAAAGTTGGAGTCTTTCCTAAAACCTGATAAAGTTGAGAGGTTTATCTTCTATCTGGTCGGTAGGGTCACATGTAGGTGAACTTTTAAATGTCACCCGTTAGTCAAGGTTTACTGGGTACCGGGTCTCTCGGTTACCACTGTTATTTCCGCTTCCATTACATAATATTTAGACATCTTCGGTGTTACGGTAGAACTATATTTAAAAAAAAAAATGATTTTTTTTTTAAAATTTTTTAATTTTAAATAGTTTTAATGTAAACTTTGTAGCAGGTTAATATTTTTTTAAAAAATTGTAATAAAATATTAAGAGTATAGAAAATATTTTAATAGTGTTATTAAACCAAACGAGTTAATTTTTAAATCTTCACTTAACTCTTTACCAGAACCAAGTGTTTTGGGTCTGGTAGTCACGCCAAATCTAAGCGCCTTGAGTCTGACAATCATCCCAGATCTATGCGTTTTTTTTTAATATAAGAATTCACTTATAATTGTTCTAGAAATATATTTATTTTGTATTTTTATCTTAATTTTTTTAACCAAATATATTTTTATCTTTTCTATAATTTTTTTCTATTTTGGGACATTAACCACACGCATCCCTAAAATTCACTCAATTTTTTTTTATTAATCTCTAATTTTAGTGAAGAAATCATATAAAAAATTGCACATATTAAGATAGTTAAAAGAACAATAAGTCTTTTACATATATAATATTTTCTTTTTCTATAACATAATATATCAATTCAAAAGTTTTCTCTTATGATTGTATATTTTAAATTTTCAAATATACTAATAATTATAATGTAGAATAAACTCTCATTTTAACAAACTTTGACAATTAGATTATGCAATAACATCTTACATTTAAAAAAGCATGAACCCTTTAAAATACTTTCCAATACTTGGATGAAAATATAAAATTAATATTTTCATCTATAGTGCATGCGAAAAAGGAAAATTTATTTTTGAAGACTTGAAATAAATCACTTCGAACTCAACATTGGTTTTCCATTCTTTCCTCTTTGAATATAACAAATTTACAAAATAAGTTGCACAAATAAAAAGAAATTTGTAGTTAAGTTCTATTGCATATAAATGAAAAAACCTGCTTGAATGAAGCAGTGTTTGTTTTTGCAGTCTAATCATGCTTTTGAAAATTTTTAATTTTTCTGAATCAAGTGCTTAGTTTGGTATGATTGTTAGACCCAGGCGTGCAGGTCTGGCAGATCCAGGAGCATGAGGTCTTACAAACCATGTCAGACCCAAAGTGCGTGGGTCTGGTAAATCATGCCAGATCCAAGCGCTTTAGGTCTCGCAACCATGCAAGACACAAGGTGCTTGGGTATGACAAATATGTTTGATTTGACAAACAACAAACAAAGAAGACAATTGTACATTTTAGTTGTAAGGAAAGAGAAAAGGAAAAAAAAAACACAAACAATCAATCACTGCACGACAATCCAACAATTATCTATCTACACGCGTCACACCATGTGAAAGAGGGCACGATTGCGCATCCAGTTAGATGGCAAATGACAAGATTTGGCTACCGGGAAACATCATACGTGCCTCTTTAATGGTGCGGGCACTACTCACTCACTGGAGTGTGAGGAACACTAGCCCACAACTTTTTGATTAAAAAATAACAAATACATTGTAAAAATACTAAGACGACCCTCATGATCCTCTTAATTACACAAAATATCCATGCAAAAAATACCAAAATACCCCCCAAATCAAAGCTTCTTCTTTTTTTTAGGCTAAAAACGTTATTTGATTGTATTTGAAAATCGGAAAAATCTAAATACCCTTGTAGAAGAAAGCCAATTAAACATTTGTCCGCTCGTAAAAAGATGAGAAATTAAAAATGAAATTACTATTACAATCAACATTAAAAACTCTCTTGATATATAATAATTTTTCCACATCATTTAACTTTTGTTATAATTTTTTTAAAATAGAAAAATATTATTATAATATATTTTTTTTTAAAAAAAAAAAAACTTCAAAAAGTTTGCTTTATCTCATTATCCTACTTGTCCTTAGAATAAAGGGAAGAGAGGGTTTTCGGTCGTGGAACGTGTCCAGTTCTCTTACACTTGTACATTGGCATCTCGGTAATGTTGGAGATTTGATGATAACTTGATTGAAAAAGGAGCTAGAAATCCAGAATTTTAGATTTTGAGCTCAACTCAATATGATGATGGTTCAGCCTGGACAGTGCAATGGGGTACTGGGTCAGTACCCAAAGCTGAGCCCTTTGGTTCGGAGAAGAAAGGAGAGGATGCAAAGGAGCATGTCTTTGCAAGCACAAGCTCTTCCCTCTAGAACCCAGGTCAAGTTTTTTCTAAATTCTTCTTTTTTCCACTTTTAATAAAGAATGGTTCTTTCTCTTTGATGGATTAAAAGGAATATGATAAAGGGTTTATACCTTCTAGTAAATGTTTTTTCTGTTTGTAATTGAGTCAGGGCTACATGTACCTAAGTTGGTGTTAAAACCGATATTCTTATTGACTGTTTATAAATGGAGAAAAATAGTTATTTCTTTGCACATTGATTTTACTCTTTGTTTCTACTTGAGAGAATTCTGTGGAGATTTTTGTAATGTGGTAGGGTTCAAATGCTCTATAGTATAAATGATAAATGCAACAATCTTATTATTTCTTGAGGTGCCTGGAGGTTCACTTAGTTATCCAATTGCAAGTTTGCAACATAGTAACTGCGATAGTGATCGCTCATGCTGGGAGTAAAAATGAATAGAATGTGATCAACTCTATATTTTAGGCTGTTGCTGGTTTGGAATTCAAGTTTAAGTAACTTCTTTTAAAGCAAAATCAAGAATCCATCTTCTTTCGAAGTTGGTAGCTTCTGCCTTTAGTGTGCTTTATTCGTAGTGAATTATATTTTAGAAGAGGAACACGGTGTACTTATGGTTCTGTTATGACTTCAAGTCCAAAGAAATACATATTCCCATTTTACTTTTTTGGATTCTCCAATTGCTTCATCCTGTGCTTTCTAATCTGACATGTTCTTTTCCATTTGGTAGAGGATAATGGAGAGTATTGCAGTTGAAGGTGAAGTTGGTGGTGCTGGTGGGGCTTACTCATATAATGCCTTAAAGAGGCTGGACCATATTTGGTCTAGTATCTGCTCCACTGTAACAGGTACAAATCATGCAACTTACTTTGAATGATGATTCAATGTCTATGAAATCCTTGAATTCTGGCAATCTTTGTATCCATTTGCAGTTTCTCAACAGCCTCAACAAGTTGTTTCGAGTATTCCAGGAGTGTCAAGCCATTCTGATCTCACTGGCAAAGTGGTTGATAAATTTGACGTGGTAGTTTGTGGAGGTACTTTGGGAATATTCATTGCCACAGCCTTGAGTGCCAAAGGTCTTCAAGTAGGCGTTGTGGAAAGAAACATACTAAAAGGGGTATAACGTACTGCTACTTTCAATATAGAGACAACTTAAGGCATAACAAATTGCTTTTGATATGTGAATTGTTTGAAATGGTTAGAGGGAGCAAGAATGGAATATCTCAAGGAAGGAGCTGTTGGAGCTTGTAGATGTTGGAATTCTGGAAGAGAATGACATTGAACAAGCTATAGCTATGAACTTTAATCCTGTGAGTTCTTGAACTTCATAAATCAAATAATTTTTCTTAGTTCAACATTTCAGTTGTGTACCAAAGAATGGATTGGAGATAAACATTTGATGCTAGGATCATGTTTGCCTCATAGTTATTTGTTTTCTATAACTCTACATGCTTTCAGAAAGCATTCTCTTTTTTATTTTATGGAAACAAGCACACATATATAAAGATAATTCTTCTCAGAAGAAGGTTCTGCTATAAGCTATATTCTCTATCAATCTCTAGATAGTATAGCTGTGATGGCCACTTCTCATCGCAGTGGATGTCTGATTACGATGGACAGCAGTTTGGATGCTCATAAATCAGCTAATATTTTTTAAATAGTACAGAGTCTGTATTTTTAGGTACAAAAGAATGACTGCCCAAGCCATCTTTTTTTCTTTTTGTTTTTTTTGTGAGAAGGGTGACTACCTATGCCATCTTTGCTATGACTTTTCTCCCGGATTTATAATTATTGCAAACTTCAAATCGCCTCAGAAATTTCTAATTTTAAGCACAATCAAATGAGCACACGTATATACCATGCCTTCATTTGTGCAATTCCAGCATGTTCTGTATCTCTTTCATTTTTTGACTATTGTGTCTAGATTTTCCTCATTTCTATGAGGTTGCATGGATTTTGTCGATCCATATCCAACTGCCTACACTGCCTGATGTCACCTCTTTGGTATATTTATATTGTTTAAAATTTCACTAAATGTGCAGAATAGATGTGGCTTTGAGGATAAGGGCGAAATCTGGGTCAAAGACATTCTTAATCTTGGTGTTTCGTAAGCTATCATTTCATTTTTGGTAATAGTATGTTGTATGCAACTGGTAGCGAGATTTAATTTTAAGATGAACCTAAACCAGGCCTTGGATCAATTGAAAATAAAAACGCTAATCTTGTTTATATAATGTTAATTTATAATGTTGTAACTCTCCTTCCATGGACTGTTGGGTTTAAAATGCGTGTCAGACTATACAAGAAAATATTGATTTCTGGAGAATTCTGAATATCATGTGGCATTAGATATCAAAGAGAATGTAGGTACAAGAAAGGCATGAAAATTTGCAATAAATGCTGCCAAAGTTTCCAATAAAGTCATTCAAATCAATATTGAAAGCTCTCTTTCATGAAATTATTGCGAAGTGACGGCATCCTCAGTGACATCTGTTCTTATATTGGGTAATGACTCTCAAACTAAGCTAGGCCATGATTTAGCTTATTTTTATGTAATTTTCATAGCAAGTGATTAAGGACTTCTGAAATTTCCGAAAGCTTGAATTTTCTTTTTTCCTTTCGATTCTCACTCCTTTATTTGTTTTTGTGGCATGCTGATGAAGCATGATTTAATCTCTTTCAACAAGGAGTTTGGTGGCGTCATTTGACAGGAACATCAATCTTGTTTCTTCAATAGTCGACAAATCCTTTGGATTATAATTATTTTATCCTTACAGACCTGTGAAGCTCATAGAGATTGTGAAGAAACGTTTTATTTCCCTTGGTGGAGTCATCTTTGAAGGCTGCAGTGTCTCCAGCATCTCTATATATGAGGATGCATCAGTGAGTCTATTGAATCTTGCAAAGTAATATAATCACAAGTAATTTTGATTAAATAAAATCTGGTAGGATGGAAAGAAAGATAAGGATTTGTGTTGCTGACTCCAACTGGTTTGAGACTAAGGCTTTTAGTTGAGTTGGGTTAAAATTTAGTTGATGTTTTTTTCTACCATATTTGAGTTATCGCTGAATTCTGGTCTGGTGCTCCAATTGAACTAATGAGAGAACTTCATAATGGGCCCCTCTGGTTACGCAGCAACATGATTGGACACATCCACCACACATTATCGAAAACCATGTTTAGTGGAATGAGCATTTCAAGATGTAAGTGAGAACAACTGAAATTGTAAATTAGAATAAATAAAAAAAAGTCTATGAGGAATACAAATGAATCATGATTAAAGAAGGCCAAAGGAAAGAGAACGTTTGAATTATTTAATGAAAACACTGACACTCACTTGGAAGAAATTTTAAATGAGTTTTATGCTTCATAATAACCATGGAGGTCTAGCTTTCAAAATTCCAAAAGGGTTGTCTTTAAGTTCATGTAAGGCTATGCTTCAAATAATGGTGCATTGCTTGCACAGAAAAATTAAACATTGATTTTGAATAGCATTTTATTCTCTTAGTGAACATCAATGGTTTGAATAACTTCTCTCAATAGGTCTTGCAAATGGCGGAGGGGAACATTCTGTCATCTCGTCTCATTATTGATGCAATGGGGAACTTTTCACCCGTGGTAAAACAGGTTAGACTCTTCCTCTTGTACATATTTATCGTTTCTTTGCAATTATGCACTGGACCACAAGCATCATTGTTGACTACATTTTACATAAGTACATGCATTTTAATGTAATATAGGACACTAGATTTTCAGTCGTTTCCACTATACACAACCTTATTCATTTTTGCATGTTTGAGTCATAGGTAAATGAAATGAGGCTGGCAAGCCGTTAAGTACAATGTGCCTTTGCTATTTCTTAGATATTGAAATATAAGCTTCAAAAATTTCAAAAAATGATTCACACAAGACAAATAACAACTTATATCTAGTACATGTCTGCAATCTTGGCAGAAACTGTTTCTCAACTCTATGTTTTTTAGATAAGGAGAGGAAAGAAGCCAGATGGTGTTTGCCTTGTTGTTGGATCTTGTGCTCGTGGTTTTAAAGATAACTCTGCCAGTGATATCATATATAGTAGTTCATCTGTAAAGAAGGTTGGCGATTCCGAAGCACAATACTTCTGGGAGGTTTGTAACAATCTAGTGGGATGCTACCATTTATAAAAGACTTTTTTCCTTTAGAGAGTCAAGCTTTGAAGTCCTTTTGACAGGCATTTCCAGCTGGATCTGGTCCTTTGGATCGTACTACATATATGTTCACTTATGTCAGTCCTCAACCAGGATCGCCAAAATTAGAAGAATTGTTAGAAGACTTCTGGGACTTGATGCCAGAATATCAGGTTAATTTTCAGATTGCAATCTGCAGAATTACATTCACTTTCAACTTTTGTAGTTCTGCATCTTGATGATATTGGATCCTCTTCATCCTAAGAATGCTGTTACTATTCAATCTACAATATGTACCTTGTCATTTACTTTATGCTAAATCTGTTTTTTTTCTTTTCCTGTTGTGCTCAATTCATTTGTGGAAATTGTTTCCATATCTAGGAGGTTTTCCTAACTCTTAAGTACGAATTCTGAACTCACAAATCCAGTTAATACCTACTGCTCTATGATATGCGATGAGATGTTGAGGACCAAAACTTGTTTTGTATTGGTTGCAATGTCAATACTGCTGCCTAAACACTTAGCTGACTGCCTCCAAGTGGTTGGTTTAGGTGGTGGTAAGGAGAAGATTCATTTGGACTCGGGTCTCAGGTTTGAGTACTGCCACTAGCTCCTTGGTGAGGTGCAAGATGAGTGTTGTCTGTGAAAGGGTTGTGGTCCACCTATCTAGACACCCATTTTTCAAAAAAGAAGAAGAAAGAAACTCTTAATTGACCATATTTCATGCCCAACTTTAATCAGCCTCAATGTTTTACTCTTTTCTTTTGTTTTCTTTATTCATTTTCTTTGATCAATGCGATGAAGGACAGGCTTCCCCATCCATCTCTAAAGCACCGAACAGAACTTGATTCAGCTGGTTGTCTGTCTGCTTCAGGAAGAGTGAGTTTACAAGCAAGTAGTTCAAAACCCTTCCTTCTCTTATTCCCAGCTTGGATAGATATAGATAAGCCGGGCATCTGAAGAGGAAGACAGGTTTATCACAACCTGAGTCTTTTCTACCCTTAAGGGCTTCTAGCACCGCTAGCTCTTTTGGTTTACTGAAGAATGAAGCCTCGACAGTTAGAGAGGAAATAGAAAAGGGGGCTCTTGTAGACTTGAGGAACCCATCTTTCAATTGACATAACCTAATCCAAAACTCTTAATTGACCATATTTCATGCCCAACTTTAACCAGCCTAAAAGGGAAAAAGAAAATTGATCTAGCACATGATGTTAGCCTGTGGTTTAGTAATTACATTTTAAACCAAACAAGTTCGTTTCATGTTGCTGCTTGCAATGGATAGGAAGTTTAATAATGCATGTATTTGGAATTTTTTGGTGCATGCCTGTAGTCAGGGGATAGATATTTTCTTTCTTATTTTAAACTGGTGTCTTACTTGGCCTTAGACATTGTCTGTTGAGATCATTAACAAGTTCTGTTTACAACCTTTTCCTTCTCTGTGATGCCCTCAAACTGATTGGTAAGATTATGCACTTTTTATCGCTCATTTTGCAGGGAGTCTCTCTTGACAATCTGGAGATACTGAGAGTTATATATGGCATTTTCCCTACATATCGTGACAGGTAACGATGCAACATATGAACTCCAAGGCTTACTTGCATGCTACTGGAACTGCATTATATATGTAAACACATTTACTGAGAATAATACATTCCAAAAGAAAAGGCTACAAAAAGCTGCTGGCTTTCACAGGACCAAAAGGTAGAAGGAATTGTGGACTTCTTCACCTGGGAAAATGCAAGCCCCGTGCTTTTGAAATTTTTTCCGTATACAACGCATGTTTGGCATTGTAGTCAATTGCTCAATATATTCAAGTCAAGATATCTTAGATTCTTCTCCAAACCCATGATCCTCCTTTTTTGTGTGAAGCATTCAGATAAAGAAGATCTGAGATATTTTAACTTGAGTATATTGAGCCATAATGGGAACACAAGGCATGTTTGGCATTGTAGTCTATTGATCATAATTTCTTCTATCTTGATTTGAAACAAGTGAATTTTTATAAATATGAAGCTGTGTTTTTTCTAAACTGCTTGTTATTCGCAAACTATATTAACTTGAATAACATGTATTCTCATGTCTTGTCTGCTTCATGCCAAAAGTGATCTTGCTCTTCTTTTCCGTTGAATATTCTTATTAATTTTGGTCCTCAAGTCTAACATCTTTTAAATTCTTAATGGGGGTGGATCAACTTGTCAGTCCATTGCCTGCAGAATTTGATCGTATCTTACAGGTGGAATAAGTCACACAATTATAAAGCTCTTACTAGATTATGGGCACAACACAAATGAGATGCAAGCATCACTAATTCATTCTCTGCAGTTTGGGGATGCTAGTGGCATCCAGTCACCTGTTTCATTTGGTGGTTTTGGAAGCTTGACAAGGCACCTTGGGAGATTGTCAGCAGGTATATTGTTTGATTGAATTACCGTAACATTCAATTAATTTGCTAATACTTGAGTTCAATTGATTATTTTGGAGGGATAACACAAATTAGATAATTTAGTAGGCATAACAAATCACTTCAGATTAATATACATACTTTTCCTTTGTAAGTACTTGGCCCCTGATTTTATACAAAACAACAAATTACTTTCACGGTGTCTCATAAGCATGTGCTATGTAAAGATTTTCTAGCTGAAAGCTTACCATTTTTTTTCATGAAATAAAGGAGTATATGAAGCAATCAATGGAGATTTTCTCGATGCATCCAGCCTGTCCCTCCTAAATCCTTACATGGTTGGTGACCCCTGACTTTTATTTATGGCTATATGGTTGAACAGCCTCTCTTACAATTATCTGAGTGACATTTTCTTCATTGCAGCCAAATTTAAGTGCTTCGTGGCTGTTTCAAAGAGCAATGTCAGCCAAGAAAAACTCTAATGTTCCTCCAGAATTTATTAATGAGCTTCTTTATGTCAATTTCCAGAGCATGCAGGTGGGATTACAGGCTATGTAAATAAGCCATGACTTCTTTAATTCTTCTTTTTGAGTCTGTCAGTTTTCTTTCATTTACTAATGAATCTGCGTATCTCTTCTCAGAAGCTGGGGGATCCAGTTCTAAGACCATTTCTTCAGGTTTATTGTCTTATTTCCCCTTTTCAGTCCTTTTTCCAAGTTGATTTGATTGGTATGGTCCAGTTATTTGTCTTAGGAGATTTAGTTCTAAAGGAACAACAGTTATGAATATAAAATAATAATGCCGATGCCACTATATGGTCACAGGATGTTATACAGTTCTGGGCTCTTTCCAAGACATTAGGCCTTGTTATGCTAACTAAACCTCAGATCATCCCATCAATATTCAAGCAGGTATGCATGAACTTCAGAGGTGCTCTTTTTCCTTATTTGTAATTTCTCTTCAACTTGAGATGCTGGTATAAATTCTTGTAGGTTTTTCCTATTGCTTTTTTCTTTTGAATCTTTTAACTTTGCATTATATTTTTAAAATCATAAATTCATGCGTGTTTATCTCATTTTATTTGCTTTTATCTTTTGCCTTAAAGAATAAAAAACTCGAATGATATTTTGCATAGACTCGGTGGTGTTAGGTTGCAAGCACCTGGAGAAAAACACTCGATTTTGCATTTAATTAAACACCCATTGGTTATTTCCTTTTTTATCTTATAGACTTTAATCTTTTCTAAACAACTTGGTAATGTAATTGCTGCAGCCTCATTCTATCTGGCAGCACAAAAACACTTGTAATTTGCCACTGGTTTCTCTTAGAAGAATTTAGCATTGTCTCTGCCACCTTCCTGTGCCGTTAATGACCCTTTGCCTTGGCTTGGAAGCAGTTAGAGAAATGAAATGTTAGCTTCTTTACTGTGAAACTATAAACTATTTAATAACGGTATGCACTACATAGATTGACAGGATTCAGTACAGTAATTGTGGTGTTGATACAGTGATCATAAAACCTTGAAAGCATGCACGTACAGCAGTTAGGTTTCTCTGTATCCACCTTCTCACATGATTCAGATCTTACGATGGACACAAGTAATGTTTGGTAATGGAAATTACCACTCATCTTAACCATCTTTTCATCTTCAGGTTGGTATTCCTGTGCTTCTTGACTGGTCCAGTCATTTCTTCATGCTGGGCTACTATACTTTTCTCTCCACCTATGCAGATCCAGTAATAAGGTATTGTATACATTTTCCTCTTTTAGGTTTTCTAGTTTTACTCTTTAGTTTTCGTCCATGTTAACAGTAATAGAAGCTATTCTTCTGTATGTTCCCTTGTACTGTTGACCTCTTCTTCACAGACCATTCTTAACTGCATTTCCATCCAAGATGAAGTATGAGTGGAAGCGGTATCTTGAGGCTTGGAAATATGGGTCTGGTTTAGATTATAAGCTGTAAAGATGCAGGCATCATCAGTGTAATGGAGACTTGGTGTTTACATGTGGACAGCTACCCGTTCCCCAGAGTGAATCAGAACTGGCATGTTTGATTTAAAGAATTAAATCTCATGCACATCCGAGAGAGTTTCTTCTCATTGAAATCAACAGAAAACTTTGTATCCATCGAACTCATGACAATCACAAGTTTATAGTTCTTTTATTCTTCGAACAGGCTAGCACTTGTCCACCATTTTGATTAACTGTAAGTTCTTTTATTGGATGAGCACTCTATTCTTCCATTTTCCTCTGTTTTTATTTTTCGTACTTCGGTTTTCATTTTCTCTACCCTTTTTTTTTCTGGGTGTATTTTCAAATTTATCCCCTTTTTGCTCTCTGGAGTGGCTAAATACCTGTTGTTGAAAGCAAGAGTAGAGGCCAAGGCTGTGAGAGGCTTCTGCAGAAACCTGTTTGGTCCCTAGATTTCTCACAGCTTTGACAAAAAACTGCAGCTGAACAAGATATTGAAATTTTAGATAATACACTTTCCAGATAAATACTCACGGCATTGTTGCAGCAAAATGCACACGAGAACTTGAATGACATTTGATTGATGATACAACATTTTCACCTTGTATCTTTTATTTAAGAAAACCCACCATCATCACTGTTCCACATTATTTGCATGAACGAAAACGTTACACAGAAATCAGTTGGAAGTTTTTGCGCCCAGAATTTTAGCAAGCTCCTTGACCATAGGTTTCTCTTTCACGTCTTCCTGCCTATCAAGATGCCATTTCTTCGATGTATCTTCCGCCTGAAAACACAAGGTACAAGATATATGACCACAGCAAAAACCCCAAAAAGAATTGCGAGGAATAGACGAAAAAACTCAAGCAATCAAAACCAGAACTTGTAAGAATCATGTACCCAAGTTTTTAAAGGCACAAATTGCTCTCTGATGACATCAAGTTTTGGCTGAACCAGGTCTTTCCCTTTAGTTCGGATATCACCACCCTGTCAGAATAATTAAAAAGAAAAGGTAAAGGTAAACTGGTGGTGATTCATTTCAAAGATGGTCCTCCAAGATCTAATACCAACACGAATTATCCACAATTAATACCAGTGATTAATGAATTAGTAGCATAAAAAAGGCATGATTTTCTTCTTCGATTACTTACATTACGGAGGTCTAGCTTGGACGCTGCAAAAGAAAATACCAGAGTGGCGCCACCAAACACAATTGCAGTTGCAACCGCAAATGCCTTCCCAACTGTAAACAAAGTAATTAAGCCAACTATTAGCACTAATAAATAGGCTTGAGCTTGCATTTTTCAATTCTGGTTCATGTATTAAAATAAAACCAAATCAAAGAAGAAAGAAAAAGTAACTATAAGTAAGCCCCTCGGCTGCGGCCTTCAATTTATCGGGATTAATAGTGGTATATCTGTCTTTTCGCATTTCATTCGCCGTCGACGCCAGTACCGAGTGCTCCTCGCTCGGCAATTCCCATCTGTTCGGAATCATTCCCCCACCAATGTTTAATCAAAATTGAAAGAAAAAAAAGAAAGAAAGAAGAAGAAATGATATATTTATCGATAGATGGGTGGTGTACCTTTTGGGACCAAAAGTGACCTGAGGGAGGGAAACATAAGCTCGGAGAGGATTGAGAACATCAGGGGACACGGTTGAACTACTATTTGGATGATCAGATCGTAGGGCCCACTTGGATGATGTGGACAGAGAAGACGGTTCGTACGGCTTGCCGAAGATCTTGGAAGGAAGAGAATGTCTTAAGACCTCGGGAAGCACGTCGGCTTGGGATTCGTGCTCTATTGTAGAGGAGGAGGAGGGGGGTGGGAGGTTCTTGACGGTGGTGGCGGATTTCTCTGCGAGGCGGTTAACGGCATGTTTGGATTCCTGGAAAAAGAAGGCTCCTTCTTTTCCTGCTAATCTTCCCGCTAGAAAACTCATAGCGCTTTCTATAATTTGTTGTGGATTGGACGAGGCTGACCTGACGAACAGACGGACAGGTTTGGTGAATTTGGATTTGGTGTTTCCAGGTGCTGTTTCAACATTAGATACGATAATGTTGAATGTGGACTTGTGAAATAAAAAAAAATAAAAAAATCCATACGAAATCCTCACTTTAGAAAATAAGACTATATGACAAAAAATTAGCCCCCTTTTTTCTTAAACATTTTATTGAATTTATTCAAGTGACTGTTTAGTCCTCGTGTTCTTCGAAATTAAACCTGCTCTCAGCTTCATTTTATCACATTTCAGAAAACGGCAAGAACTGCACCAAAAAAAAGAAAGAGAGAGAGAGAGAAAGAAATGGAACAGAAAACAGAAAAGGAAATAAAGAAAGAAAAGGCTACTTAGTCAGCTAATTTGGTTTGCTGGTTGCTTCCTTCTTTACCCTTTCCCAGCTTCTCTTACATGTTGGATCTTCATTTGGTTCGGTCGGAATGAAATATGAGACTAAATTGATGTGCTATTAGAGAATCAAACACTAGATTAAAAGGAGATTGTTTAGGCTCAGGTGGAATGAAATTGAATACTTAATTGAAGAATTAATATTGATTTGGGGACTAAAATAAAAAAAAAGCAAAAGAGTTGGCGCTTAGTATACACGTGTCAACATGTGAGTGGGGTCCCCTACCATGGTTTGGTGATGTGTGGTGGCTTCCGATCTCCTAAAGTGATTGTAATTGACACCTTTGGTTTTGTCTCGTCGAGTCAATCATCCCAAGATGGCGTGTAGTGTAGAAAGAGTCTTGATGTGGCTCGACGATTATTTCTTCTCTCTCTTTATTTATTTATTTTTTCTTTCTTATCCGAAAGAGAAGGGCCTTTGTTTATCTTCATTTTCAATTCTAGTCTTCTTAGTTTTAATTTGTTGAAAAATAAAAAAATTCAAATTATTTTATGCAAAATCAAGTATCAACTGAAAACTAAAATTTTCTATGCTATATAAAGCTTAAATTTCAATCGACCAGTCGCTAAAGACCTTATTGGAAAACAAAAGAACATGGTTGCAAGAAAAAAACTCATAGGATAAGAAAAAAACACATAGAAAGTCCACAGTGAATGATACAATAGAATTCCAAGGCGAATTAGTTTATTTCTTGTAATAAAATTAAAGCAAGAAGAAAAAAAAATTCAACACATTTGTTGGCTATCTTTCGTGGTAACTACGCATGAATTTTGGTGTGCAACTTCAATATTTCTAACTTACATGACTGATGTGAAGTTGACCGAAAGAAAAATAGAGAAATTGTATAATTCGACATTAAAGAAATCAAAAGGAAGTCAACGGATTGTCACATTCAATTGACGAAATATAAATCATAAAACTACATATTGGAGAGTTTTTTCAATTTGTCATATGTATTTTAGGATAATTTCAAGACTTTTCCAAGAAATTTTCTTCTCCTCATAATATCTTTTATAAAATTTACTCGTAATATTTTTACTCATAAATTGTTAATTATCGAATCTTTATCATTTGAATCTTAAAATAAAAATAACATAATTTTAAATATAAATTTAATAAAGAGTATATCATAAATAACTTTTCTAAGGTTGTGTAAAGGATAACAAAAAGAAATATTAAAAAAAATACCCCTAATATCTTATAATTTAATCGAAATTGCTCTTATCTATCAAATTTTAAAAAATTACAGCTTGCAACCTAAACGTTCATGCACGCGTAATAATTTACATCTTATACCTGGTGCGCTAAAACAAGTTAACAAAAATTGTCTAATTATTTACAAGTTTGTTATTATTTTTTATTTAATGACTAAAAAGCTCTTATAGCATTAAAATAATGAAAATACCACAAAGGCCTATACTTCATCTTCACCCCAAATTTGAATTCACATCATCCATTCAGATCCACACATTAACACTTCACAATATTAAAATTAAAAAAAGAAAAGAAAATATCACGGTCCTTGTATATCTCTTTTTCTCACAAGCAAATCTCATACACAGTTCAAGCTCCTAACTTAGAATTATAAATTAAAATGCTATAATGTTGAGAAATTTAGAATTGAGAAAAATCGAGGCCTTTAAAGGTGAAAGACCATTGTGTGGTGTTGACTTCTCATGTAAGGAAGAGTTGATTAAAATTTTTATGAATGAATTATGATAAGAAATTAGGTGGTAGTGTTGGCCAAAAAAGAAATATTCGAATGAAATACGAGAATAATTTGCAGTATATAAAACGTAACATAGTTGTAAATTATGTTAATGCATATGTTTTTCCATGATGTTGTTTTGAAGATTTTAAATAAAACGAAATGAGATTGGTAGTTGAAATTGGAGACATTGTAACAAACTTATAAAATACTTGTATGAATAATGTGAAAATGAATGGAATATTTTGTTGGTTTCGTAATTTATAGACAAAAAAAAAACAACAACAAAAATTGGATATCTTTATCACTTATTTTCCAGAGTTTGGGGTATGAAAACGATGAAATAAGAATAAAAAAAAAATGATCGTGCATAATTTGGAGTTATAAGTCTTCGGTTATAGGTAAAAATATGAGTGTCGAATGGTTGAAATTTGTGCTGAACAATTTTGACTAGTAACGATATTGAGTAAATTTAGGTGTGTTAAAGTTAAATAAAATCTCTCTTCTTTCATTTTAAATGCAGTATGACTGGTAGATAAGATAAGCTACTAATGAAACTCTTTTTTGTAATTATAATTGTGAAATAAATGAGAGAAGACATCCTTAACTGAATAGCCTATATTGATTAGTATTCAAATAATAAATATAAAAAGAAATCTGAATGTACATATCAATATATGTGTATGCGTGTGGAATGAGCGTGCAATGAATAATATAACTACTAATACTAACTCCATATCTAAAAATTCAAATGTCAGATGAAACATAAGCACATAA
>Ga0307510_10003752_pt1 | contig 17756 bp, 8 predicted proteins | sample 12_EM_MG_FD_207224 | JGI IMG/M metagenome (GOLD analysis project Ga0307510, IMG submission 207224) | Populus trichocarpa ectomycorrhiza microbial communities from riparian zone in the Pacific Northwest, United States - 12_EM | ecosystem: Host-associated > Plants > Roots > Unclassified | place...
GTAAAATATGGCCTCCATTATAGAAAAAAAGATATATAATGAGAAGTTGAAACAAAATGCCTTTGTACTTCACCTGCTTTAATTAATTTAGAGCCACTACTAATCTCAACCCCACAAACCACAATGTTTCTCATAACTTGACCTAAACTCTCATTGGCAAATCTATTTAATAAATCAAGAAAAAAAGGGCCAAAATCTAGATTAAACTGTTCAATAATTGAATATTCAGTCACTTCCCACCAAATTAATTATCAAGTTCTTACTGAGATATTATATTAAGGAATTGATTTGTAACTGTGGACGGATATATGGCTATATCCAATTAGCGAGAATACGAACGCAGCATAGCAACATCAACAGTTCGCATATCATAAGAAAAGAAGAACAGGGTTACGTTATTGCTGTTATCTGATTCACAAGAGGACTGAATCTTCTTAATTTCTACAAATCTCTCCCCTAAATTGGATTTAAATTTAGACCACTTGATATGACAATAAATGAATAAATTAAATTAATTTATAGTTATATTTTGATGAGTATTTCTAAACATTAAAAACACATGAAAAAAAAAAACTCATTCAATAATTCATTAGAAGTATTGAGCCATGGTCTTAAAGTGGGAGCTAGTAGATCCCACTTACTAGCTCCCACTAATTCAACAGTTCATGTATAATCTTGGATTTTTCTAGTCATATTTTTTTAATATCTCACATTAATTTATTTTGATTGATAGAATATCAGTATAAGTAATTAATTTACTAGCTACGTGTTGCGTAATCTACATATATAATTTGAGATATTCTCTAATGTTCTTTTGTCATGATTCTTTGCATTCTTTATATCTAAATTATTAAATAAATATAATTTGAATTATTTTAAAAATGATAAACAACTGACATGCATGATTATTAATACGGAGTTATTGAAAACGGTTTCCATTTTTCCATACCGTTGAACCTTCGATCTTTTTTAATGTAGTAGGAGTTTAGAGGATTTTTTTAAAAAATTATTACAACTAATTAAAAATACTTACAGGATAACGCAATTGAAAAAACATTAATAAAATAATATAATTTATATCTACTATGATTAAAAAATACAAGTTCTATAACTTGTTACTATTTAGAATAACAATATTCTTTAAAAAATATTAAATAGATAGAAGAGATGAGAGGGAAAAAAAAATTCAGAGAGATATTATTGTTCTAATTATAATATTATTAATATCATCAAAAAAATTTTAACAAAAAAAATTTAATAATATCAAAAAAAATTATTTATAATAACCCAAATGAGTCATTCTTGCCTTAAAAAAACAAGTAGGTCACCGTTATGCTTGCCCTTTGAAAAAAATTTTAAACCTAAAATGTAAACTCTATGGTGTAAACTAGTTATTACTCGCACCCCAAAAAACATTGCTTAATTAATTGTGTATCAAATAATGATTAGTGACCACATTGGTCATATATAGCACATTAATATATAAAACTTTTTTTATAATTAGACTAATCCAATTGTGCTATAATTATCCATATTTGTTGATCTAGATCATGATCCAGAGACTAGTAGCAGTGTCCAATGAATGAATTGAAGAACCTAAAGTCTAATTCTCTAAACAAAGTTTAAAATACAGATTACAAGTGAGGAGGATTGTTTAAACAACTAATCTTAAATATAATTAATAATAAAATTAATAAAATAAGATTGAGAATGAAATACACATTAATTACAAGACTTAAACTTCGTGAATAAAATTCAAACTTAACTATTTAATTAATAATTCAATATAATCATGATAAAGTAATACACAAGCTAAACACATGATAGTAAAATCATCGAAAGCGCTTTTTTATTTTTTTTAATCTTCGAGCTAGCTATACATGTTTTCTTATTTACTGTTTACAAGCTAGCTGAGCTATTACTCTCGAAATGTCGCAAATAATTTGTTTGTGGCGAAAAAACGTTGTGCCGAAAAATGAAAAGATGACAAAAAATCAGCAACAAGTCAAATCCCATCCCATAACCTTGAATCCTAAAAAAAAAATGCTTTGTTGCCGAAGTTACATTTAAGTAAACCCCACCACTTTCTAGAGAATATATTTTTCTTGTTGCACTAACCCTTCTTTCCATCCTATCCTTAGTCAGCAACATCGATATATGGTGTATGGTTTTTTCTTTTCTTTTTTCTTTTCTTTTTTTGAAAAATGATTGCTGGTTTTCTTGTTCTAATGGAAGCCAAATGTGATCTTTCATATTAAGGTTTGTTAGTGGAGTCCCTAGACTTCAAATAAAGAGGTATGCATATTGTATTGATCAATCTGCAGGAACATTATATAAGCAAGCTATTCCATCCTCACTCAACTCATAAGCTTCTTCCATATAACTCATAAGCTCTTTACATTGCGAGGAGAAAGATTGATAGATATTGAGAGAGAAAGAACAATTAATATGGCAACAGCGTCGTCCTCTTATGACAGGGCAAAGCCATTTTTGGCTGTGATACTCTTGCAATTTGGCTATGCAGGCATGTTCACAATTACTAAGCATGCACTGGATGAAGGGATGAGCCAACATGTATTGGTAGTCTACAGGCATGCCGTTGCCACCATTGTCATTGCTCCATTTGCCTTAGTTTTTGACAGGCAAGGGTTTTTATGCATGCATTATTAATACTGTTAGTCAAATATATATTATAAGAACTAACTCGATATATTCACTGACATTTTATGACAGGAAAGTAAGGCCAAAGATGACCCTTTCCATCTTTTTTAAGATCATGTTACTGGGCTTGTTGGAGTGAGTATCCTGACTATCATAAAATTAAGAATCTCGTTTTGATCACCTTAATTTTACAAGATTCTTCCAGCATTGATTTTTTTTTCACCTTCGGTTAACTGTAATAGTATTGTGCAGGCCAACGATTGACCAGAACTTGTACTATACTGGCATGAAATATACCACGGCAACTTTTACTTCTGCTATGTGCAACGTTCTTCCGGCTTTTGCATTTTTGATGGCTTGGGCCTTGAGGTAATGCACCAGCCACAACCTGCATATTAATTTGTAGCCTAGTAGGCATAACACTTGCACGAATTACGCTTGTGTATGTATGCGGGCCATATATCCCAGCTATATTATATCTAGCTTTATATAAAGTAAATTAATTATTCTGCTATGATTTCGTAGGATTGAGCAGGTTAACATCAGGAAAATGCATAGCCAGGCAAAGATATTTGGGACCATAGTCACAGTGGGAGGGGCTATGCTTATGACCCTAGTTAAAGGAACTCAGTTGGATTTGCCGTGGACTAGAGGGTATGATCAACAAGCATCTACTAGTGCACTAACCAAGCAGGATCCTATTAAGGGTGCTCTTATGATTGCCACTGGTTGCGTCTGTTGGGCTAGCTTCATAATTCTCCAGGTAATTAACCTATAACATTAAAATCGACAATTTTAGGAACGTACGTGATAATAATTTTGTCTTCAAGCAAGTCTTTCGGTCTTAATCTATACGATCAACGTGAGGTCATTCGAATTGATCGAAGATTTATGTGTGTGTTTTTTCCACAGTCAATAACATTAAAATCGTACCCAGTTGAGCTCTCCCTTACAGCTTGGATATGTTTCATGGGAACTATTGAAGGTTCCATGGTAGCAGTTGTAATGGAAAGAGGAAATCCCTCGGCTTGGTCTGTAGGCTTGAATTACAAACTATTAGCTGCTGTTTACAGTGTAAGTAATATTTAAATCTATCTACATCTTTTCTCTTTCCTTTTATGTCTCCAAATTAAAGAGGAAACTAACAGTTTTTAATTTATATTAATGTTTTTTGCAGTTGACTTGAGAAAGGATACTGATTTCATTTCCTTACTTTGGCTATTATTTTGAATACAGGGCGTAATCTGTTCCGGGATTGGTTACTATGTGCAAGGATTGATCATGAAGCGTAAAGGACCTGTTTTTGTGACTGCCTTTAGTCCCTTAAGCATGGTTATCGTTGCAATTTTGGGCTCCTTTTTCTTGAAAGAGATATTATGCGTAGGAAGGTAAAGAGTCTAAAGACTTATTGCTAATATATAGTGGGGTATTACAGGCCCCGCAATATATATTGTTGATTTAGTGTTTAACTTATGGATAACCTAAAATACTCAGGAATTTCCACTGATCAGATATGGGATCATACATTGTCAACCTTTTCGGGAGTGTTTGGCTAATGAAATCCTCTTACAGAAAAAGGGAACTAGTAAAAAATGTTATTCCAAGATTATTTTTTTTGCTGTGGACTAATTAAGCCACTGTTTCTTTGTAGGGTTATTGGAGCAGTTGTCATTGTTACCGGCCTATATCTAGTGTTGTGGGGTAAAAGCAAGGATCAACCTCCATCCGACTCAAGCGATGACAAAGCAGAAGCAATTGTTACACAAACTGCTACCGAAATGCAGGAGAGGACGGATCCGGAGACTGTGGATCAAGAATTTGTTGCTATTGATATTACCAAAGTAAGACGCACCGATGAATCGATCTGATTGAAGGGATGCAAGTCTGAAATGATACTATTTACTGCTTATAATTTCATCGTCGTTGTACTTATCTACCGAGTTCAATCAATGCAATGTCTTGTGTTTGGTTTTTGTGAGATCGATATCAGAACCAAATAGTTTTAGCCAGATTGATGTTTCGACTATGACTTAATAGGGTATCTAGGAATTAAGATAATTAAGTACTTAGTGTATCATTTCTCCTTTTCGCCACTCGTTAGTGCTCACTTAGTGGAGGCAATCGCAAATTGCCCCACGCTCCTCCTTAACTATAACGCTTACTGTGCTGAATTAAGAAATTCAAGCAGTGAAACAATTGGATCATGACATTCCTTATGCGCGTGTGATGAGGGAGTTTTTTTTTTATAGTTTTGTTCTTTGTTTAGTGTAAGAAGGGCCCCCTTTTTTCTCTCCTTTTTTGCTAGAGATTGTTTGCAAGTTAACTAGAAAATTAAATCCCGTTGCAGACTATAAAAAGCAGCTCTTCTAAAATAATAGAAGATGGAATTATTATTCTATAAAAAAAATGGAATTAGGTTGAGTCAAATTAAGTATACAGATGGGTTTAATTTAGCCTAGGCTTGAAATAAACTAATGGAAGGACAATCCTTTATTATGGAATGAAAGAAACTACATCTCACAGTTTTGACATTCCCAAAAACAAATTCGTCTTCTCCTTCTTTGTTTCTGGTCAAGAGATTCAAGACCCTGCTAAACACTCGAGTGCCCACCAAGAATATACGCATCCAGCTTAGTCAAGATTTACTGATCGAGGTGCTTGCTGCTGGCAAACGATGCCTACGTACAGTTCGAGGATAAAAAAACGAGCAAAGGATCAAGCTCCAAGGTTCGATATTAGTTCCGAGCCATAACTCAACGATGCAAGCATAATTCAAGTCCGATTGTTATATATATATAACAATCGGACTCTTCCAAAAGGATTGCATGCCAGAATAAGAAATGATCAATATTGCTTTTAAGAAATAATATGTGTATATGTGTGCAAGTCTGCCATATATAGGTGAAGTACTGTACATATACAGGAGAACCCTAAGAGAATCACTATTATGTTGCAGACTTCAATTTGCTCGATCGTTGAAATGAAACGGAACATGAAATGGAAGATAAATTAATTAATTAATTAAGTTATAAATAAAATATAAAAATATAGGGATTAAATAATAATTCCTGAAACTACAAGGACTCGTCAATTATTTTTGCTAAACTATCCTTTTTAATCTTTAGAAATCCATCACGTCCAATTTAGATAAATACAGTCCAACCTCTTCTTTTTTTCGCGAAGTCAATCTACCCCAATTTAGCTTAGCTAGTGTTATTTTTATTAAAATTCATCTGTGCCAAAAAAAAAAATTAAAATTGTGTTAGGGTATTGGCTTTGGTTTTGCATTCAAAAAATATATTTTTTTTAATTTATTTTTTAGATAATTTTAATATGCTGATATTAAAAATAAATTTTTTAAAAAACATATATTAATAAATTTTAAAATAAAAAATATTTTAAAAAATAACTGGAAATTGAAAACTCTTTTATAAGCCCATAGTGTCCGTTTACGGAAGGGAGTTGGGCTATGTAGTCCATGGGTCACGGGAATCCAAACCAATAGAAACAGCGTCAGTGGACCCATGGGCAATGGTTGACCCTTAAGCATCTAAAGAAAAGATTGAATTCGGCGGAGTCCAGTTTACCTAACAAGTGGGCTGTAATTAGTCCAGGCCTAAAGTTAATAAGCTTTGCATCCCACGGTCCAGCATTCTCCCCCGGCTTTCTCTGGTCAAGATTCAACTCAAGAGCCTCCCGCTAAACACTCGAAAACCCGCCAGGAGCGGAAAACAACCCTGTCAAGATCGAGTACATGAATTCGGAAATCGGAGTCATCCCTGACGCGTGGCTTGCTCTTTTTAGAGCTGCCGTTTGTTTGACAAAAAAAAACAGATTTCTTGGGGCACTTTGAATATCAAGTAATTTAACAAATCTTCTCTCCTGTATTAAGGGTATTTTAGTCAGATAATGTTTTGAAGAAATTATAGCTTATTACAATATTTTCAGATTGTTAGCCATGGAAAAGATCAGTTATTTCTAAGCGTTTCTTTCCAGCCCTCTTAACTCCAACCATGGTTATGGATGCAATGCTGGGGTTCGTATTAGAAGAGAAATTAATTGTATGTGGGCAGGAATGCATCATGCCTACCCTTTATCAACCTCCACATGAATCAAGTGGCAGTGAGCTAACACAAGCAATGAATCGTTGGTAGAGTTATTGTAGCCGTCGGTGTATTTAATTTGTTTCATAGGGTAATAGCAAATACGAATATACAAGAATATTACATGTGAGTGGGAAAAAAAAGAAGAAAATCATAAAAATATTTAAAAAAACTCTCCAAAATACAAATACGATCTTAAATTTAGTATTTTTCATTATAGATGAATTTTTCTATAGTTATATGATCTGTTTAAGGTTTGAAGTTATTGGGTTATGGATCAACCATTAACTTTTAAGGTTGACTGAATGAATTACTAATTATAATAAATTTGTTTTTTTAAAAAAATTATATATAATATAAAAATTAAATTGAATCATTTGTGTTTGTATTGATTATTTTTTATTATTATATTGATATGTTAATATAAAAAATTAACATATTTTTTATATATAGTGGCTTATTCTTCATACGTTTTTATGGTAACAAAAAGCATTATTCCTCGAAAAAATATATAATCACACGTCCAAAAATGTAAACTAAATAAAAGAAATGCGTGTTAATGATTACGCACAACCAAGCAGCTTTCTATTATAAGTGATGTGCTATTAGTTCTGATTGGACTATAAGTTGGTAATGTTTAGCTAATTTTGAAACATTTTATTAAAAGATGATATATTCCCTCGGTAAGATCGATATTGATACTGACTCATATCTCTTTCATGTATTAATTAATGGCAGAGGATGTCAGTTAATGGTGGATGAAAAATAATCTAATCATCTAGCAAGATGCTTCCAACTGATATCTATATCCATCAATATATATTGCATATATGCACTGATCACTGGAGAATTCTAGTCAGCATGATACATTTTGGGGAATCGCTTCTGGCTTTGATGTTTTGTGCAATGGGTTTTGCCCTAATAAGAAAAGTTGCTCCTTCACGTAATTAATGTAATCTATAGATGAACACATGTTAATCTTACGTTCACATCCTTGCTAAAGAGTGGAAGGCAAGAGGGTTCTATAAAGAGCTCTTGGCACAAGCAGTTTCTCTTGCATTGGGTGTAGTGTTGTTGTCTTAAACACCATTGATCAGAGCGAAGTACTCTAGCTATGTCCATGGAGTCCTTTATTAGCCTTTACAATCAAGCAAGGGCATATTTGCTTGTGATTTTCGTGCAATTTGGCTACTCAGTAATGTCTATACTTGCCAAGCTCGCTTTGAATCTTGGGATGAAGCCACACGTACTAGTAGCCTACAGAATGGCTGTTGCCTCTATTCTCTTTACTCCATTTGCTCTTGTCTTAGAAAGGTCTCTTTGATGTCTTTCTCCATATGTATTTTCATGTTAATAGTTTGCAGAAACTAATAATCATCTTGGTTTAATAATGCTGAACAGAAATTCAAGGCCAAAGATGACTTTGTGGATGTTCGCCAAGATAACATTACTGAGCTTTTTTGAGTAACAAAAATCGAATTAACAAGCAATTGCTTTATTCATTGTCTCTAAACATAGTTTTTATGAAGTTTATGCAATTGCTGATGTTATTCCGTATTTGTTACCTTCACAAGGCCAGTGCTAGACCAGAACTTGTTCTACGCTGGGATGAAAATTACTACACCAACTTTCGTGCTTGCAATGTGCAATATTCTTCCGGCCATGACATTTGTTATGGCTTGCATCTTCAAGTAACCCTCAATACGCTTGTGTGTGTTAGCTAGTACTATGATGTAGTAATTGATTTTAGGTTACAAAGGCAAGGCTAATTTTGCAGGCTTGAGAAGGTGGATATGAGGAGGCTGCACTTCCAGGCAAAGGTGGTTGGGACACTGGTAACAATTGGAGGAGCGATGCTACTTCCATTAGCTCATGGACCATTACTAAATTTGCCATGGACCAAGAGGAATTTCTGTCGCGGTCAATCTGCACATAGCGTACACATCCAAGATCTCATTAAGGGTGCTGTTATGGTTATATTTGGGTGTTTAAGCTGGTCAAGTTTCATTATTCTGCAAGTAAGAATTCATCTGAACTATGATAGCTGTAATTATGCCATCATCTTACACAAATTGAGGGCCTATGATTAATCAATTAAAGTAGTGACATCTTTCGGTGCTTTTAATGTTACTTCCCTACAGGCAATGATTCTAGAATCATACCCAGCTAAGCTTTCCCTTGCTGCTTTAATGTGCATAATGGGCACCGTGGAAAGCACCATACTGGCCTTCGCAGTGGAACGAGCCAACACTGCAGTCTGGTCTGTATACTTCGATGTCAGACTTTTAGCTGCTGTTTATGGTGTAAGAAACTCCAAGTTAGAGCAAAATTATTTTCAAAATTTTCTGTGTAATACATGCGCGTTATATTATGTCACTCCAGGGATTAAACAATTCCTTACTTGATTGGCAGGGAATACTCTCAGGACTAGCTTACTATATTTTCGGATTGTTAGTAAAGGAAAGGGGTCCGGTGTTTATGAGTGCTTCAAATCCTCTAAGCCTGGTGATGGTTGCAATTTTGGGGTCCTTCATCTTCAAAGAGAAATTCTATCTAGGCAGGTACGCATCATGTCTCTTCTCTGTCAACCTCCGAATGAATCAAGTAAATGGTGAGCTGACACAGCAGTCAATCATTGGTGTAGGGCTATAGGCGCCATCGTGATCGTTCTAGGCCTGTATCTTGTTCTATGGGGTAAGAGCAAGGATCAAACTACAACATCCAATGGTGGCGGTGGAACACCATATGAGCAAACAGCTAGCGCGGTAGGAAATTTACAGGCTTCTAATCATGGCTTGGTTGCCAGTAATGTTAATGCAGCATGACCCATGGATGAACCTGTTTAAAGAACCTAACTCAAGGTGTCTTCAGTTTTCCATAGAACAAGCTCCATTGAGCCTAATACCCTAGCATGATTATTAAGATTTTTGCTACAACAAATGTTAAAATCAGTACAAAACAGAGACGGGCCAATCCGTTTTTTCAATGGGCAAAACTAAGCAAAAATGTGTGTGTGTGTGTTGTCTCAGTAAACAAGCACATGGAACAAACTTATAGATTGATCTAGAGCAGTCTGAACAATCATCTTGTGCTTTACACTAGCGAAAATAAAACCAAAAGCACTCGCATGATGAAAGCAAAAAACAGGGGGACACTGCTTCCATCATAAGTTCACCAATAGACCTTTGCTCTTTGCCTATGTAATGCTATTCCTCAACCACGGATTGTTATTCTATATCACTTCAATGAAAACGAATGCAACAAAACCGGACCTAAAATTGACAGATGTCCACTTTTTACTGGAAAAGCTAGAGGTCGAAACAGAAATATAGCTTAGTCTACATAAAGTTTAGATTAGTGCAAGAATGAGTAAGAATGTATCCCATGATATTTGCACATGGCGGTTTTATCTAAGTTAAGAAAAAGATTTGGAACTTAGGACAAGTATATCCATGTGGTGATGCAAACCAGGGATTTGCACATCTCCATAAAGTTTTTTTCACACTATCCTATATTAGCAACCGCCTATGATGCATGACAAAGTATAAATAGGCTTTTTGCACAACTTAATCAAGCCTATCCCTGTCATGTGAAAAGGAAATAAATTTGCCTCCTCAACTAACATGGTGGAAGCACCTCTAATCCCAGTCATGCATGCACAAACACAGTGGTCTACCAATAACAGAAGAAGTCCAAAAACTTAAATTCTATTTTGAAAGGATAAAAAAAAGTTAAATAAACAGTCCTCTCAAAATTAATAGAAATCCCAAAACAAGTCTATAAATTACCAGAGAAATATGCTTCTATGCACAGAACACATGCCACCTCACTTGTTCTAAAAGCAGGGTCTTCATCTCAAGATGGCACAGTGACTTCATCCTTTCCATAGATGCGCTGAAGTTCACGGGTGGCAGCTTGATATGATGCTGACGAGAGGAAGAGGAGAAAAAACTTTGTTGAGAGAGAATAAATAACTAATATTTATCTCTAGTATCTGTGTAAGGCAGTCACATAAACTCATCTAAAACTACTACTTACCTTTCCAGATACGGAAATTCTTCTGATTAATATGAGACCCGGTAACAGTTTGGATTGCATTAAACAGCACCCCCTGAGGAGTGTTCTTCAGCTCTTGAACTACTGCATAGATAGTCTTCCCATTCTCAAAGAAAATATGGTTATTGGGATGCTTGGTCTTGCAGTTAGCATGACGCTCAAATTCATATGCATTCAGAGCCTGCATGGTGCATCCCGAATCATGAAATAGTTTTCAACACTTCATCAGTTCTGTTTCAAGACACTAAACAATGTTTAGAGTTGCATACCTTGTTAGAGCCGCATTCTTTGCAACCACATAAATACCCAGTCCCTTTTATGATTCCTTCAAGAGTTTTCTGCCAAGAAGAAGGATATGCATTTTAATGTGGGAACATTAATCAGTAAGAAATATTCATCCTTGATAAACGCAGATTGACATCTCAACATAATATATCAATCTGACCTCCCTTGACCAGGAAACATATTTAACAGGGACCCCATCAAGCAAGCCAGTAGATAGCAAGCTCTTGACATTTGAAGGGAAGTTGTTAGCAGGGACCTTCTTCGATGTCTTCAGCTCTTTATTCTTAGAGGCAGAATCAATTGGTGTCTTTGGCTCTTTATTCTTGGGGGCTGCATTGATTGATGCCTTTGGCTCTTTACCCTTGATGTCAGTATCAGTTTTGGAATTAGCCTCCAGAGCACTATTTAGCTGTGGATCAGCAATGATCTTCGGAGCACTATCAGTATTCAACTGTGGATCTGCATTTGCCTGGGGCAAAACGTTCTGAGCCAATACTTCTGAAGTTTGAGCTGTGTCCTGATTGCTCACTAGCAACTCATAGCCAGTAATAATATTGCCAGAGGAATTGGTCTCAGGTTCATCATGAAAGCCTCCAAAAGAAATGGCATTGTTATCACCCTTGTTGTAGTTGTGACCCATAGATAGAATACCAGAATTCCCTTTGTCCTGGGCAGGTGCCATGGATGTAATGTCAGAATCTGCCTTGTCATATGCTGGACCATTTGATATGATATTATCTCCTCCCTTGCTAAATGAGGAACCCATCAAAATGAAGTTTTCACTTGTTTTATCATAGGAGGGTCCCATTGAAATGAAATTGTCATGTCCCTTATTGTAGGAGGGAGCCATTGATATGAAATGGTTATTTTCCTTGTCATAAGATGGACCAATTGTTATAAAATTGGCATCCTCCTTGTCAAAGGGCTGGCCCATTGATAACATACTCTCATCTCCTTTGTTATAATTGTGGCCCATTGATATGAAATTTCCATCATCCTTACTAAATGCATGACGTATTGAAATGAAATTGCCATCTGCCTTACTGAATGTGGGGCTGATTGAGATTGTATTCTCATCCCCGTTATTATAAGTAGAGCCTAAAGAGATGGTGTTGCTTTCTCTCTTATTATAGGCAGGACCCATTGAAATTATATTGCCATCTCCTCTAGCATATGAGTGCCCCACTGATGAAGAAATGTTCGAGTCTCTAACTTGATTGACTTTTACTTTTCTGATGCCACCAAAACTAATGGATGCAGACGGATCTTCAATGTTATGAGTCATAGACAAACCCATAGAGCAATTGCTGCCATATATGAAATCCTTTCTTCCCATGTTCATATTTCCATTGCCAGAAGAAAGAAAATTGCTACCATTGTTAGGCCGCAATGGTTCAGACCCAAACAGACGGTCACTGAAATGTCCTGAAACTGACTGGAAGCTGGAAGTATTATTCCATGGAGAAATGTTCATGTGTGACATTCCCGCAACTGGCCTGTTGTTGCTAGAATGTTCGAGTGCTTGTTTCTTGTTGCTGAACAATTCAGGTCCAGGGCTATCCATAAACCACTGATGACTACGCTTTGCTTCCATTCTCGAGGAATTATCAAAACCCACATCTCCATCATTTAAACACCCGGCATCTCTGGTAATCCAAAAGCTTTTGTGCTGGAAAGACGGTCAAAATACAAGAGTAATCTAAGTTGCAATCATAAATCAACAAGACTAGATAGGAATAAAATTGAGGATTCCATATTCCAAAAATGCATTGCATAGGGGAAAGGGACATGCAATAGTGCCAAACAAACTACTATGGACAGATGTGGATTAATCGATAGCAACTTTCAAAAAAGCAAAAAGCATGCACCTTTTAGGTTAAGTTGGTTAATGAGTTGTTGCTCGATAAATGGAAAGAACATGTTCATTGTGAAGAAGAATTTTACTGATTTTGATGGAATAGAACTTAAATATCATGAAGCCCCTCATCCCTCAAGATGTTGACACTCAACCCTAGTCCCCCATGCTTTGTCAACAACATTGTCGCTCTCTTACCACCTTTTGGTTTGCTCCTTTGAAATTGGCCTTTTTCTTTTCAATAGAGGTAAGGCATGTGCTCACACAAGTCATCAACAAGACATGGAAGCCATGGTACTGACCTAACAAGCCCCTAAGGATTACCCCAACAACCCTTCAAGGGTGTTTGCCTGATGAAATCCCTATAGGTGTTGACCTAACAACCCTTCTACAATGGCAGATTCTTCATGTACTTAGATTACTCGAAACTATTTAAGGATCTTTTTCCTGTATGTTTGATTTTGATTCTTTTAGGAGTTCATTGATAAAATACATTTTAGGTTTTAGTTTCCTTTTCATGCTCTTTTCCATGTACCTTGTTTACTATGATTTTGTTATTGGATTTTCATTTTATTATTTATTGTTGCAAAAAAAATAACAAATTTAAGTTCAAATAAATTCAAACTAAATGACTAGCATTCTTAACGTTAAGTGTGAATCAACTAATGCAACATACCTATCTTAATTCTCACGTGTGATCTGAATTCTATAGAAGAAAATGGTTGGAATGGAAAAATTAAATCAATAAAGTTGAGTAACCTTGAAGTACATGATCTTTCAAACTCTATTTAATCATCAAGGCTCATGAAAAGGTATAGAAATAATTGTGTGATTCTTGCCCTTAGTTGCACATTGCACAATATGGACTTTAATCATGTTAGGAAACTGATTCTCAGTTTAAACAAATGAAGTTCAAATCTAGAATCGTCATTATATTCAACTCTAGAACATAATTCCTTCTTGCCTACAACATGGCTCCCTACATCCTCCCTTTAGCATTTGCTCTAACCTAGTAACCTTATGTGGTTACAAATTGCAGCCGGCATTTCCATCAGTATATAGGTTTTCGAAAGGGGTTAGTTCTCTCCTTGAACTGTTCTCTGAAGGTTTCATTGTAGCTGGATAGTTTTCCATTGAACTCTGCCCTCGGTTAAGCCATAAGCCTTTAAATTAGCTCCCCATAGAGATACATTAGGGGGTCCATCCTTGCAGTTTGAGGACAACTTCCAAGAAAGAAAAGTGATGATCATTGCGTATGTTTGAATGTTGGAAATCAAATCTTAAGACTTCTAACTGTACAAGTCACGCAATCTTGAAGACATTTAAACTTTAAAGTGCAAGAAGGTCAGAATACAGAACTTATAAGTTGTTAACTAATCTGGCTCAATGAGAGAGTAGAAAAAAGCATTGGTTTTCGATAAAGGTTCTCACACATGGATGTTTCTGATATCAGGAGAACTGATTCTTTCAAACACAAAGTATGTCACAACTTTTTTATTAGGAAGGAATTACCTAATATCAGACAAGTGAGTAACTTCAACGGATTTCCTCACTAGACTTGAGAAGATTTGCTTGGTATAAATGTCTCATTAATTACTAAGAGAAAATTCTCATGGAGAACTTTTTCATATAACAAGGTACCCCACTTAAGATAGGAAAACCTCAAGTGCCTAGATGCCCCAAATGCACTAGGCAAGTCCATGGACTTCAAACCAGGTCAACAATGTGGTGAGTGGAGCACATTCACTTGTCAGCTCAGATTACTCCATGAGATAAAAAATTAACTGTCTTCCAACAGGCAAGCTTTCTGCCAACACTCCAGATTTCCCAGCCATATTCTTCCCCTGAAGCTCCTATATCCAGCTCCATTTGAGCCCTTAACCACTCCTATCTTAACTTAACATGTTAAGAACAAGATAACTCTCACATCATTATTTACTTAAGGCAAAAGCAAAAGTGAGGATGATAAAATCATCCTCACAATACCTCGCCCCACAAAATTGTAGACGTAAATGAGGTTACAATAAAACTATCTCAAATTATGGATCAGCATATTTGGATATACTTAAACAGTTTGCAATACAGAAACAGGCACAACAAAATAAACAATGAAAGATATTGTTCCAATACAGTGAAGGATTTAGCGAGCAGATGTGAAGACAAGTAACAAGCATCAAATATAATTAAAAGCCAGATATTGATAACCAAATCTAGTACCAAATAGACAAATGACAATCAAAGAACAAATAAACACTCGAAAAAACATAATCAATCACCCTATCTAAACGGAACCAGACTGTGAATATAGCATTTTCTATAGAACAAACAAAAACTTGAATAAAAAATTCCAAGCCTACCATTTTTTGCAGTTAGCCAGTTCCACGGAGACTCCGGTGATCTCCACTCGAAACCCGAACCCCTACTTTCACGAACAAACACCGCTCCTTACTACGCCGTTTCGCTCATTTACACCATTGATCACGATCAGGCTCAGACAATCTGCAACACAAACTCAAACACCAAAACCTAACCGTTTTAAATTAACAAACAATGAAAATCAAACTTCGATCAATCATGGATAACATTCATTTAAAACCGTCTAGAGATAGTAAAATGAACAGTTCTGGTGAGGAAACAAGCTCGAAATGATCAAAACTGTAATCATCAAAATTCAAAATCACACAGTATGTGCACGCAGCGCGAATGGCATGCATAGTGATGGTTAGTAGACTTGATAATTGAGAGGGAGACTGGTAACCGTACCTTTAGCCGGGAAGATCGCTGGGGAAACTCCCGGCAACTGCAAGTGTGAGTGAGTGTTTTTTTTTTTTCCTTTTCCTTTTCTTTAATTGTTTTTTTTTTTTTTTTTGGTTTTTTTTTTAGAGAGAGAATGAAAATAGAAAATGACTTGTGTCAGCTTGGGTTCTAACTAAGAAGAGATTCACAAGATAATGCCGCGTGGTACTCGAGTTAATGTTTTATTAGATCTTAGCCGTACAAGTGGGGAGATGGAGCTGAGTTTAACGGCTTGATGTACTATACAAGATTTGCACCGCTTAAATGCGTTGCCATGTATGGAAGAGTCTGGTATGGCAATGTATAGGATAGGAGCTTTTACTCTTATTGTGAATGGCTGGTACAGCGGAAGATAAGTATACCACGTGGCGATTCTCTATTGCATAGAAAGTGTGCTGGTACTATGTTGGCACAGTCCGAAGGTATGAATCAGATGGATTAGATCCATGTTAAGAATTATGAGTTTTTTAAATGGGTGCGTTTATTATAATATTTGATTATTTTTTAAAATATATAAGCTTTATAATAATATTTTTTTCATATTTTATTTTATTTTATCTATTATAACTAAGTAGGATAATTTATCTTGTACACTACTATTAAATATTTTTTTTTCTATTTTTTTTTTCTATTTTTTTTTTTTGTCTGGAAGAGTAATCAAATATTACTTAAATTTTTTTAAAATATATTGTAGGTTGATCTTTAAGTAGAGTCGCCATTATCAGTAAGCTAATTAAATGGCTAAACCTTTATTTGGAGAGTTATTTACGATGAGGTGAAATTTGCCAATGGGAGGTGCATGATAAATAATGACTTGTAAGGAATTTAAATCTCTTTGTTGGATACTCAAAAGTCAAAACACTTGATTCACTCACCTCACCTGGCTGTGTATTTGATTATTAATGCAAGATAAGATAAAAGAGATAAAGATTAAAAAAAACAAATATTTTATATTTTATATTTTAAAAATATAAAAGTTTATTTATAATTAATTACAAAAATTTATTTCTCTTACAAAAATAGGAAGATGTTTATTTCTTGCACAAACCTATAATGAGATTAGTCACATCAAAGGTTATTGGATCATATTAAACATCATGCGAGTATCCATTACTTCATGGGCTCAAGCTTTGCTCCAAGCCCATCACCTTACTTCATGGGTTCAAGCTTTGCTCCCAAACCCAGGTGTTGGGCAAGTGCCGAGCACTGTAGGCTCTATCTTGATTTTGAACCCACTAACATGGCTAAATTTTCATGAGTCCAAAGAGTGTCTCAAGGCCAGTCACTTTCCCCTCGTTAGCATATATAAAGGATATATTATTTTATTAATCCATGTGTAAATGATATATTTATTTATTAATACATATATATAAAATATATTTTCTCGTTAATGTTATTAGGATAAAATAATTATCTATCCCCTACATTAAGAAAAAAAAAACAGGATTAATGGATTATAAATATCTTCTTAAACTATCTAGGTAAGGGGTGAAAGATTTCAAATTAAAAAATATGTTTATATTTAATACCAAAACAATATGGTTCTTAGAATTTAATGTTCTCTAGGATATTTATTTTTTATATATAAAATTATTGACTTTATTACATTATTAAATCTTAAAAAAAAGAATTTTTTTGTAGGTATTTAGAAATGTTCATAAAAAAATATTTTTTTCCAATCACCAATAATAATCTTATTTTATAGCTGATCGAATTGTCAAAACATCATCAAATTGTTACCAATCGTGTGCTAAAATCACGCACATTCATTTGAATTTAGTAATATAAATTTTAGAAACATAATCAAACATGACAAAACTTCGGATAGTAATTAGTATATATTGAAAGACAAAATTGCTGTATATGTTTACCAGGAGGTTATTTCTCGGTTTTTGATATATTTGCTTCCCGCCTCACTATTTTGGATAATATTTCCAAGGAAAGAATTCGAGAAAGTTTTTTTTTTCCCACTAATGCACCGTGTTGTAAGCTTGAATGGT
>Ga0307510_10003754_pt1 | contig 17753 bp, 11 predicted proteins | sample 12_EM_MG_FD_207224 | JGI IMG/M metagenome (GOLD analysis project Ga0307510, IMG submission 207224) | Populus trichocarpa ectomycorrhiza microbial communities from riparian zone in the Pacific Northwest, United States - 12_EM | ecosystem: Host-associated > Plants > Roots > Unclassified | place...
CTTCTCCTGGACGCGCAGTTCGGGGTCGGCCTCGACCGCCTCGACGACCAGGTTCTTCATCGTGTCGTAGGCCTCGGTGGCCCACCCGCCGGTGTCCTCGCCGTCCTCCAGCTCGTCGAGGAGCGAGAGGTGCCGCTCGGCCTCCTGGCGGAGGTCGACGGGTGCGTCGACGGTCTGGCCGGCGGGGGTCTTGATCTGGCCCGACTCGGCGATCTGGCGGACGTATCCGATCCGGTCCGCCGAGCGGCTCTCCGTCGCCACCGCCTTCTTCAGGTCGTCGGTGCGTACGACGTCCCGGGCCAGCTCGGACTGGAGCTCAGGGTCCTCGCGGACGCGGTCCAGGAGCGCCTGCCGGGCCGCCCGCGCGGTTGACGGGTCGGCGAGGATCGCGGCGCGCAGCGCGGTCGGGTTCTCCGCGACCTCCAGCGCCTTGGTGGGGCGGATGCCCTCGGCCTCGGCGGCCTCGGTGATGGCCGTGCCGCGCTCCGAGGTGGCGCTGGAACGGGAGACGTAGTAGTTCAACCACACGTCCGCGTCCGGGAGTTCGACCTCCTGGCCGGGGGCCAGCTCCTCGAAGTGCGGGACGAGACCGTCGTCCGCGGCCCGGTCCCAGGCCTTGTAGTAACGCATGACACGCTCGGGGGAGCAGTCGGCGAGTTCGGCGAACTCCTTCGCGGACACCTTGGACGTCTCGTCCGCGCTCTGCCCGCCGGGCCGGACGCTGCGCGCCACCTTGAGGCCGAACGCCCAGCCGCCGGTGCGGGCGTAGGCTCCGAACTCGTGCGCGTCCCGGGCGACGAGGCCGGTGTCGTCGAGGGCGGTGAAGGACGTCTCGGCCTGGTCGATCACTACGGTCAAGGCGGACTCTCCTGGGCTTGTGATGAGGCACGGTGCGAACAGGCAGCCTATATCCACCCATTGCCGCTGGTTTGAGCGCCCGGCCCTCGCGGCGCGGTCAGTGCCGTCAGTTCGATTCCCGCCGGAAGGTCTTGAAGAAGGTCTGCAACGCCTGGCGGTTGGCCGCGTCGTTCCATTCGTCGGCGGGCGTCGTCCACCGTAGCGAGAAACTGCGCCCGCCGCCGATCAGGAACCCGCGCCCGAGCGTACGCACCCGGTCGTCGCCTGTTCCGGAGAACCACTCCAGGTCGGCCGCCTTGTCGCCCTGGTACGTGGTGGCCTGGATGTCGCCGATCTGCTGAAAACCCTCGGTCTGCTTCAGGCCCGGCAGGACGTCGTCACGCCAGATGGCGACCGGGTCCGGACCCGCCTGTGTGCTGTACGTCACGGCCAGCGTGCGCGGGTCGCCCGGCGCGCCGAAGGTGACCCGGTAGGCGTCGGACACCTGCTGGGTGTCCACCACCTTCCAGCCCTTGGGAAGCGCCACAGAGAAGCCCTGCGGCGCCTTGAACACGCGGAAGCCGGCCGGCAGCGCCGAGGCGGTGGGGGAGGGGGACGCGGTGACGGAGGGCGGGGCGGACGCGGAAGTGGAAGCGGAGGCGGACGGGGAGGCAGGGGACGTGGGCGACGGCGTGGCGGACGGGGAGTAGGCGTGACCGTCGACGTTCTCGCCGGGCGTACCGACCGAGGCGGAGGCCGACGGGAGGGGAGAGGGGGAGGTCGCCGCCGAGGTCTCGGTGCCGGGCAGTTGGTGGGTGGCGGCCAGGACGGCGACCGTGACGGTACCGACGGCGAGGGCGGTCCCGGCGGCCATGCCGCGGCCGCTCCAGGTGGTCCCCGCCCCGCGCACGGCATCGAAGGCCCGCCGCAGCCGGGGCAGCGGAACCGGATCCCGGTCGGCGTACGGGTCGTCGTTGAGGATGCGGGTGAGGGACTCGCGGACCACCGGGCGGGTCAGCCGCTCCCGGGAGTTCTTGCGCAGCAGCCCCTGCACGACCTGCGCCAGCGGGCCGGCGCGTGACGGGCCGCGCATCGGGAGCCGGTCGACGCCCTTCAGGGTCGCCTCGGGTCGGCCCCGGTCGCGGAACGGCGGGTGTCCCTCGACCAGCGTGTAGAGGATCGCGCCCAGCGCCCACAGGTCGGCGGCGGGACCGATGCGCTCGTCCCGGGCCTGTTCGGGGGAGGCGTACGACGGTGCGGTGATCCGGGGGGCGAGGGTGGCGCCCGCGAGTCCGAAGCCGGTGAGGACGATCCCGCCCTGGTCGCGCACGAACACCTGGCCGGGGCTGAGTTCGCCGTGGGTGATGCCCTCGCTGTGCGCGGACTCCAGGATGTCGAGCAGTTCGAGCCCGATGCGGGCGGCCCGGACGTAGTGGAACGTGCCCTGCTGGGCGAGGAGTTGGCCGAGCGGGGTGCCGTCGATCCAGTCGGTGACGGTCCACAGCGTGCCGGCCTCCTCGACGGCGTCGACGACCGGTGCGACCCGGGTGGGGCAGAGCAGCACCATGACGTCGGTGGTGCGCCGGATGCCGTCGGTGATCCGGCCGGCGCCCTCCCCGTCCGGGGCGGCGGGGAGGGTCACCTGCGTGAGGAGGCAGGGACGTTCGTCGATCATGTCCTCGCCGTACCAGGAGACACGGTTGGTCTCGCGGTGCGCGACCTCCATGGGCCGGTATCTGCCGGCGACCGACTCGTGTGCGGAGACGTGCGTCTCGACCATGGCCATCCCTCGCTGAACCCCTGGGTCTCACCTTTCACAGAAGTACGGTGGAGGTGCCGGGCTGCGTTCAAAGGAAGCCCAATTCCCCGGTGTTTCTTGCCTTTTATTCAACGGCGGCGAGCAGGTGTGCGAGAAAATCGAGTCGCGGGGGAGGTCCCAGGTCGGCGCTCGTGTCCCGGGGCGGGTGAATTCGCCATGGGGGCTTCCGCGGCGGAATATCGGCGCCCTACCTGGTGGTAACCGGCGGTAAACGCAGGCGTGAAGACCACGAATACACGGGTCTTTGTCGACAACGTAGTCAAGGGATCTGTCCACGAGCCTGTCAACGATCCTGTGGACGAAGGGAGTTGACGGAAAGTCAGCGCAACCCGAAGCCCTCCGACCAGCCCGCGATCTCGCCGACGGTCGCGTTGCCCCCGCAGACCACCAGGCCGAGCCGGGCGCCGTCGCCGACCCGCTCCAGCACCTGTCGGGCGGCGGGCAGCAGACAGCCCGCGGCGGGCTCGGTCCACACCTTGGCGTGCTCGGCGAGGTCGAGACAACCCCGTACGGCCTCCCGGTCGGGGACGGTCAGCACCTCGGTGACGAGGGCCGACACATGGTCGTACGTCAGCTGCGACACGGCCGGCGCGCTGAGCGTCGTCACGATCGACGAGGGCGTGACCGGTACCGGGCCGCCCGCCGCGAGCGCCGCTGACATGGCCTCGGCACCCTCGGTCTCCACACCCCAGACCCGGATTCCGGGCCGCCGGGCGTGCAGGGCGGCGGCGACACCGGCGATCAGGCCACCGCCGCCGATGCTGACCAGGACATCGGTGAGTTCACCGGCGTCCTCCGCGAACTCCAGCCCCACGGTGCCCTGTCCGGCGATCACCACCGGGTCGTCGAACGGGTGGACCAGGGTCAGCCCCTCGTCCCGCAACCGGTTCACCAGCGCGAACGCGCTCGGCATGTCGTCCGTCAGCCGCAGCGACGCGCCCGCCGCCTCCACCAGCGCGACGGACCGCGCCGGCGCCGAACGCGGCATGACCACCGTCGCCTTCACATCGAGCGCCGCCGCCATGACCGCGAGCGCGATCCCGTGGTTGCCGCCGCTGACCGCCACCACTCCGGCCGCCAACTCGCCCTCGCTCAGCGACAGCAGCTTCGCCGTCGCCCCGCGCGCCTTGAACGAGCCCGTGCGCTGCAACAGCTCCAGCTTCGTCGTGACCGGGACACCGAGCAGCTCGGAGAGCCCGAAGCTCTCCAAGGTCGGGGTGCGCACGACGTGTCCGGCGATCCGCTCGGCGGCGGCTTCGATGTCCGAGATGCCGATCAAGGCAGTCATCCTTCCGGCCCGGGGACAGGTGACCCGTGCCGATTCGACCCTGACCCGGAAAGGACGCGCAGGTCAACACGTTTCAGAGATCGCGGCGCACCAGGAACTCCAGCAGGGACCGCAGGTCGTCCGCGGGTCCGGCCGCCAGCGGCACACCGGCGAGAGCCGTCTCCACGGCGCCGATGTGGCGACGGGCCTCCGCCAGCGCCGCCGCACGACCACCCGCCTCCTCGATCAGCGCTGCCGCCACGGCGGGTTCGGTGCCCGACTCCAGGAGGGCGGCGAGGCGTCGGGCGCCGGGGGCGGAGAGCGCGGCCAGGACCGGGAAGGTCTTCTTGCGCTCCCGCAGATCTCCGTGCACGGGTTTGCCGGTCACCGCCGGGTCGCCCCAGATCCCCAGGACGTCGTCGACCAGTTGGAAGGCGATGCCGAGATGCCGTCCGGCCCGGTCGAGCGCGGCGACCGTCGTCGGGGGCGCTCCGCCGAGCACGGCACCGAGCGCGACCGCGCAGCCGAGCAGCGCACCCGTCTTGCCCTCGGCCATCGCCCGGTACTCGTCCGGGCGGACCCGCTCCGGCCCCGTCCAGGGGCGCGCCGCGAACAGCAGGTCGTCCGCCTGTCCGTGCACCAGGTCGCCGAGCGCCGTGGACAGCAGACGCAGCCCGCCCGCGCCGCCCGGGGCCGCGGCGAGCGTCTCCACGGCCAGCGCGAACAGGGCGTCGCCCGCGAGGACGGCGGGTCCCGTGCCGTAGGCCTTCCAGACCGTGGGGCGGCGGCGCCGGGTCGGGTCGCCGTCCATGATGTCGTCGTGCAACAGCGAGAAGGTGTGCACCAGTTCCACCGCCACTGCCGCGGCGACCCCGGCCCGCCCGGGGGCTCCGGCCGCCTCCGCACCGAGCACGGCGAGGGCCTGCCGTACGCCCTTGCCGCCCGGCGCGGCGACGGGGGCGCCGCCCACCTCGCACCAGCCGAACGAGTAGGCCGCCATCTCACCCATCCACGGATGCAGCCGCCCGACCGCCTCCGCGAGAGCGGGCCGCACCAAGTCCCGGCAGCGGGACAGGACTTGGGGCACGGACGGTGCCGCTACGGTCGAGGAGCGCGCCGTCACCGTACGACCTCCGCCGTGCCGCCGACACCCAGCTCGTCCTGCGCCCGGGCCACCATCTCCCGTGCGTGTCGCAGTCCTATCCGTTCCAACGTCCGTGCCAGTTCGGCGAGTTCGGCCGCCGTCTCGGTGCGGTCGCGGCCCAGCCGGGCCAGGGACTTGGCCAGGCCCAGCCGGGAGAGGGCCTCGCCGCGTGGCTCGCTCATCGCGCGGAACTCGGCGAGCGCCTGCTCGTATAGGTCCCGCGCCTCGGCGTAACGCCCGGCGCGGTAAAGGACGTTGCCGCGCATCTTGTGGTTGTAGGCGAGCGCGCTGGACAACGTCATCGCGCGGCAGCTCTCCTCCGCCTCGGACAGCAGGCCGAGCGCCCGCTCGGTGTCCCGGTCGCGCACGGAGACGATGTCGGCGAGTCCGCGCAGCGCCCAGGCGTGCCCGCGCCTGTCGTCGGCGCCCGCCGCGATCTCGGCCGCCTCCTCGAACATCGCGAACGCGGTGTCGTAGGAACCCCTGTTGCGATGGATCTGCGCGATGCCCTCCAGCGCCCACACGGTGTGCCGGGCCTCGCCGCGCTTGCGGGCCTCGGCGAGGAGCTGTTCGTGCAGGCGCGCCACGGCCTCGTAGTCGCCCTGGATGCGGCCGGTCTCGGCGAGGCCCGCCAGCGAGTAGCCCCGTACGACGATGTCGCCGCCGCGCTCGCCGAGTTCGGCCGCGAGCCCCAACAGCCGCCAGGCCAGCGGGAACGCGCCGCGCTGCCGGGCCAGGGTGCCGCCGCTCCACATCGCCCAGGCCATCGCGGCCGTGTCCCCGGCCGCGCGGGCCGCGCGGTAACTCGCCTTCCACGCCCGGTCCGCCTCCCGCACCTGCCCGAGCCGCCGGTGAGCCTCGGCGACCGCGAGCCCCGAGCGGGCCGCCTCCCCGGGCTGCCCGGACCGCTCGGCCGCCGCCAACTGCTCGGTGCCGGCGGCCAGTACGTCGACCAGTGAGGAGTTCACGGACAGGGTGGTGAGGGCGCCCTGGTACTCCGGAGCGAATGCCTTGCCGTACATCGATGCCTTTCGGTCCGTATGCACCGCAAGTAGACACTGTGTGTATACGTAGTGGGTATACGTTGTGTGTATACATGCTGTGCATAGAGCGTTGAAAATGAGCCCTGGCCGTGGGGGCCAGGGCGTCATCCGCTGATGTGGATCAAGACGTCGATGTGTACGGCGAGGTTGCCTCTGAGGCGTAGATCACTCGCCGCGATCTCAGTGCTGCTGCGCCTTCTGCGGGGTCTCCTCGCTGGGCCGTACGACGACGAACCCCTCGCCCTGGAGCATGAGTTGGACGGCCTCGCCGGAACCGCCGCGCAGCATCGACCCGATGGACTGCGAACGGTGCAGCGAGGTCTGGAGATGGGCCGACCAGCCGACCACGGCGTCCGTGTCGACGAACACCGGGTACTGCGGTGAGATGGGTATGACCAGCGGGTTGCCCTCGCAGACCAGACCCAACTTGCCCTGCCCGGTGAAGACGCTGTTGAAGAGACCGCCGCCCGCGATGCCGGAGCCCTTCACCGTCTTGATCGCGTACGACAACGAGGCGTCGAAACACAGGACGTTGCGGCCGTTGACGGTGAACTCGTCGCCGGGGTCGATCTCGACCACGAAACAGTTCTGCGCCTCGTGCGCGAACCACGCCTCGCCCTGCCCGCGCACCGCCATCAGCGGCAGCCCCTCGCCGGTGACCGCGCGCTTGAGCATGCCGCCCACGCCCTGGCCCTTGCGCTCGAACTGGAGGTTGCCGCGGTAGGCGATCATCGCCCCCTGGCGGGCGAGCATCTCGCCGTTGACCGCATACCTGATGCACTTGGCATTCTCGACGGTCATGCCCGGCGCGGTGGCCGGCTGCACCATGTGCTCACTGGAAAACAGATCACCCTTCATGCGGGCATCCTGACCCGGAAGATCTCATTCCGCCAAGATCGTGGACGGGTTGACCGTCCCGGACGGTCAGGCGCCGAAGAGCTGCGTCCAGTACGTCCCCATCTGTCCGCCGCCCGCGAAGCCGATGCCGATGTGGGTGAAGTCCGGCTTGAGGATGTTGGCGCGATGCCCGGGGCTGTTCATCCACCCCTCCACGACCTCGGCGGCCGATCGCTGACCACAGGCGATGTTCTCGCCGATCGTGCGCCTGCGCGAACCCGCGGCGGCCGCCCGGTCCCAGGGCTGCGAACCGTCGGGCGAGGTGTGCGAGTAGAAGGCGCGGGCCACCATGTCGGTGCTGTGCGCCTGCGCGGCGGCGGCCAGGAGCGGATCTACGGCCAGTGCGCGCAGCCCGGCCCTGGCGCGCTCCGCGTTGGTCAGGTCGACGACCCGCTCCGCCGTGCGGGCCAGGTCGCCCGGGGTGAGCGGCCTTGCCCACAGCGCCGTCCAGAAGACGTCACCGGAGCGGCGGTCGACGGCCTGGGCGAGACCCGCGTGCGTGAACTCCCGCTCCAGCAGCGTCCGGCGGGCCTTCTCCGTGTGCAGGCAGTAGTCGACGAACTCGGCGGGGGTGCGCGGGCCGGAGACCAGGTGCTCGCCGATGGTGAGGTAGGCGTAACCGGCGCGGACGACCCGCTGGTACACGGAGGTGCCGTCACGGCTCTCGGTGCCGAGGTGTCCGGCGGCGGCCATGCCGGCGGCGTGGGCCTGCGCGGCGGAGACGAGCCGCGGGTCGAGGGAGACCGGCGGTGAACCGGCGTCCGCGCGGGCCGAGTTGGCGAGGGAGAGGAAGTCGGCGCGGTCGGGCGCCGGGGAAGTGGGCGAGCCGTGGTACGGGCCTGTGGAGGACGCCGTTCGGGGCGCGGGGACGGACGCTGATCGTCGCGGGTCGGACGCGGATGCGGGCCGTGAAGTGGGCGTGGGCCGAGGAGAGGTGCCCGGCGTCGGGCGTGACGCGGCCGAGCCTGCGCCGCCTCCTGCTCCCGCCCCTCGACCCGGTGCGGGGACCGCGTCCTCGGCGATGTCCACGCCGAAGTCCCGCGCGACACCCGCGAGTCCGTCCGCGTACCCCTGTCCCAGTGCGCGCAGCTTCCAGCCGGTGCCGCGCCGGTAGAGCTCGGCGAGGAGCAGGACGGTCTCGCGCTGGGGGCGTGGTGGGGTGAAGCGGGTGAGGGGTCGGCCGCCGGTGTCCGTCACATGGAGGGTCGGTGCGGGCAGGCGGCCCAAGGGGGTCCCGGGATCGGCGGGACTGATGACGACGGTGACCCGCGCGGCCCCGGTGCGCAGGCGGGCCGGGTCGATGGTCAGGGTGTCGTCCCGCAGCCGCGCTCCGGGTGCCGTCGGCTGGTTGTAGAACACGAAGTCCGCCTCACCGCCGACCTTGCCGCTCTCGTTCGTGATCAACGCCGACACGTCGAAGGGACCGGGCACCCACAGGGTCAGGGCGCCGCCCGGAAGGGGCAGATTGCCGCCCGGCACCAGCTCGTTCATGGCACCGCCCTCGCTGTTCGTGCCTGGTGGGGGAGTTCCCCGGTGGGGGACTTCGTCCTCCACTCAACGTCCCGCCGGGGCGCGAGGGTTCCCACGTGAGGAGGCGGGGGCCGGAGAGCGACGCTGCCCGACCCCCACCTCCGCGCCGCGTCCTCAGTCCCGTGCGACCCCCGGCGCGATGTCCTCGTAGGCCACGTTCCGTTCGGTGACGTAGGAGCCTCGGCCCGTGAGCGGCGAACTCTGGATCGCCTTCGTCCGCTTGCCGCAGAACGCCGACTCCAGGGTGCGCGCCATGGTGTTCAGCACCGTGCCGTTGTTGGAGGTGTTGGCCAGCGCGGTGAGGCTGCGGTGGCCGTCCTTCGAGGTGAAGGAGTAGGTGTAGAAACCCTGGACCGCGCCCGTGTGGCCGTACACCGAGACACCGCAGGACAGATCGCGGCGGCGCAGTCCGAGCCCGTACCGGGTCGTGCTGTTGACTGGGGTCCACCGCTCCATCTGGGCGAGCTGGGCGGCGGAGGTGAGTCTGCCGCCGAGCAGCGCGGAGAAGAAGGTGTTCAGGTCGCGCGTGGTGGAGATGACCGCGCCGGCGCTCTGCGCCCAGGACACCGTCTGGTCGGTGGCGTCGACCAGCTTCGCGCCCGTGCGGTCCGGGGTGAGATAGCCGTGGGCGTACCGGCCCGGGATCTTCGTGGCCGGGTGGACGTAGAAGGTGTCGCGCAGCTTGAGCGGCTCGATGATGCGCTTCCGGTACTCGGTGCCGACGGAGTGGCCCGTCAGTTTCTCGATCAGCATCCCGGCGACGACGAAGTTGGTGTTCGAGTACGAGTAGGCGGCGCCCGGCGCGTTGGTGCGCGCGTGCCTGAGCGACAGCTGGACCAGCTGTCGGTAGGTGAAGACCTTGTCGCGTACGGCCTCGAAGCCGGAGACCGAGCTGGCGAACATGGAGTTCGTGTAGTCGTACAGGCCGCTGCGGTGGCTCAGTACATGCCGCACGGTGATCCGCTTGTCCGGCAGCAGTCCGGGGAGGTAGCGGTCGACCGAGGCGTCCAGGTCGAGCTTGTGCGCGTCGGCCAGCTGGAGCAGGACGACGGCCGAGAAGGACTTGGTGACGCTGCCGATGCGGAAGCGGTCGGCGTTGCCGATGGCCCGGCGTGTCGAGCGGTCGTCGATGCCCGCGGCGGCCGTGTGGACGGTGCCGTGGTCGTCGATGCGGGCGATCGCCCCGGGCGCGCCCTGTGTCGTGAGCGTGCGCAACACGGCACGGAGACCTGTCATGTCGGGGGCCGGAAGTGCGGCCGCGCTGCTGGTTCTCGTGGTGTCCGACTCGTGGGTCGCGGCATGCGCCGGTACCGCTGTGAGCGTCAGCAGTGCCGCCGCCGACGCCGTGGCCCTGTGCACCGTTCTTGAGACCATCCGGTCCTCTCCCGTTTTTTCTCGGTATGCGAGATCGATCACAGTCGGGCGAGGCAACCTTCTCGCGCCCCGTCACATCTCCACAGCTGGCGCACAGTTGGTCATTCGCTGATCACTGAGCGATGCGGATTCGCCAAGTATTGCCATGAAAGGCTCGAAAACCGTTCATTTCGGCTTTACATGTACATGGTGGATGCGTGAGGGTTTCGGTCCGGGGCCCGACCAGCCTCGTGGGCGCTTTCAACCGCGCCCTGTCTCAAGGCGGTTGGTGATCCCGGCCGCCTTCGTACGGAGGAGCCCTCATCCATGCGTGGACCCCACATACGCGGCCTGGCGGTCGCCGTCGCGGTGACGACGGCCGCCACGGGGCTGGCCGGCACGGCCTTCGCGGGACCGGCCACGGGCACGGACGGTGCGACGGCCTCGACTGACACCGGCACCAGTGCCGCGTCCGTCGTCAAGGCCGCGCGTGCCGCCGCGTTCGCGCACGCGTCGGCGACCGGTGTCACGCGGGGCGACGAACTCCGGGCCCAGGACGTGATGATCGACCCCGAGGGCGCACGGCATGTGCGGTTCATACGCACGCACCAGGGCATGCCGGTCCTCGGCGGCGACCTCGTCGTCCATCTGTCCCACCGGCTGGCCTACGCCGGCGTCACCCGGGCGGCCGACCAGAGTGTCAGCCCCGCCACCACGCGGGCCAGGCTGACGGCAGGTCAGGCCGAGGCGAAGGCCGCCGCCATAGGCAAGGGTGACGCGGGCACTGCCCACCTCGTGGTGGACGCCCGAGACGGGGGAGCCGCCCTCGCCTACCAGATACCCGTCACCGACAGCAGCACCGCTGAGGCCGCCGGCACCCGGACCGTCGTCATAGACGCTGTCACCGGCAAGGTCCGCAGCAACACCCCCGACAGTGACGAGTTCCTCTCGCCCAAGCTGCTCGACACCCTGCGCGAGCGCGGCGCGACCCTGGACCCCGCCACTGGCACCGGCGTTCAGCCGATGTCCCTCACGGCAGCCGCCGCGACCCGCGCGGTCCACTACCCGGTCACCGCCTCGGGCACCGGCACCTCCCTCTTCGCAGGCAAGGTGCCGCTCACCACCACCCGCACCGCGCGCACCAGTTACCTCCTCAAGGACCCGACCCGCTGGGGCACCGAGACCCGCGACGCCAAGGGGAAGGAGCTGGAGAACTTCGCGCAGGGCAAGAAGTTCACCACCACGACGAACAAGTGGGGCAACGGCACCGTCTCGCACCGCGACAGCGCCGCCGTCGACGCCCAGTACGGGATCACCAAGACCCTGGACTTCTACAAGAAGACCTTCGGCCGCAAGGGCATAGCGAACAACGGCAAGGCCGCCCGCGGCATGGTCCACTTCGGCAACAAGGTGGCCAACGCCTTCTGGGACTCGACCTGCGGCTGCATGCTCTACGGCGACGGCGACGGCGACATGTTCAAGAAGCCGCTCGTCGTCCTCGACGTGACGGGACATGAGCTGACCCACGGCGTCGTGGACGCCACCGCCAAGCTGGAGCCCACCCGCGTCGACGCGGACGGTAACCAGTACGGCGAGGCGGGCTCCCTGAACGAGTCCCTCGCGGACATCTTCGGCTCGAACGTCGAGTTCAGCGCCAACAACGCCAAGAACCCGCCGAACTACCTGATCGGCGAGAAGCTCGGTCTCGCCCAGAAGTTCCTGCGCCGCCTCGACCGCCCCTCCCTCGACAAGCTGGAGGGCACGATCGACTACTGGTCACCGCAGACGTACGACGCCGAGGTGCACGCCGGGTCCGGAGTCTCCTCGCACGCCTACTACCTCCTCGCGGAGGGCAGCGGCCGCAAGACGATCGGCGGCTTCGCCTACGACTCGCCCACCTACGACGGGTCGCACGTCACCGGCATCGGACGCACCAAGGCCACGGCGATCTTCTACCGCGCCCTGACCCGCTACATGGTGTCCACCACCGACTTCCACGACGCGCGCACCGCGACGCTGAAGGCCGCGGCGGACCTCTACGGCGCGAGCAGCACGGCGTACAAGACCGTCGACCAGGCCTGGGCCGCCGTGAACGTCACGGTCGCCAACACCCCTGCCGCCAGGCACTGATGACCGTCCGGGTGCCCTGCCACGAGCGGGGCACCCGGACACCCGGCCTCGGCCCGCAGCTTGTCGACCTCCTCAGATCCACTGCTTCTCGACCTCCTCGGACACGGTGAACACGGCCTCGCAGGAAGGGCAACTGGCCTTCCCGAACACGTACCTCAACGCCTGCGCGACCTCCGTCTGCCCGAACTCGACGGCCTCGCCGTGCAGTCGCGCTCCGATGCCGTCGAGCTGGTCGGGCGCGGCCGGTACGAGTTCCGTGCGCCCCTCCGTGGCCTCCTCTTTGCCCGCGCCGGTCACGTAGTCACCGGCCGAGGTGAAGATGCCGTAGGAGCCGAAGGCGACGAACAGGCCGTCCTCGCACTCGGGGCACTCCAGGTCGTACTCCTCGCTGTTCACCCCTTCCAGTGCCTCGGCCCACACCTCACCGCCCTCGAAGGCGAGCACGGCCATCGTCAGGTACACGTAGGTGTGCGCGTCCTGCCCCGGATCGGCGCGCAACACCCTTGCCACATCGAGCAGTTGGCCTATCTCGCGTGCGTATCGCGCTCGGCACTCCTCGTCCGGGTCCGTGGTGATCAGCCCGGCCATGGTGACCGCCTGTATCGGCCCGCCCGGCGCCCGGCCCAGCGCGATGTCGGTGAGCACGGGCATCGCCGCCCAGCTCGCGTCGTACACCGAACCCTGGTGGCACAGCGAACCCCACAACTCCTGCCACACGGCGTCGTCCTCGGTGCCGCCGAGGCGCGCGAACAGGCCTGGGACGTCCTCGGCGCTGCCGTAGGCATGGGTCAGCTCGGACCAATCGATCGTCGTCATACGGCGATTGTGCCGCCCGGCACTGACAACGAGGCCTCGGCAGGCATCAGTTCCGCTCAGGCGGCTCACAACTTCGCTTCGACAAATCCTGCTTCTTTTATTGACGACGGAAAAGAAGGGATCTAGGTTCCCGCCATGCGCTCGATCCCCCGTACCGAGTCGTTCCCGGCACACACGCCGGCCGTCTCACAGGTCTTCACGACCGTGCTGTCCCACGGCCCCCTCACCCGTCTCGAGGTGGCCCGCCGGGCAGGGCTGTCGGCGGCCGCCGTGACCAAGGCGGTCCGGCCGCTGATGGAGGCCGGATATCTGGCGGAGGGCGCCGACCAGGACGCGCCCCCGGCGCTCGGGCGGCCCGCGAACCTCGTCCGAGTCGACGGCGGGCGGGCGTTGTTCATCGGGGTCAAGGTGACCGGCGACGAGATCATCGGCGTCCTCGCCGACCTGTGCTGCCGCATCCGCGTCGCCCGCCATGTGCCGCTGACCGACCACGACCCCAAGGCGGTGCTGTCGACGATCGCCGACCTGGCCCAGGAACTCCGCACCGAGGCGGACGGCTTGGGCATCCAAGTGCTCGGCCTGGGGCTCGCGGTCTCCGGTGACGTGGACCGCGGCGAGGGTGTCGTCCGCTACTCGCCGTTCCTGGAGTGGCGTGACGTACGCCTGGCCGAACTGGCCGCCATGACAACGGGGTTGCCGGTCACCGTCGACAACGACGTGCGCGCGCTGACCGTCGCCGAGCAGTGGTTCGGCGCCGGCGCGGGTCTCACGGACTTCGCCGTGGTGACCGTCGGCGCGGGCATCGGCTGCGGACTGGTCGTGCACGGCCAGGTCGTCGCCGGCGCCCACGGGGTGGCCGGTGAGATCGGGCACGTGGTCGTCGATCCCGGCGGGCCGCTGTGCCACTGCGGCAACCGCGGCTGCGTCGAGGCGATCGCCGGGGACGCCGCGATCGTCGCCCGCGTCCGCGAGGTGACCGGCGTCCAAGTCGCCGACACCGCCGAGGCGTTGGCCCTCGCCCACCGGGGCGACGCCGGAGCGCGCGAGGTGTACGCGCGGGCCGGTGAGGCGATCGGCCGGGGCATCGCGACCGTGGCCAACCTGCTCGGCCCCGAACGCGTGATCATCTCCGGCGAGGGCCTGGCCGCCTACGACCTGTTCGCCGAGCAGATCCGTGACTCCTTCGCCGCCGCGGCCTTCGGTTCCGCCGCCCGGTGCGACGTGTACACCCGTCCCCTGCCCTTCGACGAATGGGCCCGCGGGGCCGCCGCCACCGCGATCCAGTCCTTCATCCGAGCCGCCGACTAGCCCGCCCGATCACCCACGCCCCCTCTACGCCCGCCACACTCCTACCCGCACGAGGAGCCCGACGATGTACTCCCTCACGCCCGTCCGCGCCCTGAGAGCCATGGTGGTCCTGGCCCTCACCGCCGGCTTCGCCACCCATCTCCCCACCGCGCACGCGGCCACCCCCGCGGCGGACACGGCCTCCGCCGTCGCCGCCAAGCCCTATATGGGCTGGTCGAGTTGGAGCATGCAGTCGTCCAAGTACCCCGGCCTCAACCCGGACGGCGACTACAGCTACCTCACCGAGGCGAACGTCAACAAGCAGACCGACGCCCTCGCGAGCAAGCTGAAGAAGTACGGCTACGACTACCTCAACATCGACGCCGGCTGGTGGATGGACAAGGCCTGGAAGTCCGGATACGACCAGTACGGACGCCAGAAGGCCGACCCGGTCCGCTTCCCCAGCGGCATGAAGGCCGTTGCCGACCGCATCCACTCCAAGGGCCTCAAGGCCGGAATCTACCTGCCCGCCGGCCTGGAGAAGGGCGCTTACGGCGACGGCAAGACGCCCATCTGGAACGCCGACGGCTGCACCACCGCCGACATCGTCTACGGCGACCTGCGCACCACCAACGGCTGGGACAGCGCGTACAAGATCGACTTCTCGAAGCCCTGCGCCCAGAAGTACATCGACTCCCAGGCCCAGTTGATCGCCGGCTGGGGTTACGACTTCCTCAAGCTGGACGGTGTCGGTCCCGGCTCCGGAAAGAGCGGCGACCAATACGACAACGTTGCCGATGTCGCCGCCTGGAACAAGGCCATCACCGACACCGGACGCCCCATCCACCTGGAAGTCTCCTGGTCCCTGGACTACGGACACGCGGCCGACTGGCAGAAGTACTCCAACGGCTGGCGCATCGACACCGACGTCGAGTGCTACTGCAACACCCTTGTCACCTGGGAGAACTCGGTCGACGACCGCTGGGACGACACCCCCGCCTGGACCGACAAGGCAGGCCCCGGCGGCTGGAACGACCTCGACTCCCTGGACGTCGGCAACGGCGCGATGGACGGCCTGACGAAGGCGGAGCGCCAGAGCTACGCGACCCTCTGGGCCGTGGCCAAGTCCCCGCTGTTCACCGGTGACGACCTCACCAAGCTCGACGACTACGGCGTCTCGCTGCTGACCAATCGCGAGGTCATCGCCGTCGACCAGAGCGACGCACCGCCCGCCCGCCCCGTCACCCCGTCCGACTCTCAGCAGGTCTGGGCCGCGAAGAACCCCAACGGCACCTACACAGTCGCCCTGTTCAACCTCGCCGACGCCCCCGCCGCCGTCTCCGCGAACTGGACGACCCTAGGCTTCACCGGCAAGGCCGCCGTCCGTGACCTCTGGAACCACGAGGACCTCGGCACCTACACCAACAAGGTGACCCAGGCCCTGCCCGCCCACGGCTCCCGTCTGTTCACCGTCACCCCGCGCGGCAGCGCCGTCACCACGACCGCCTACGAGGCCGAGGCCGCCACCAACACCCTCTCCGGCAACGCCAACATCGCCGACTGCTCGGCCTGCTCGGGCGGCCACAAGGTCGGCAACCTCTACGTCGGCGGCAAGCTCACCATCAACAACGTCGTCGCCGCCAAGGCCGGCACCTACCAGGTGAAGATCGCCTACGTCAGCGGTGACTCCCGCTCGGCGAGCATCTCCTCGAACGGCAACGGCGCCACCAGCCACAAGTTCCCGTCCACCGGCGACTGGGGGACCGTCGGGACGGTCAGCGTGCCGGTGACCCTGAAGGCGGGCGCCAACACGATCACCTTCGACAGCGGTTCGGGCTACGCGCCGGACATCGACCGGATCGACGTGCCCAACTCCTCCTCCTGAGCCGACCTTTTCGGAGACCGCCATGTCCAGTGCACTGCCCGACCTGCCCAGACGCAATCTGCTCGCCCTCGCCGCGGCCACCGGCGCCCTCGCCGGCCTGCCCGCATTCACCGCCTCGGCCGCACCGCAGCGACCCACCAACACCTCGTACGACAGCGGTACTTCACCCAACACCCTGTGGTGGCAGGCGCCCGCCGGCGACACCTCGATGATCGAACAGGGCCTCCCCGTCGGCAACGGCCGGCTCGGCGCCCTCGCCAGTAACGACCCGGGCCACGAGGTCCTCCTGATCACCGACGCCACGATCTGGACCGGCGGTCTCAACGGCACCCTCGACTCCGACGGCCAATTCCCCTACGGCCGCGCGGACTTCGGGTCCCTGACCCTGCTCGCCCGGCTCACCGTGGACATCCCGGACCACGACCTGGGCGCCGTCAATGGCTACCGCCGCACCCTCGACCTCGACCGGGGCGTGGTGGGCGCCTCCTACGTCCGCTCGGGGGTGACGTACAAGCGGGAGGTCTTCTCCAGCAGCCCCGACGACGCGATCGTCCTCCACTTCTCGCAGAGCGGAGGCGGACGCTACACCGGCTCCGTCACGCTGGAGGGAACGCACGGCGAGGCCGCCGCGCTCTCCTTCGGCGCCCAGTTCGCCAACGGCCTGAAGTACGGGGCCGCCGTCACCGCGTACGGCAGCGGCGGCAAGGTCACCGTGAACGGCGCGCACATCGAGTTCTCCGGGTGCAAGGACCTCACCGTGGTGGTGAGCGGCGGCAGCAACTACGCGCCGGACGCCGCCCGCGGTTTCCGCGACCCCAAGCTCGACCCGCAGAAGCTCGCCCGCACCAAGGTCCGCGCCGCCGCCCAGCATTCGGCCGCGACCCTGCTGAGCACCCATGTCGCCGACTTCCGGGCCGCGTTCGGCACGTTCGCGCTCTCGCTCGGCACGTCGTCCGACGACCAGCGCGCGCTGGACACCTGGGAGCGGATCCAGGCCCGCCACACGAGCGGCGACCCGGACCCCGAACTCGAGGCCGCCTACGTCCAGTTCGGCCGCTACCTCATGGTCTCCGGCTCGCGCGGCAGTCTGCCGATGGGCCTCCAGGGCCTGTGGCTGGACGGCAACGACCCGGACTGGATGGGCGATTACCACACCGACATCAACATCCAGATGAACTACTGGATGGCCGACCGGGCGGGGCTGTCCTCGTCCTTCGACGCCTTCACCGACTACTGCGTCGACCAGCTGTCGTCCTGGACCGACCTCACCCACCGGCTGTTCCAGGACTCCCGCAACCGCTTCCGCAACACCAGCGGGAAGGTCGCCGGCTGGACCGTCGCCTTCTCCACCAACCCCTATGGCGGACTGGGCTGGTGGTGGCACCCGGCGGGCAACGCCTGGCTGTCCAACAGCCTCTGGGAGCACTACGAGTTCACGCACTCCCGCACCCACCTGGAGAAGATCTACCCCCTCCTCAAGGGCGCCTGCGAGTTCTGGCAGGCGCGGCTGATCACCACCACCCTCGACAACGGCAAGGAAGTACTGGTCGCGGACCACGACTGGTCGCCGGAGCAGGGTCCGCAGGACGGCAGGGGCAACACCTACGCCCAGGAAGTGGTGTGGACCCTTTTCGGCAACTACGCCGCGGCTTCCGCGGAGTTGAAGCGGGACAGCGGGTTCGCGAACACGATCTCGGGCCTGCGCAGGCGTCTGTACCTGCCCGAGGTGAGCCCGACGTCCGGCT
>Ga0307510_10003756_pt1 | contig 17748 bp, 14 predicted proteins | sample 12_EM_MG_FD_207224 | JGI IMG/M metagenome (GOLD analysis project Ga0307510, IMG submission 207224) | Populus trichocarpa ectomycorrhiza microbial communities from riparian zone in the Pacific Northwest, United States - 12_EM | ecosystem: Host-associated > Plants > Roots > Unclassified | place...
ACCAGAAAAACGATAGTACCACCTTAAAACTATCTCTAAATAGTACAAAAATCGACGCTACAGGCCCCCTGCTATCGGCTCTGTCCAGGCCGAGGCGGGGAACCTCCCCAGGAGAAATCTGGGTATATGTGTGAGGGGAGGGAGGCGCATGTAACGTGCGAGATGGGGTACGCGCCGCGCGTGACATACGTGAACCGACGTGTGTGATGGGTTTTATTTTTTGTGCACATCAAACGGCATAGAGACTTCCTGTGGATCCTCTTTCCTGTTAATTGATAGAGAATGTTCTTTCTGTCGGGCTTCAGTTACTTTCCTTTCCCCCAGCTTTGTGCTTGTGGCAGCACATGCGTGCCCTTCATTCTTTGTGTGTTTCCCACTGTCCGCCAACTCGTCTGCTGGGCATCAAGAGAATCTCGGGGACTTATTAGCGCCCGTCTTTTTCACCGGTTTCCTCTGCCAATTTGGGCGCTTATAATCATTTCGCTTCCGTAAAGTGGCCACTTGGCTTCTAGAAGTGTACTTCTCGGTTCGATACCGAGATCTTGCACTTTGCGCTTTCGCCCTTCTCTTCGGATATGGCCGACTGAGCATGTGCTCTCGGATCATTCACGCACAGACCGGGTACGAAAAGTCATGTATTCGTACATGCCGTGAGTCGGCCGGATATATATTATCTGGCCCTCGTGTGTCGAGGGACCGGGAGGATGCCCCACCCCGCCACAGGCTGAACCCCTCCGAAACACCTACGCGGCCCGCTCGGGGTCCCAGCTCTAGCTGGTAATCGCGCGGTCGCTACGCCTCGCACCTAATTCAGCCGCGCGATCATACCCCCCCTCAGAAACCTACGTTGGGTAGCACCGAAGGTCATGGGAATGGGTCAGGGCAACGGTAAGCCCTCTGATGAACCCCTTCGTACCGGGCGAAACCCGCCCAGTCCTACCATTCTGTGCACTTCCCGTCACTTATACCACTTCTGACACTTTGAAAGTGATCGAAGTATTCCCTGATGCCGGGAGGCAGACTTGTTGGCAAACGGCAGGGGACGAGATGTGAGTGCAACCGCACAATTATCGTGGGGAATGACTGTTCCTGGGGTACTGAGCGAGCGCTCAGCACCTTTGTGGGCGCATAGATATATTCCTCCCTCTGCATTGGAGCGTTCAGGTAGGGGCTGTAACTCATCCTCAATTTTCGAGAACTCTGAGATGGGGACATGGTCACTTCCCGCAATGGACGGATGATACACACTCAAACAGGATCGCCCATCACCCAAATCCATCTCCATCGCCAGGGATACTCTCGGACTCCACTTTGAGCCGAACAAACCGCCAAATAGTGGACTCGCAAGTCGTTGATCTTGTCCAGGACCTTCGGTAAACAATCTTCGTCTGTCAGGTAGGCACTATCTGGAGCCGTTGGAGTTGAGTAGAGCCAACGCGTTGGGATAGTTACGGCAAGAGCAATCAACAGGAAACCAGGTCTCACAGTTGGCTGGAAGCTTCCTTTCATGGTCTATTGTCGGAATTGATGGGCCGTGCGTCGAACGAAGCCTGCTTTTAACGCACTTTTGAACTACACGAGGTAGGGCGACGTGTATATACAGGATCCTAACAACCTTTCCTTTCGTCAACGACGCCTGGGATCGATTCTCGATGTCATCCACGGATCCGCAGGCGGTTGGCCGGATCGACGAGGCGACAAAAATATTGCGCATGCCATTTCAATCACCCACACCTCTCTGCCACTTCGTGATTACTGCCGACACTAGTTGGCTCCGCGCTGTCTTTCGGCTTGGTCGGCTGTGGGATGAGGTCCCCAAGCTTGTCTTCAATGTCTTTGCTTTGCTGGGGTGGGCCCCTCAGCGGGATTGGGGGGCTACTCAACAGAGACGCACGTCGTAGTGTTTGGTGAACGCAGTTATATCCCCCAAAGTCTCTCAAATAAGACTTGAGGGGAGGAAATGGGATCACGATCACAGCCAAGTTTCGTACACGGACTTGATCCAATCCCCGTTCTACTCGCCTCCGGAGGTCGGTTTCGAAAGATGGCGGACATGAAATCGAGATTGTCTGTGGGTGGTTTGCCGTCGTCTCTTGCACGACCACCAGCTGGGTGTTTGTATCACGGGGATACGACTTGCACCCTTGGATAGCTGTGTCATCACCACAGTGTCAGGCAAAGTATTTTAACCCATCCTACGGACGTAAGCCACACAATTCATCCAAGGCACTGGAGTCGCTAACTCACGAGTCTCATCTAGACATTTTCTTCGGCCATCGCGAGAACTGTTCGACACCTTGAAGGGGAGGCACGAGTACACATGGAAGAATGCGACGGTGGTCAATTCGGACTACAAAGGGACACGGAGTCGAGTTGTTTGACGGGCTGGAGAGCCCAGGGATAGCGGAACCGGGAACAGGCTGATAAGCGGCGAGCGCCTGGGCACGATCCTCATGTTTCCGTCTCCCCAGGTCTCCCCATTATCGACGCTTTCCGTAGCCGACCCACGCTAGCGGCCATCGACGACAACATACTAGAAAAATGAGCAGGTCGTAACTCTCCTCGATGCACGTCCACGTCTGGGGCACTCCAGTTCTAACGGTCAACCTAGTGGCTGAGGAAGAGGAATACTAATCGTCCTAGCCCTCTTCGTCTGTGTTCTCATCTTTCCCCTCTGGATGCCGTATTACCTCCAAGCCGAATGCACTCGCGTGATTCATGAGACTCTAGTGTTCATATTCGCTTGGGTATTTGTAGGGCTGACCGTTAGACTGGTCCCAAGCGATATAGTATTATGCGAGCGGTCGTCCAGTCTACTTGAATCCTTCTTTAAATTGGAGCGCCTGGACGGTATCTCCATCGACGAAGCAAATAAGCGGTATATGATCTGTCTTGCGAGGACGTAGTACGGAGCGAAGGTGGCGCCTCAAGCTTCAGGACCGCACCCGGGCTATCAGTGGGAGAGCGGCGATGTAACTTGGCCTGTAGTACGTTTACCAAGGAGTAGTTTGGGACGAAATAGTTAACAATTGGACACAGCATGGATTTCGTAGGCTACTGGAGGGAAGCCGGATCGTCTCCAAAAAACTGTCCCCGGTTTTCGCACACGTAGCTGTAGTACCTAAGGAGGTTTAGAGAGGAAGCGAACAAGGTAGTGCTGCAGCTGACTCGAAATCTATACCAAAGAACGCGCAATCCCGGAATACATTGAGGACGTGCAAGCATGCCACGGTCGCGTTAGCTGTGTCCACGACCGCCCAAACATCGGGGAGCTTTCACGAGGACGCATCAGAGTTCGTCGGTAACCACGGTTCCCACAGCCGCTGCTTCCGCGCTGTGTCTTCCTTCACCTTCAATCTTCAATCTTCGAGCTCCAAGCCAGAAGCACCCCAGCTACATATACCGACATGCAGTTTCCGTGGAGACCAGAATGGATTGATTTGTACACGAGTTATGTAGCGCCAGCTACAGAAGTGCCGTGGCTGTGTCTGGCCTCGTGGCCCTCGCACTACGAACGGCGTCTGCCAATCCCACTCCCAACTACTTACATCCACAAACCATTCCAGAAACAAAGCCATGTCTCAAAAGCGACCTTTGACGGATCCCGGGGCCGTAGAGGGTAACGCTGATTCGAATCGATGTGAGTGGATTCAACGCCTCCCATCAAGTCAACCCTTTGACTGCTTGAATCTCCCAGCAAAGAGGCAGAGAGTCGCAGATGGCATGAAGATCGTCCTCGATATTGCAAAAGAGACCTCCGATTGGTTCCCTCCCCTCAAGTCCGCCCTCGGTGGAGTGGGCGCGCTCATCAAGCATTACGAGGTATCGCTCAAGTTGGTGGCCGCCATACACAACTGACGCGGGCGCTCACAGCAATTCGAAGATCTAAAGGAGAAGATAGCAGACCTCAAACCCCAGTTGGACAGGTTCAGAAAAAACGTTACCACGACACCTATTGACGAAGACGCCGGGGAGACGGAACGACGCAAAGAATTGACCAAGTACGCTTAACAATTGCTCGTATCGCCACACTCGTCAACAAATTTCGCAGGGCGTTGGAAGAGATCGAGAGGCAATCCCAGGCATTGCTGGAAAAAGCCAAGGCATCTCGACTCGTAGATAAGGCAGCTCTGTTTGTGGATAAGAGGAGGGATTCTGGGGAGGTGGTGAAACTCGTCGAACGACTCCGAGATGCTATCACCCGCTATCAAGTGAGTGAGCACTGTTTTTTTTTGCGTCGAATATGACTTACACCGCAGGGCAGGTTTCCCAACAACAAGCAATCTATAAACAAATCACAAGCCTCACTGTGAGGATTCTCTGACTTGCCTCTATCTGACTTTACGCTGACGATCGGTCCTACCATCGAGTCTTCTTTTAACACCCTCTTGAGAATCCACGAGGTGATGCAGATCAGCGAGCCTGTCGCAACACTCACTGACGCTTGGACAGAAATCCACATCGTTGAAGAACAAGCTGGATTCCGCCATTACACGGCTGAATCGGCTGTGCCCACAGGGCGACGGAATTTTAGACGAAGATGGACACAAGCAACGGGCGAGGCTGTTCGAGTGAGTGTACGGGATCAACTATCAATACAATCGCACTCATTTTCTACTAGCACTCTGAGGCAAATCAGGGATACTGGGAATGTGCTATACCATCGCATCACCACAGAGGGCTACAAAGAATCTCAAGATGATATCCAGGCTGTGTCTGGAATTGCAGAGGACATTCGTGATGCCCTCCTTGACTATCAGGTTTGTAGCGACAAACCGTACGCGCGTGGGGTGTAACTAAAACTGGTACACTTCGACAGATGGCACAGCAACAAGCCATATACGCCCAGAACTGCAAGCTGATTGTGAGTCGTGTATCCTATGCGTCGAGCGCATATCTGAAGTTAATCGTGGCTTTTAGGATACCGGTTCTGTCCTTCGATCCTTCCTCTCGAACCTTACTCATCTGTACGTTACACAGCGGACCTATTGGTGCTGGAGAAATTTCGTCGCGCACAAGGAGCGGAATATTGTCATGGTGGCCGACATGGTTGTCTCGAAGGGACGCGAGAGCCTGTGCTAAACAAGATCGAGTCATGGGCCAAAGACTTCACCCAGTCTCCCGTCTTCTGGCTGAGCGGGCTCGCCGGGACCGGCAAGTCCACGATCGCCCAGACGGTCAGCGAGCGGATGTCTGCTGCCGATCAACTCGGAGCGTCTTTCTTCTGTTCGCGCGATTTCGAAGACCGCAGCGACCTTCGCTTCATCTTCCCCACTCTCGCCCTCCAGCTGGCACACAAGTTCCCCAAATTTCGATCCGCTCTCATCCCCCTCCTTCAGTCGAATCCGAATGTCACGCACGAATCACCCCACAGGCAGATGGAAAAGCTCATAGTTGATCCACTCAGGTCGGCAGATATTTCAACAGTCATCGTGATCGACGCTCTCGACGAGTGCAAGGATGAGGAACCATCGTCGGCAATTCTCTCCGTATTGGGTCGGCTCGTCGGACGGATACCAAAGGTCAAGTTTTTCATCACTGGAAGACCAGAGCCACGGATCACGACCGGATTTCGTCTCCCCATACTCGTAAAGTCGACCGAGGTCTTTGTTTTACAGGAAGTCGCTCCCCCCCTGATCAACAGTGACATCCGGCTCTTCCTGAAACACGAACTTTCCGAACTCGCGGGACGGCGCCGGTTAGGGAAGTGGCCTAGTGACGAACACGTCGATTTGTTGTGCAGCAGAGCAGCCGGACTTTTTGTCTATGCCGTTGCAACTATCAAGTTCCTGGACAGCAATACCCATCTCCCTGAGGATCGATTGGCTGTCATTGTGGAGCTCCCAGGAAGTACATCCCCCGAGGGCAAAACACGGTTTAACCCCAGGACGACTCTCGACTCTCTATACACATCCATCCTCCAGTCAGCCTTCAACGGAAATGAACCCGATGTGTATTCCAAGGCTAGGTCTACCATCGGCGCCGTCGTCCTGGTTGTCAACCCCCTTCCACCATCTGGAATTGCCGAACTCGTTGATCTGAAACCTGAGGAGGTTAAGCTGTTCCTCACATTAGTTCAATCGCTGTTCGCCCTTGGCAAGGATTCCAACCAGCCCGTAAAACCCTTCCATAAGTCATTCCCTGACTTCATCACCGACCCATCCCGCTGCACTGACGAGAGATTCTACATCTCGCCCAAAAGTTTACACCTCAAACTCGCCGCGAACTGTCTGAAGATGATGAACGACGGGTTGGAACAGAACCTTTTATCACTCCCCGATTACGCCTTGAACTCAGAGGTCGGCGATCTCCAGACAAGAATTGATGATCGCATCAGTATCGCCCTGCGGTATGCCTGCCGATCCTGGCACAACCACCTCACGGAGACCAAAGGAGATGTCGCCGATATTGTCTCATGCCTACGCATTTTCCTGGGAGAGAAATTCTTGGCCTGGTTGGAGGTTGTTAGCGCCATTGGAGCTGTAGGGGGAGCCGTTGTCGCACTCGAAAGACTGATGCCCTGGTTGCAGGAGGTTTGTCATTAGTCTTCTCTGTGCCGTCACCCTACGATAACATCCCATAAATCAGGTTGCCAAGGACAAGGACCTTCTTGATCTTGCCAAAGGCTGTTTTCAATTTGTGACCAAGTTTTTCGAGGTCATCAATGTCTCCGCCGCCCACGTTTATCACTCCGCACTGGAACTATGTCCTACGTCTTCAATTGTCCGAAAGGTATATTATCGCCAGTGTGCCACTCGATTGCCAAAAGTCGCAATCGGAACCCCGGATTCATGGGACCAGACCATAACCTTTTCTGGCAAGGATGACTATAACGGACTCTGCACTTGGTCACCGTGTAGTCAATTTGTTGCCGCTCAGACGGGAAAAACTGTGGAGATCCGGAATCAACTCACCCTGGAACTGATCACCATCCTCCAGCCCCCCGAAACCATCCCTCATCTCACCGGTCCACTTGCCTATTCGCCAGACGGGCGTTCCATCGCCTGCGCCTCCGATACTGCCATTGTCATCTGGGATATCCAGACCGGCGGGGTGGCCAAAAAAATCGACTGTAGCGCCAATAATATCTCGCTGGTGTGGTCTTCGGATGGGACGACTATTTGCACCATCAACTCGGAGGACCAGGTGACCTCGGTCGTGCATACGTACGATGTTTCCTCAGGTACAACATTATCCCCCGGCACACTTCAGTCAGGATACAAGCCACACCTCTGGACGCATGACAAATCCTTCCGGGGCATGGTGGTGGTGGAGCACAACGACGGCTGCAGCACTATTGGCATCTTCGAAGTTGGATCTACTCTCACAGAGATCGAATCATTCCCTATCAAGGAGCCCAGTTCTGGGATCAGGTCCTTCTCTTCAACCACCCATTGTATTTCCATCTCTATTGGCAATGCACTCTGCATATTGGACGTTCGAAACTCGAAGCGGTTGTTGGACGGAAAGGGCCACTTCATTTTCCACTGCTTCTCTTCAGACGGAAGTCTCTTTGCAGCGTCCCATGAGAGCGGTGTGTATATCTGGAAGTATATTTCTGGCCATTACATCCTGTGGAGAGTATTCCGGTGTCAGGGCTGGTCCAACTCCCCTCTTCGACTCTCGCCGACCTCATCATCAATCCTGGGTCATTCCAGGAATATTCTCCAAGTGTTGCGTTTACACGAACCTCCCACCGCCACCGAGACCCGTCGTCAGCAGTATGTGGGACTCTCTCGCTCCGGCACTCGTGTCGCAACTGCCCACAAGCTGGAAAGTACCGTGACGACCATCGACCTCCTTGCACAAACCCCTTCGCAGTCCATCGACACGGGTGTGGAGATAGAGGGATTGGTCCTCACCGGCAATGTCCTCTTGGTAGCGGGTTCAGGAAAACTCATAGCTTGGTTGCTTACAGACGAAGGACTGGTGGGCGGTGTTATTGGTGGTGGAAGGGCTGGTCACAGCGATAGCATTTGGACCATAGCATTGCCACAGTGGGATCCTAGTTGGTGGATTTTCTTGGTTGAAGGACAACTTGGAGTCATCAAGTCCGACGGCGATTCCCTGCATGTCTACCACACAGAAACTGGGGAGGTTCTCCATCCCGTTCAAGCACCTCGAGATTTTAGCAGCCGTTGGTACCACTTCAACGAACCGCTTTGGGGTCAGCACTATCTCCGCTACCACAACTTGCCCCAGTGCGACACTCCCCCCGAAGACAGTTGGCAGACCTCACGAGCCACATTGCAACAGGGATGGGTGAAGGATGCGGAAGGGAAACACCGGTTGTGGGTGCCTGTCGAGTGGAGGGTGGACTGGGATCCTGCGGATTGGCGTCACGATGTCACCACGCAGTTCAGCTATTTAGGGGGCAGACCCGTTCTCATCAAGTTCTAGTTTAGGTATGGCGTCAGACACCGTGAAATGCAGCTCATCGTTGACCTCTCGTACCTTCTATTGCAGTCCCATTCTGGTTGTGTTCCCCCTAGATCAAACCACTTGTTTGTCTCGGAATTGTATCGTATAACTGTGTCACTATGTGATTCTTTGTTTAGTAAGCACTTGAGCACATGCGACGGGGCCGCGAGAAATTGTCGAGAGATCGATCCCTTCGGACACGGTTTCACAAGTACCCCTCCAGATTACTTACACAGCGGAGGTCCCACTCAGCGGTCCCTCAAGCTCGAGGCCTCATAAGCGGGGAAACCGGGTACCACCCCAGGGGGGAGGGGCGCGGAACCGCACCTAGGGACACGCAATCCTAGGCCTCAAAACCCCGATGAGACCCGGAAGTACCCCCCCGCCACTAAACAAGGAATAGGGCCGACAAGCGGGAAAGCCTGGGGCTGTCCGGTCGACTGGTACACTTGATCTCGCCTCGGAACAGTCTTGCCCGGCAGTTGCGTGGCGAGCGTTAACGTTCTTAGACTCTCCCCTTGTGTCATATATATATATACTGTGTACGTAGTCCTCTCTACATATCCTTCGTAGAATGGTATGTAGCAAGAGCTAAACAAATGGCCACAAGAACGGGGAACCGGTGATTAAACTGGAAGAGAAATTTACAGAACAGCGGGAGGGCGACGATGGCGAAGGCTACTTGTGTCGTGTTCTCCTTGGAAACACTGACGGAGAAACCACACACCTACCACAAAATACACCGGTTTTTCCGTGGCCACAGCCTAGCCCTCTGTGTTTTTCGTCCGATCGCCCGGATTGAGGACCCTGACACCTCGGGTGGTATACCACCCTAGGTTCTGGAGTGGGTTGCGTGTCGCCGGTTGTACTGCCGTACTCCCCCTTACCCACCCCAATTATAATAAAAACTTGGGGTGGACGCGGGGACCAAACCGATATTCTAAAAGCCACGACCGACGTCAGATATGCTCTTGGCGCATAGAATACGCGACTCACGATCAAATGGCAGTTCTGGTCGTGTATCGCCTGCTGCTGCGCCACCTACCAAAGTGTCCCAACTTCACGCACCCCAGTCGCACATGGATCGTTGCTACAAACCATAGTCAAGGAGGACATCACAGGTGTCCTCTGCAATTCCGGACACGGCCTAAATATCGTCCCGAAATTCCTTGTGGCCCTCGGTGTTGATGCGATTGTACAACACGTTCCTAGTATCCCTGATCAGCCTTAGAGCACTAGTAGAAAATGAGCGTGATAAAAGGTTAGAGATGATTCTGAACACCCATCCAAACAGCTCCACCCGTTGCCCGCCCCCGATCCGAAATTCCATCATGATCATCGCCGTCCTGTGGGCACAGCCGATCCCCCCATGCAATCGCGGAATCCAGCTTGTTCTTCGAAACACTTCTGACGGTTCAAACTGGATTTTTTTTTGGAAAACTCGCATCTAGATGTTGATTGGAGCGAAGAACTGGCCACTCTATAGCTACTCGGGAACGAACCGGATCGGGACGAGTAGGAAAGACAAAGTTGGCTCGGAGGGTATTTTTGATGCGTTCGATGGACGAGATGAGAATGGCGTGACCAATCTCTGCTTGCTCAGAATCAGAACGAGGGGGACGCATCCGAGGTGACAGGGTAGAATCCGAGGGAAGAGGCGCGATATCTGGCGTGAGAGCTCCCCCCCTCCTCTTTAAAACCCGAGCTCCCCTCCCTCTAAATCTGAGCTCTGAACTTGAGGCTGGATCCCGGCCTAGCGTGAGAGAAGTGAAACTTCCGGAAGGACCAGCTTCATCTGACGAGAGCCAGTCCTCCTAGGGGCTGTCATTACCTCTCGAATATTATCTGCGAAGACTTGGCTTTGTCTTCCATCGGTGCAGGTGCTGGACCAGGTTGATTGAGGGTAATATCCCGGCCCACAGGGAACGCGGGGCCGAAGGGTGGGGTTCGTCGGAGGTCAGCCGTGATCATGTTCGTTTCGTCGAAGACTTAATGATCCGGATTTCTCATGGGTGATAATAGTCAGGGAGGTTTGAAGAGGTCGGGGCGAATGTCATGTCCGGTGGGAGAGGAAGTGGACAAGGTAACTGCAGGCGGCTCAAGCCAACACGATCCTTGAAGCTTGAAGCTTGAAGCTTGAAGCTGAGGGCGCGCAAAGGTCGATGAAGTCCGACGGAGACTCATCTTTCAAGCCTCAAGCTCTGGCCATAAGCATCTCGGCTGTATATATCGTCATGAAATATCCGCAGAGACCGGAATGAATTGATTTGTACACGAGATATGTAGCGCCAGATACCAAGGCATCGTGGCTGTGTCTGGCCTCGTGGCCTTCACACTGTGGGCGACATCTGGATTCTGCCCATCCCTCTCCCACGAACCATTCCAGAAGCGAAGCTATGTTTCGAAAACGACGTTTGAAAACCCCCCGCGCCTCTGGAAGTGACACTGATCCGGGTCCATGTGAGCTTGTTCAACGCCTTCCATCAAGTCAACCCTTTGACCGTTCGAGTCTCACAGCAAAGAGGCAGAGAGTCGTCGATGCCGGGAAGATCCTCCTCGATGTTGCGAAAGAGTCTGCGGATTGGTTCCCTCCCCTCAAGTCCGCCCTCGGTGGAGTGAACGCGCTCATTAAGCATTGCGAGGTATTAGTTGAATTGGTGGCTGTCTCATACAACTGACACGGACGCTCGCAGCAATCCGAAGATCTCAAGGAAAAGATGGAAGACCTCAAACCCCAGTTGGACGGGTTCAAAAAAAACGTTACCACAACAACTGTCGACGAAGATCCTGGGGAGGCCGAACGACGCGAGGAACTGACCAGGTATGCTTGCCCACGGTTCGTCTCTCCGCAGCTGTCGACGGTCTCTTCAGCGCATTAGAAGAGATCGAGAAGCAATCCCAAGCATTGCTAGGAAAAGGAAAGGCAGCTCGGTTCCTAGATAAGGGGAGGGATTCTGGAGAGGTGGTGAAACTCGTCGAACAACTCCGAGACGCCATCGCCCGCTATCAAGTGAGCGGGGCCTGATTTGTTGCGTCAAATACGACTTACACTGCAGGGCAGGTTTCACAAGGGCAAGCAATCTGTGACCAAATCAGAAACCTCGCCGTGAGGATTTTCCGGCTTGTCTTTATCCTTTACACTGACGATTGGTCATAACATCAAGTCTTCTTTCAACACCGTCTTGAGGTTCCACGAGGTGATGCAGATCAGTGACCCCGTCGCGATGTTCACTGACGCTTGGTCAGGAATTCACACCACTGAAGAACAAGTTTGATTCCGCCATTGCAGGGCTGGATCGGCTGCACCTACAGGGCGACGACGACGGAATTTGGAATGGAAACGGGGACGAGCGATGGGCGAAGCTGTTCGAGTGGGTGTCCGAGGCCAACTATCGCCTACCATTGCGCTCATTTTCTAGTAGCACTCTAAGGCTTATCAGGGATACTGGGAACGTGTTATACAATCGCATCAACACCGAGGGCTACGAGGAATTTCAAGACGATATCCAGGCTGTGTCCGCAATTGCAGATGACATCCGTGATGCCCTCCTTGACTACCAGGTTTGTAACGACAGACCGTATGCGGCTGGGGTACAACTAAATCGGGACACTTTAATAGATGGCACAGCAACGAGCGATATACGGCCAGAACTGCAAGTTGATTGTGAGTCGAATAGTCTGTCCACCAAGGGTATATCTGACGCTGATCGTGGCTTTTAGGATCCCGGTTCGGTCCTTCGGTCTTTCCTTGCGAACCCTACTTACATGTGCGTCACATAGCGGACCTATATGTGCTGAACAACTGCCGCCGCGCACAAGGAGCGGAGCATCGTCATGGCAGCCGACGCGGCTGTCTCAAGGGGACCAGAGAGACTGTGCTGAACGAGATCGAGTCGTGGGCCAAGGACTTCACCCAGTCTCCCGTCTTCTGGCTGAATGGGCTGGCTGGCACCGGCAAGTCCACGATTGCCCAGACGATCAGCGAGCGGATCTTCGCTGATGGACAACTCGGAGCGTCATTCTTCTGTTCCCGCGATTTTGAGAACCGCAGCGACCTACACTTCATCTTCCCCACCCTCGCCTTCCAGTTGGCCCACAAGTTTCCGAAAATCCGATCTATTCTCGTCCCCCTCCTCCAATCGGATCCAGATATTGCATACGAGTCACTCTATGGGCAGATGGAGAAGCTAATAGCCGAGCCACTCGGGTCGGCGGATGTTTCAACGGTCATCGTGATCGATGCTCTTGACGAGTGCAAGGATGAGGAACCATCGTCGGCAATTCTCTCCGTGTTGGCTCGGCTCGTCGAACGGATCCCGAAGGTCAAGTTTTTCATCACTGGAAGACCCGAGCCACGGATCAAGACCGGATTTCGCCTCCCCATAATCGTGGAGTTGACCTCGATCTTTGTTTTACATGATGTCGACCCCCCTCTGATCAACAGCGACATCCGGCTCTTCCTGAAACATGAACTTTCCGAACTCGCGGGACGGCGCCGGTTAGAGAGGTGGCCGAGTGACGAACACATTGATTTACTGTGCAGCAGAGCAGCTGGACTGTTTGCCTATGCTGTTGCGACTGTCAAGTTTCTGGATAGCCATGCCCATCGCCCTGAGCACCGATTGGATGTCATTGTAAAGTTCCCAGAAAGTACAACCCCCGAAGGCAAAACGCGGTCTAACCCCAAGACAACTCTCGACTCTCTATACACATCCATCCTCCAGACAGCGTTCGGCGAGGAGGATCCCGAGGTGTATTCTATGGTCAGGTCTACCATCGGCGCCGTCGTCCTACTCGTCAATCCCCTTCCGCCATCTGCAATTGCCAACCTGGTCAGTCTGGACACTGAGGAGGTTTTACTGTTCCTCACGTCGGTTCAATCGCTGCTCGTCCTTGGCGAGGATTCCACCCAACCTGTAAAACCCTTTCATAAGTCATTCCCCGACTTCATTACCGATCCATTCCGCTGTACTGACACGAGATTCTACATCTCACCCAACGAAATGCATCTTGAACTTGCCATGAACTGCCTGAGAATAATGGACAGCGGGTTGGAACAGAACCTTCTATCGCTCCCCGACTACGCCTTGAACTCGGAGGTCGAGGATCTTCAGACAAGAATCGATGATCGCATCAGCATCGCCCTGTGGTATTCTTGCCTGTCCTGGCACAACCACCTCACCGAGACGGAAGGAGATGTCAGCGGGGTTATCTCCTATCTACGCGTTTTCCTGGAGGAGAAATTCCTGGCATGGTTGGAGGTTGTTAGTGCCATTGGGGCTGTAGGGGAAGCTGTTATTGCACTCGAAAGACTGGTGCCCTGGTTGCAGGAGGTTTGTTTTTGACCTTCTCTATAGCATTACCCTGCAATGACGTGCCATGAGTCAGGTTGTCAAACACGAGCAGCTTCTCGATACCGCCAAAGACTATTTCCAGTTTGTGACCAAATTTTTCGAGGTCATCAAAGCCTCCGCTACCCACATCTATCACTCCGCGCTGGAACTATGCCCCACATCATCGATTATCCGAAAGTTGTATTATCACCGGCGCATCACTTGCTTGCCAAAAGTTGCGATGGGGGGGCCGGATTCATGGGACAAGACCATAACTATTTCTGGCAAGGGTGACTATAACGGACTCTGTGCTTGGTCACCGTGTGGTCGATTTGTTGCCGCTCAGACGGGAAAGGCTGTGGAGATCCGGAATCAACTCACCCTGGAACTGATCACCATCCTCCAGCCCCTCGAAGCCATCTCCCATCTCACCGGTCCACTTGCCTATTCACCGGATGGGCGTTCCATCGCCTGTGCCTCCGATACTGCCATTGTTATTTGGGATATCCAGACCGGCGGGGTGGCCGAAAGGATCGACTGTAGCGCCAACAATATCTCACTGGTGTGGTCGTCGGATGGACGGACGATTTGCACCATCGACTCGGAGGACCAGGTGACCTTGGTCGTGCGTACATACGATGTTTCCTCGGGTACAACATTATCTCCCGGCACACTCCAATCTGGAGACAAGCCACACCTCTGGACACACGACGAATCCTTCCGGGTCATTGCGGCGGTGGGGCACAGCGACGGCTGCAACACCGTTGATATCTTCGAAGTTGGATCTACTCTCACCGAGATCGAATCATTCCCTATCAAGGAGCCCAGTTCTGGGATCAGGTCCTTCTCTTCGACCACTCATTGTATTTCCATTTCAATTGGCAATACACTATGCATATTAGACATTCGAAACTCGAAGCGGTTGTTGGATGGAAAGGGCCACTTCATTTTCCACTGCTTCTCTTCGGATGGAAGTTTCTTCGCAGCGTCCCAGGAGAGCGGTGTGTATATCTGGAAGTATATTTCCGGGCACTACATCCTGTGGAGGGTGTTCCGGTGTCAGGGCTGGTCCAATTCCCCTCTTCAACTCTCGCCAACCTCGTCATCAATCCTGGGCCATTCCGGGAACATTCTCCAGGTGTTGCGTTTACACGAACTCCCCACCGCCCCCGAGACCCGTCGTCAGCAGTATGTGGGACTCTCTCGCTCTGGTGCTCGCGTTGCAACTGCCCACAAGCTGGAAAGTACCGTGACGATCGTCGACCTCCTTGCACAAACCCCTCCTCAGTTCATCGACACGGGCGCGGGGATAGAGGGATTGGTCCTCACCGGCAATGTTCTCCTGGTGGCGGGCTCAGGAAAACTCATAGCTTGGTTGCTCACGGAAGAAGGACTGGTGGACGGTGTTATTGGTGACAGAAGGATCGACCGCAATGATAGCATTTGGACCATACCGCTGCCACAGTGGGATCCTGATTGGTGGATTTTCTTGGTTGAAGGACAACTTGGAGTCACCAAGCCCGACGGCGATTCCCTGCATGTCTACCACACAGAAACTGGGAAGGTTCTCCATCCCGTCCAAGCACCTCGAGATTTTAGCAGCCGTTGGTACCACTTCAACGAACCGCTTTGGGGTCAGCACTATCTCCGCTACCACAATTTGCCCCAATGCGACACTCCCCCCGAAGACAGTTGGCAGACCTCACGAGCCACATTGCAACAGGGATGGGTGAAGGATGCGGAAGGGAAACACCGGTTGTGGGTGCCTGTCGAGTGGAGGAAGGACTGGGATCCTGCGGATTGGCGTCACGATGTCGCGACACAGTTCAGCTATTTAGGGGGCAGACCCGTTCTCATCAAGTTCTAGTTTAGGTATGGCGTCAGACACCGTGAAATGCAGCTCATCGTTGACCTCTCGTACCTTCTATTGCAGTCCCATTTTCATTGTGTTCCCCTTAGATCAACTCGCTTTGTTCACCCTGGAACTGTATCGTACAACAGTGTCGCTATGTTTCTTTCCTTAGTACTTGAGCGGTGCCTGAAGGGTCAATGAGGGTGTACGATGACACTTCGAGCTTCCGACCACACAGCTTACTATGCCGGTAAAATATAGGCCCGCATTCCGGAGGCCGAGGGTCTTCTGGGGGCTATTGAGTCGTGTTGAATTGCCCGGAATCCAAGAACGCGTTTTATAAACAGCTTCTGAGAGCGCTGAACTTAGGAAACGGTTGCTGCTGCAGCCAGAAACCCGACGTAAGCCGTTCTCCACATCCTTCCCGACTCTCCAACGGTCCGCTCCAGTACCCGGGCCTTTGTGACATGTTTTTCAACCCCTGGTTCGTCCTGTGCCAGGGCAGATTTGAAGGGAAGGCGTGGCGTGTCAGACGGGGGTGTGGTCCGATCCCTCAACGGCCTCGCGGACGTGTGCGACTGGATCACTAAGCTTCCCATGCTGACGGTAGTCGCGATAAATGGACTAGTCGTTGGAGGTGGTCTCGAACCAACTCTCGTGCGCGATATACGGGTGGCCGTCCAAGACGTCGATAAGATCGCCATACCCTAAACGCAGGGTTGGTATCATCCCTGGTACCAGCGACTACCTGGGCTGATTGGACCATCATGCATCACGGGCGAAAGAACTCACACCTATCACTAGACAAACTAGGGTTTGTGGACGTGACCCGGGTGCAGGCGGTAGCCCTTATTTCTTGGTGCGGCACGAAGAGACGCAAATACATGCTTCCCCCTATATCACGAAACAGACGATAGAGGCGAAAGGTGGACCATCATATCGTCTCTCGGCTCTGCGAAGACCGCCCGTTTGGCAACGGCACAGAGCTCCGGACAGGACTGGGGCCTCTTCAGGCCAAAGACCAAAAAAAAGGTAGGCGCTACGTGTCGCCCAGCATTCACTAACTCTCATACTAACCCGTGTATCAACTACAGTACCAAGAGCCCCCTGACTCTACCAGTCGTCCAGTCCGAGAGTGAACGCCGGGGGGTTGTCTCCAAAGGACACCCGAACTGTGTTCGTTGCCCTTATACCTCTTTTGTTTTTCGATAAAACCCCGGAAGGTTGTCGATATCGTTGAGTTTATCTTAGTCCATACAGTCACCAGAGTCCCTCGCAATGAAGACAATGCCCAGCCTACTCTCCGGTTATACCTTGATCACCAGGAACCATGTCGTTCATCCTCAAGCGTGCAACAAAGAACACACTGAGTTTTTTTGTACCGGAAATTGGTTAGCGGTATGTGTCGCGCAGTATCCCAAATCGCTCCCAAAGCAAGATCACAACTCCCTGAAGAAATCCAACCACATCTCACCCACGCCCTCCGGTTCATCCCCAAAGACCTTACAGATCAATTTTCCAAATGACTTGGTATTCCTGATGCTCGCCTGCACAAAAGCGTTTCAGTCCCGATGTTCTGGTACCCAGGAAAGAAGTAGACGTACCCAATTGGCTTTTAAATACTCCCTCTCGATTTTCCTGACCTCGGGGAATCGGGACGTGAACGGCGAGCAGATCTCGGTCACGACATTTTCGGGTGTTAAGGAGCACCTGATGTGCTCCAGCGCGGCCGCCTTCAGCTCTGCGATGTCAAGTCCTGCGATGAACGATATCAATATCGTGTCGACAAATGTGAAGAGAAATGAGAAGACCTACGGTGACAAAGCTTGTACACGCTCTTCGCATTTGACTTGGGTACACTATCATCTACGGTCACAGGTCCAGGCCCGACGACGGGTGAGGCAGACCTCACTTCGCCTTCCCCGGTTGGCGAGGAGAACGATCGGAGGTGCAGACCTGGTCGCGTCCCCAAGTTTATGCTCTGGTTCAAACTCTGGTTCAGACCGAAACTGGCGGCGGGTATCGTCGAACTGGCGAGAGGGCTGATCGGTCCCGTCATAGTCCCGGTGGATGTCGGGGTAAACTGAGAGTGCAGCTGCGAACTCGAACTGCGATGGCTAAGAACGTGGCCGGCCACACTCC
>Ga0307510_10003757_pt1 | contig 17748 bp, 15 predicted proteins | sample 12_EM_MG_FD_207224 | JGI IMG/M metagenome (GOLD analysis project Ga0307510, IMG submission 207224) | Populus trichocarpa ectomycorrhiza microbial communities from riparian zone in the Pacific Northwest, United States - 12_EM | ecosystem: Host-associated > Plants > Roots > Unclassified | place...
TCAAATAAACTTATGGGTTGGAAAATGCCAGGCAATGCAGCTGGGAATCGGTCTCCCCATTGTAACTGGACTGGAGTACGGTGCAGCACCAAAGGGTTTGTAGAGAGGCTTGACCTTTCCAACATGAATCTCAGTGGCATTGTATCATATCATATTCAGGAGTTGCGTAGTCTTTCTTTTCTCAACATCTCTTGTAATGGGTTTGATTCTTCGTTGCCAAAATCACTAGGAACTCTCACCTCATTGAAGACCATTGATGTAAGTCAGAACAACTTCATTGGCAGCTTCCCCACTGGTCTAGGAATGGCCTCTGGATTGACTTCAGTCAATGCATCAAGCAACAACTTCTCAGGCTATCTTCCTGAAGATCTTGGCAATGCAACATCACTCGAAAGCTTAGATTTTCGAGGGAGCTTCTTCGTAGGCTCAATTCCTAGTTCTTTCAAGTATCTGCAGAAACTGAAGTTTCTCGGCCTTTCTGGTAATAATCTGACCGGAAGGATTCCAAGAGAGATAGGCCAACTTGCTTCTCTAGAGACCATCATTCTTGGATACAATGAGTTCGAAGGAGAAATCCCAGCAGAGATTGGAAACCTCACCAGTCTTCAGTATCTTGACTTGGCAGTCGGCAGACTCAGTGGCCAGATTCCTGCTGAATTGGGTAGGCTAAAGCAACTTGCAACAGTTTATCTGTACAAGAACAATTTCACAGGAAAGATTCCACCAGAACTTGGTAATGCTACATCCCTTGTATTCCTGGATCTTTCGGATAATCAGATTTCAGGAGAGATCCCAGTGGAGGTAGCAGAACTGAAGAATCTGCAGCTCTTGAATTTGATGAGCAATCAACTGAAGGGTACAATTCCCACCAAGCTTGGTGAATTAACCAAATTGGAGGTGCTTGAGCTATGGAAGAATTTTCTGACTGGTCCTTTGCCTGAGAATCTAGGACAGAACTCACCCTTGCAATGGTTAGATGTGTCATCAAATTCATTGTCAGGTGAGATTCCACCAGGTTTGTGTCATTCTGGCAATCTCACTAAACTCATTCTCTTCAACAATTCCTTCTCTGGCCCAATCCCCACAAGTCTCTCAACCTGTAAGTCATTAGTACGTGTTCGCATGCAGAATAATCTTATTTCTGGGACAATTCCAGTTGGTCTTGGAAGTCTTCCATTACTTCAAAGGCTGGAATGGGCTAACAACAATCTAACTGGCCAAATACCAGACGACATTGCTTTGTCTACATCACTTTCTTTCATTGATGTCTCTGGAAACCACCTTGAATCATCTCTCCCATATGGCATTCTCTCCGTTCCTAACCTTCAGATATTCATGGCCTCCAACAACAACTTTGAAGGCCAAATCCCAGACCAATTCCAAGATTGCCCATCACTTTCACTTCTTGAACTTTCAAGCAACCATTTCTCTGGAAAAATCCCAGAGAGCATTGCTTCATGTGAAAAGCTGGTGAATCTAAACCTGCAAAACAATCAATTTACTGGGGAGATCCCAAAAGCAATCTCAACAATGCCCACATTGGCCATTCTTGACCTGTCCAACAATTCTCTTGTTGGTCGGATCCCAGCGAACTTTGGGACCTCACCAGCCTTGGAAATGGTAAACTTGTCATTCAATAAACTTGAGGGTCCGGTTCCCTCCAATGGAATGCTGACGACCATAAATCCTAATGATCTTATTGGCAATGCTGGTCTTTGTGGCGGCGTACTTCCACCCTGCTCTACTACTTCCTCTGCATCAAAGCAACAAGAGAATCTGCGCATCAAGCATGTCATAACAGGATTCATCATCGGAGTCTCAATCATCTTAACTCTAGGAATCGCATTTTTCACTGGGAGATGGCTTTATAAAAGATGGTATTTGTACAACAGTTTCTTTGATGACTGGCATAACAAGAGCAACAAGGAATGGCCTTGGACATTAGTAGCATTCCAGCGAATAAGTTTCACCAGTAGTGATATACTAGCTTCCATTAAGGAATCCAATATCATCGGCATGGGAGGGACGGGCATTGTTTACAAGGCTGAGGCTCATCGGCCACATGCAATTGTAGCCGTGAAGAAGCTTTGGAGAACAGAAACAGACCTCGAGAATGGCGATGATCTATTCAGAGAAGTGAGTCTCTTAGGGAGGCTTCGGCATAGAAACATTGTTCGGCTATTAGGGTATCTTCATAATGAAACAGATGTAATGATGGTTTATGAGTACATGCCTAATGGAAACCTTGGAACAGCTTTACACGGTAAAGAAGCTGGAAATTTGTTGGTGGACTGGGTCTCACGCTACAACATAGCAGTTGGAGTTGCACAGGGGCTGAACTACCTCCACCATGATTGTCACCCACCAGTCATCCACCGTGATATCAAGTCCAACAACATCCTGCTTGATGCAAACCTAGAGGCAAGGATAGCGGATTTCGGTTTGGCAAGGATGATGAGTCATAAGAATGAGACAGTATCAATGGTGGCTGGATCTTATGGTTATATCGCACCTGGTAAGTTGCTTGTCTATTCTTCAGACATCCTGTCTGAACATGAACCATAAATTATTTCATCAAAGAAGCTTGCCATACACTCATCTCATATCCATCCATTCACATGCTAGGCCTAGGGTTGCAAGACCAAGAGTAGGAAAAACTCAAATTGCATATTGCTAATCTGGACTGCTACTGATGTTTTTATTTTCTCGTGACAGAATATGGATATACTCTGAAGGTTGACGAAAAGAGCGATATATATAGTTTTGGGGTTGTGCTTTTGGAGCTTCTGACAGGAAAAATGCCACTAGACCCTGCATTTGAAGAATCTGTTGATATTGTTGAATGGGCTCGAAGAAAGATCAGAAACAATAGAGCATTAGAAGAAGCACTGGACCACAGCATAGCAGGACAATACAAACATGTGCAGGAAGAGATGCTTCTTGTTCTCCGCATCGCGATTCTCTGCACCGCTAAACTACCCAAGGACAGACCATCTATGAGGGATGTCATAACAATGCTTGGAGAGGCAAAGCCTCGAAGGAAGAGCACTTGTCATAACAACGTACAAAATCCTAGAGAAGAGAGGCCAATCTTTAGCACCTCACCTGTAATAGGCCTTCTGTAGGAAGAATAAGAATATCCTCAGGCTTCTGCTCTTGTGCAACTCCCTTTTCTTTTTATGTAAATCTTTTTACTTCCACTCCAAAATTTGTTCCATGAGTTTAGTTGCAGATATAATCTACATGACTGTTCATACTTTCATTTGGTCTTTAAGGAATAAAATAAGCAGATGTCAAATCACTGCAAATTGTTATGAACTGCTCAGATTCTTTCTTATGCCTTCAAAATAGATCCATTCCGGTGTATCATGTAAATCCAGAATTCAAATCCCATCATAAGCTTATTCTGCAATCATTGATATTTGCATTAAAATGTTCTTTACAAGCCTAAACTAAAATTTCAATGGTGAAAGACTACATGTCTATAAATTTTTTGCAACTCTTCAAGCTCATCCCTGTATTCGTAGCACTGGCTTTTATGCTTACAATCACATGGAAGGGGAATGAGGTGAAGCAAAAAGTTAACCATTCTAATATGTTGCCTGTTGCTGAAAAATCAAAGTTACAATTCAAAGAAGGCGAGGAGCCAAAAGTCCTCTAACCTAAAAGATTGAGATCGCTAACAGTTGAGAAGGGAGAAAATAGCGGGTCATCTTCTCAACCCTAGCCTGCTTCCTGTGATATTTCAAATGTCAGAAAGACACTGTTAAATGAAGTTATTAATTGGAGCGGAAGCCTACATTTCATACTCGAACAAGTAAACTAAACTCGTAATAAAAATTGGCCCTTCATCCTAGGTAGATGCACCTAAAAGAGCAGGTCCTGCTCCATTGCCTTGATCTAGAAAGCTGCTAGACAATGCCTGAAAATATTAAGGATAGGATAAGTCCATATATACACAAATGCAGGCAGTAAACTGAAAGCACGGACAATAAAGAAAATCATTTCGTTGCAAAAATGAAATGAAAATAACCAATTTTTATAACAGGTGCAAATCTAGAAGTCTATGAGTCTAACCAACTTCTAAAGAAGCATGCATCACTTTTCTGTTTCATGCAGAGACCATCAAACTTTTATATGTTTACTTTTAACCTCGGAATTCCAGATTATTTCAATCCCAGGATTAATGTGTCTTAATGCAGACTGCTGAAACTCGAGGCTTTCTTTCTATGCTATTTTCAAGGAGTTGGGGATTTCTATGGAAATGAAGTAATTTTTCCAAATCATTCTGCATCTCGAAGAAATACCTATCTATACCCTGGAGCAGCTCTAATGTGGAAACAACAGAGCATCTTCAAAGTAAATAATTTTAGTCACACATTCTTACATTTGCAATCCTCCCCTCCCCTCAAGGAGAAACAAGGGGGGGAGTTGAACCCTACCTCTGTATAATTAGCTTTGGAAAGGGAAAAGGGCTCTTTCTCCCGAATGCCACCATTATCATCAACCATCCTTTCTAAATCCTGAAAGAAAATGAAGTTTTATCTTAATTAGCATTAAAAATACAGTGATAACAACAAACAGAATCAACTTTTATATTAAAAGGCTCAAGTGACACCAATAAAACCTACACTGCAAAGCAGTAACATACAAAGGTTTGCTGAGATGATCCAATTATTTTTAATCAGAATAACTTGAAAAATTAACATAGAAAAATTGGGTAAAAGTTTTAGTTTAACAGATGAAGTTTAGTGAGATGATCAACTTGCGCTTCACTACGAGTAGGATTTTAAGTTGATTTTTAATGTAAAAGGAACAAAATAATTATGTTATGAATATGTTTTTTATGTATCATAATTTTTTTTAATTGAGCAACGAAAAAATATTGTTTATTCTTTAAATAATAAATTAAAAAATATATGAACTAATAAATCCAAAAAAATTTAACATTGATTTAATATTAAAGCAAGAAGATAATCTTCATAATAGAAATAAAAGATTGATGCATATGCAAATGTTTTACACTCACTACTCTTTTATTTTAAACGTTTTTATTCATTTTATCTTAGCGGGTCATTGTAGTTGCTGATAACAAATCATTTTTATTTTTATAAAAACATCATCCAAATATAACTAATTCATATAAAATATAAATAGAAAACAATCCGTGAAATTAAACTAATCTCTTCAAAGTATCATGCAACTAAAAAAAATAAAAATTAAAAAGCAATCACTATTTAAAAATAAAATTAATTCAATTTATTTAAAAAATGAGAGTTAGGGCATAAATTGCTATTTAAATGGAAAACATTAATGAAAAGAATAAATAAAAACAAAAACAAAAGAAAAGAACGAGGCCAAGCGCTAATATACAAAAGCTCAAGCCCTCCTTGTTTTTTTTATTTTTCTTTTTTTTTAATCAAGCGACAGGTCTTTTCTAGTTACCTAGTGACTAGAAAATCAGGGTTCTAATTTTTAGACCTCAAAAACCCAATTTAGAAGTCATTTTTACTAGAAAAAACCTCAAAACACCATAGAAATCTCCATAAACCACCTACCATCTCCGAAACACCCTAAAATCACTTAAAAATAAAAAATCAATTTAATCCAAAAAATCCAAACAAACCTCAATCTACTTTTTCAAGAAAGATAAAGGCCAAAAACCACCACCATTGACCTTTTCTCATTAAATGAAGCCCTTTAACACCAATCTTGGTCGTTTTGGTTGTCAAAACTATGGCAGCCAATAACTCTTTCTTTCGTTGTTTTCTACCAACTTTCTCTCTCCTCTCTCAAACTCAAATATTGAAAAATAAACAATAAAATTTTGAATCAAAATAAAAATTGCCGTGAATTTGAGATTAACCATATATTTTCTCTGTGTTTTACATTTCAATCCTCTGTCTTTTAATTTGGTCTTTATACCACAATATCAAACTTAATCTCATCTAATTAGATTGTACTTCAATTGAAAGAATTAGAGTTCGAGGACAAAAGTTGAAAAAATAAAGGGACGAAAATATATATGACAAAAAAGGTGAACAGTGAAGAGCCATATTAAACCCCAGTTCTTTTAGTTTTTTGGTTAATAATTATCCGAAATGGCAGCCTGATATAAATGCTTTGATATTAGAATTCTCAAATTTTTCAACTCAAGAAGGGCAAGGCAGAGATTTAAATGATTGATAGTTGGAGACTGAACAAGGAAACAATGCTGTCTATAGTAAGTAGAGAAGCTTAAACTGTTTTAGGGTAACATCTTTTACCTTGCCAGATAAAATCTCAAATTCAAGCAATTCTTCAACAATCTTTTCAAGAACTCGTCGATTTTTCTGAAGCATACCCTTTGCTTTAAGATATGCTAAATCGTAAAGCTGCAGAATATCTCAATCCAAACCACAACTACTTCAGTAAATGATGTTTACACTGCTGCCATGTAAAGGAAAAAAGTATAAGCATTCACCACAGGAAGCATGACAAACATACCTTTTCAACTTTAGCTGCCATCTCATACTCATGGCTGTTCCCCGCGCTTAAAAATGTAACCTACACCAATGGCAAAAAAAATAAATCCAACAAGGAAATAGCACTATGGCAACCTTTTTTCTAATAGTAGTACCATACAAACTAGATGCTTCTAGATCAGCCAAGAATAATATGAACGCTGTCCTCTCTTTTTTTCTTTTTCTTTTTTGCATTGTGAGAGGCAATCATATGTACAAGCAAACATAAAGGTGACATCGTGGGAGCACAAGCCATGTTTGTTTGTTTGTGCCTCTTATCCCAGGGTAACATGGCAAATACATTACTCTAGTAACAAAACAAGGTCAGCAGTGATTAATTTGAGCAACAACTTAAATTTCTGTCCACCAATATATTCATGGTTGTAGAATAGGGAATACCCCTTTGTTACTGTAGTAAATTGCAGGACTGTCATCAGGCCCCCACCCATACTGAATCACCATCCTTGTAGCTATCTGTTGCAATTAGCAAATAGACAATGATGCATGCTTTACTCAGATGGAATTATAAAATCTGTTGATACTATTAACTGATGAATACTGACCTCCTGAGCCTGTTTCAATTCTGAAGAACAAAGAAAATTTTCTTCCCCAAACGGAAGTAGTAGTTGGGATGATATATATGAACCAAAACAAAATACAAGCTTCTTTTCAAGGTATGATCTTGATTCTGAATTCCCATTCAAGGAACCTTCATTTTTTGCCTTGCTAATCTTTGTACATCCAATACCCTGCAAAAAGAACAGGAAAATTTTTTCACAGCTTCTCTATTCATAAGTCGAAAGAGTTTCACTGCTAGCATTCATCTGAACCATACCCAAGCATGGAACAGCTAGTACAATTTTCAGCTTCTTAAGACAACAAATAAATTGAATGTGGAAGGATCATAGGGATAAAGAACCAGGCAAATTGCCATGCAATCAAAGACCGTGTACAGCCTTAGCTTAGGCAAGATGTGTTGTACATTTCTTGGAGACATTGTACAAACTTGGCTTAGGCTTAAAATTCATGACCTTTCATCATTTTAATTTATAAGGAGAATGACATTGTTGCTTCAAATCAATTGACATTGATTATCGGAGTTAACATGCACTCAGTCACACGAAGATATGAAATGACTCACCTGCCAAGAACATGGCTCCAGCCATAGATTATCAACCACATCAAAGTTGGGTAAAAGAAGGGCAATCAGACCACGGCCAGCAGCCCAAACAGCATGTGGAAATTTGGTCTCCCTTGTCCACTGCCATGCACCATATCCAATTAATTCAAACCTTCATGGCAGTATAAAGAAACAAAATTTCTACATGGTTGTAAGCATGACCCAAAACAAGAGATACTGACTTATCTCAAGCAAAATTTATAGTAAAATTCATGTGTTTCTTGTTTCCTACAAAATCAAAAGCAAGAAGAAAAAGAAGGGAATACTTGTTGATCTTTTCTTCTTTTATTAAGACCAAGCTGCTCTCTTTGTGATACCATCAAGTTGCTTTTGAGTTTTGACATAGCAGGGTAAGAAGCACCCCCTTGTTTATAACATGGATAACTTCTCTAAAACAGACTGGTTATACTTTTAAAGTTTGAGGTGTTGAACCATTCACAGAAGAAAGCCTAATCTAGTAAACTGAAAGCCCCTATACTGTACATGGCCATGCAAGCTTATAAACTGCCAGGAAGTGTTGAGGCTTATACACCACATAAGTCGTACAAAACTTCATTCACTGCTGATTGGAGATGCAACTACTTAACAGAAGTTTAGAAAAATCATCAGTATCTTTTTCATGGAACGAACTGAAATTCCTTACTGTTCATCTAATAGAAATATCACAGGGATTGAACTCTGTTTATAGCACAAGTTTTAAGCTTAATTTATGAAAATATAAAATGCATTCAGAAATTATTGATTCTTTCATAATGTCTTTTGCACAATCAGGTTAGGACATGGGATAAGTTGCCTAATGCATGTGGAACAGTAAAGGTAAGCAGGGAGCAAAGAAATGGAAAACAGGAAATCACCAGTTATTCAATAGTTTACTTTAAAAATATATTTAAATGGATTCAGGAAATTTCAGATCAAAAGGCAAAATAAATTGCTGGTGCGTGGCAAAAAGCAAAGGAGGTATTTATTGACTAAATTCATGGACGAGGAAAAGACATTACCAAAGGAAAGACAGTTGCTTATCAAAAGCTTAACCTTCAAAAGCCAACAAAATTACTTACATCAAGTGGAGGATTCAGAAGTTCTATTCCATTGCTTATCTGACCATATGGCTCCATTAGATCAACCACGTTCTGCAAATCCTCTTTACTCAATGTTAGTCCCAAATGATTCACCATCATCCTGCTCATCTTCTTTGCAATTTTTGTTTTCCGAACCCAATCTGGAACCAAACAGCTGAAAGTCTACAAAAAGTATCAAGTACCATCCCCATATCAGTGAGAAAATCATTAAAAAAATACCGAGCAAAGACCACATTACAAACCTGTTAACTAAAAATGTTTATAAGGCAAATTAAATAAATATCAAACTTGAAGGGGAAAAAAAAAGGAAAAACAAGTTACTAATATGTGAAGAGAACCAAACAAAACATGAATTTCTTCATATACTGGAGCTATATGTGACTCAATAATAAACGGGAGCAAACAAATTAATAATCTCTAGTGACAGGATTATACATATGTATAAAGATGAAATAATGGAGATTATTTCTTTACCGCAAACCAACTGCAATAGCTCATGAGTTCATCTGTGTCAAGAAACTTGCTCTTGAAGGCACTACCTTCCAAAGCAACAGGAACAAGTTTTAATTCTACTGGTCTTAAAAGAGCTGTCTTCTCAGCAACCTGAAAAAGGTAAAAGTTGATATTTAAGACAAGCTCAGTAGAATTCAAATGAAAGAAGGGAAAGTAAGTACTGAGAAGTGCAAAATTCATCAAACAAACTGGTTTTCAAGAAGGCAACTTTCTGTAACACTATAAATTAGGATTGATGATTAAAAGTGAAGCAAAAGGTCATAATTCAAACAAAAAAAAAACATTCCTCATGCAGAGGGTCCAAACATGAATACATGTATCCAAAAGACTCATGGTGAGAAAAAAAGTTCTCCGGAACAGGGACAAATTATGAGAACTTCAAAGGCCAAGCAAATCAACCACAATAAAATCCATAAGCAAATTAGTGGACTCCCACTGCACTTCTTTATCCATCACAATAACTGCTTATATGCATTAGCAAGCAAGCAAGCACACACACACACAACACTGATCAGGAATGACCTTTCTCCAGTCTACAAAATCAATAAGGTCTTCATCCATGGTTTCTTTAGCAGATAAGTGTAAAATCTTCTCCCTCTCTGCTTGTGTTGGCTGTTGAAGATAAAATACTCTATCCATCCGTCCAGGTCGCTGCAAGGCTTCATCAATTTGATTTATATTTCTAGTTGTAGCCATCAGAACAACGCCATCTTGTTTCTGAAACCTGGAAGAGTACAACGCATACTTTGATGTAACAAAGATGCTGACAATATAAAACTTGGCTATCTTTTTAATGGCCCAAAAAAAAATAGAATCATCATCTTGCAAAATCACATAGAGTAGGATTTCCACTTGGAGATCTCAGATTCTAACCCTGGAAGGCTGGGGTGGGATTTATGGATGGGGGAGGGCTACCCCCAACTGTTTATCCCAGGGATCACTGGGCCTCTTGTTGAACCAAAAAAAAAATCAGAGTATCCAGGTTAAAAGTTGTAATGTGCTTAAAGGTAACATGAATATACAAATAGATGGTATAACTATGATAGCATTCCACACCCGTCTAAATCAAATCATAGTTATGTTGCAATATGCAAAGCAAAATGCACCAACTATAGGCCATTAACAGGAATGAGAGACTAAAATGTGATAGAATCCTATTGATGAACATGGAGAAGATATATGAAGATGCATCTAAATATTGGTATCCTAACAATGAGATGGGAAATGCTGGTACGAGGAGAAACAAGAGATGATCATTAACATATGTGATAGCAGATACCGTGTTCTGATGTGTTGATAATAACTAAAGGCCATTACCAATTACAATCTTCCAGAACCTATTAAAGGCAGTCTTGCCTTCAGCATAGTTGCATTGTGGTTGCAAACTCAAGAATTTCACCATTACACCAAGCGGAAATTGGCCAGCAGATCTTATTCTTAAATGGAAAGGTTACCAAAGCTAAAGGACTAAATTGATGTGAAATTATGCAAGAAAGACTAACTCAAGCAAATCAACTAGAGAAAAAGGCTTGCAGGATCAATTGAAGAAAGAAGAAGCTGGGTGCTCGAGAGGATAGTGAGCATTCTGAGTCCTCAAGTTCAGAAGCAAAACTAAAATTTTAAAAAATGGACATCCTTGCAAAAGAGATTTCCTACACCTAACAGTGATTCCATCAAATTCTCATTAAACTCATTGCAGTTGTTTTTCAGTTCATGGTTACCACCAAAATATGTCAGTCACAGATATCTCTGCATCAATTGCTTCCAGGACAAGAAACGGCCAAAATCACAAAATAAGAACAGAAATGAAATGCTCTGTAAAAGGGATAGATTCAAGAGCCATTCAATATACAGCTACGATTAAAACCATAATGACATTTTTTCTTGCTACTTGGTAGAGGAAATTTCATGTTCAATGAAGTTGCGCAAATACAAAGCCAAGACCACCCTCCCTCGTGGCTCCTGAGCCAGGAAGGAAATAAAAAGAGCTGCACATGTTCAAAGTTTCTTGCAGGTTGCCAGTCATTCAATTAAAGATGCAAAGCACAGGTGTCCATGACCATTTGCCTCCTTACACGTGCAGAGAAAAAGATGCAGCAATTAGGCATATTAAAAGGCATGAGATCACACCAACAAAATAGGAAATGGAAGAGATGTTTGAAATCTATCACTGAGTGCTGTATGGAAGAGCTTGCTTTACATAAGAAAATACTAATTCAAAGCATACTGCAGAGTTTTTCTCAAATAGAGTGAGAAGCTGAAAATTACCCATCAAGCTCCACCAGAAGTTGATTAATGAAAGCCTCATGATCCTGCTTTTTAGTATGTATGAACTTACCACGGACACCGGCAAAAAGGTCAAAATCCTCCACAAAAATTATTACAGGGGCCTACAAATGACATTATATAATCAGCAAAACACATTTCTCTGTATCATTCAAGAACTAAAAACTGGAAATCAAATATCTAACACGGGAAAACTCAAGTAGATATGAAGCAAAACCCATATTTTGCTTGTTATGAAGTATCACCTAAATTTTTTGATAGAAAATAGCACATCCAAGATTTGCAAGACTTACAAGATCAGCAAAATCTTGAGCAATTTATGAAGAATATTTACTGCATGATAAAGACACAGAAGCCACAGGAAAAGAAAAGGGAAAGGAGAAAGCTATTGTGTTAATTTGCATCTAAATTTTCTCTTCAAGACTTGTTTTATAAATCAGTTTTTTATTTTCAAAAAACATCAAGGATTCAAAAACCTGTCCATCCTTTGCAAAGGCACACTCAACAAGTAAAAGCTTTATTGATTCAAAAGGTATTAAAGGATAACCAACTACCTTTCCCTACAATTAAAACAAAACTAAGAAGGATTAATAAAGTAGTGAAAGAGATGTAATTTGTCAAATTTCCAGACATTCATATAATCTTCATGCTAAAGTAGGTAATGAGAGAGAGTAATCCCCTAAATTTGGTTAAGCCCAAAGTATAAATTGGAATTGACCGGTCCAAATAAAATTTATCTTTGATAGGGAAATCAATATGGCAATAGCAAATAATGTAACTTTTAACAACAGTTCAGTTTTGAACCAAGCATTCATTGAATAAATCAACATGCTCTGAGAAATACAATTGATCTGTGATTCCCCAATTAAACAAAAATTAGTCAAAGAAGATAACCAGGAAGGCTTATAGGACAAACCAAATCCCTAGCTGTCTGGAACAGTTCCCTGACATTGGATGCACTTTGGCCAACCCATAGCCCAGCCTCCAATTGCTGGGCTTCAACTTTTACAACCGGTACCCTAGCTTCTGCAGCGATAGCCAGTGCTAGAGATGTTTTTCCCGTTCCCCTCTCACCTACAATAAGAACTCCCTGCAACAATGAACTACCTCACAAGCTGGTATAACCACATTACACATGAACATCTACCTTGCAGCACAAATTAGTAATTTGAAATATTGTGTATGCTGAACAGATTACATTACATGTTGAACAGGCAAACAAATGGAAGTTGAACATGCAAGTGTGCTGAAATAGTTATTATGAATGTTTCAGATCTTGTATTCTGGTAAGTAGCTCAGCTGAAAAGTACAAGAATCAGAAGAGGAAAGAAATTAAATTTTTGTAGTCATTTCCCATGAATTCCACTTATCAAACTATAGACCTACATCTAATATTGATGTGAGAAGTAAATGTCTCCATGAACCTGTAATCGCTATCTTGTGCAAAATCAAAATACTTAAAGTCCAGTTTTAATGAATCTTGTTTGATTGACTCATGAACATCAGTGCCATTCTTTTTTAAACCTATGAGTCAAGGCATCATGTTTTATATTGCTTGTGTACTTCTGTTTTAGCTTCAATTTATATTGCTCAAGTGTTGGGCAACAAACAAAACTAGAAACATATTAATGATGCATAGCTGACCAAGGCATTCATAATACCAAAAATAAAATAAAAAACAACAGAATGTCAGTAATATCTTGAGAATAACATACTCGAGGTGCACGGGCACCCATTTCTTGAAAAGCACTAGGATTTTGTAGAAATGCAACAACTTCATTGATTTCCTCTCTCATAGACTCAACACTAGAAAAATCCTTCAATGGTATAGGAGGATTCTTTACCCTCTGTAAAACAAACATGGATATAAAATTTGTCAGGGAAAATAGTTCTCTATAATTAAATTAATTTTTTTAAAAAAAAAGATTGTTTAAGTGGCATGTATAAACCTTCATTCCATCAAATGCAGTGCTTATAGGATCAATCCCGGCTTTTTTCTTACGTTTGATGGTCCTCAACTTGTACTTAACATAGTATTTCTGCGAGTTAACATAAAACAGTAATGCTATTCAGTCAGCTCACATCTAGACTTTTAATCAAGAGTAGATGTGCTATGGAGCAACTAAGTTCCAAAGGTCATCCAAAATCAACCAATAATTTCCATACCATTCCCTTCTTTCAATAGAAGAGAGACCAGGAAAAAGTATTTCACTAACAGGGATAAAACGTCCATTGGTATTGACCATGAGTGTAGTTAAAATCATCACAACTAACATTACTTAATAAACAGAAATTAGAAGATTGCCAGTGCAGATGTTAATTTAAGAACCTAAAAATCCTAAACAATTATAAGAACCAGGTAAGGGTCTAAGCAATACCACTCTGCGTAACTTCAGGAAGTTTGGATCTCTGCTACGTAAAGGTCCAAAACCTAAAAGTCTTGGAACTTTTCTCTTCAGAAACCGGAAGGCATGGAACAAAATATATCCATATATAAACAATCTAATGGCAAACCAAAAAAACCATTGCATATCATCAGTTTTTCTGGACTTAAAATTTATTTCTGCCTCAGATTGCCATTTCAAGTACCACGTTGAGCCAACAGTTTGATCTATTTCCTCTGGCCATGCCATCCCCAACTGCATCCTCACCTGTGATAGGACAGTAACTATAAAACTATCAAGAGAATAACAGCACTGGATAAATACAAACAAAAGGTGGCAAGTGATGAGTTCATATAATTGATACCGGGAATGGAACGATGAGCTCCAGCATGGGGAACACGATCACCATCATTATGTCATCATTTATATTTCTAACTTTCTCTACAACCCAATCTCTCCCATATGAAACAATTCTACTCTTCCATAATCCATTTAAGCATTGACCAGTCAGCCTTAATGCCATGAGAAACTGTTGACCCAAATCCAACTCTGATAAAGGGATCCACATCAGATGAACACTAGTTGGAATGCCACTGGCAAGCATTTTCATGTACAGCCCATCAAACCCTCCAAAATCTTCATAGAGAATTTCAAATTCCTGGAACAAAAACAAAGAGGGTTAAATGTATTTCAATAGTGGGTCACAAGGAATAAATGGCATAGAGAATAAACAGAAATAACCTTAATATCAACAAAATATTCCTTGTCATCCCCCTTCAGTGCAATGTACATGGCACCCCAGTCATGCCTAATTCGAGCATGCTCCACTAATTTCTTGGAGACAGCATATGGAACAGCTATTGGTTCCATTTCCCACCTGTTTTTTTCTTCACTGTACCATGTCTTTGATACTACTCTATCGCGACCCAGAAGAACTTGTTCCTGCAATAATATTTAGTGAATGGTTCATAACACAAACTAATAAAAAGAAATGCATCCAGTTTTAGATAAAGCAACAATCTACAACGTTAATCCAAAACAAGTGACAAAATGTAAATGGAAAACTTTAGTACATATAGCTTTACATAAAACACAGACTATCGATGAAGTACAGTTTTCTGCTACCAAGGGAAAAAAATAGAGAGTTTTTATCATCTAAAACGCTCTATTGATAAGGTTCAAACCTAACACCAACATCATATTTCAGATCTTAAAGCATGAGAGAACCAGTTGTCAATGACACAATTGACATAGTGAGGAAAACATGAAACAAGTCAATTTCCTACTCCATACTATTCAAATGAAAGCTCTCAATACAAATACAAGGTTCTATAGAATTATAAATATCTTTTACTCTCTAAAGTCTCAACCATGTCAGTGACCTACAATATTGTGAGGACAAGAGAATTACAGAGTCTTTCAGTAAACTCAATTGCTTTCTTCAATTATCTTTAGTTGGATGTGCCATATGATCCAGGTCTATCTCAATATATATTACACACTACTTGGTTGATGACAAACTACCTGTTTTTGGGCCACATATTCTTTACCAAAATCCGCATCTTCCAACAATTTTCTTTTCAGTTCTGCCTTAGCTTCTTCACGCCATTTTTTCCAGCTATGGTACAGGTGAAGGTGAATTGCTTTAGGAACTACAACCTCCTTATCCCCAAACATCCACTTCAATTCAACTTCTGGATAGCCCTTCACAATCTCATCTGCTGATGTCTTCACAACCAAATGCTTTTCATCACCGAACCTCTTCATCTTTTTTCTTATAAGAGCCTCAGTATCTTTCTGCAGCTTCTGTGAATCTTTAAGGCCTTGTCTTATACGTGCAGCAAAATCAATCGAATCTTGATCAAATAATAGCCCAAGGCCTTCAACTTCTACAACATTAGGCAGAATCATTTGCTCCAATAATTTTCTTTGTGCAGTTTCCAGTTCTTTCTGAATGTCAGATCTTGGAAGCTTGGTAATAGAGCTCTTTTTCTGACTGCAAGCAAGTTAAACATTGCTCAAAGAAGTAATTAACTTTATAACATAATTATGGACAGAGAATTTAACAAACACGTGATATGAAGCCCGTGAAAACACACTAGTCCCAGAATGTAAAAGAGGAAGGACAGAGAGGGAGAATCTAGTTGCACACTTGCATTAACTTGTAAGTTGAAATATCTATTTCCAGCTCTAAAATAACAAACCAAGATAATGTGTGATAAGGGATGCAGCATAACATATCAGAAGATAGGTTAAAGAATGCTCAGTCAACAGAGTTCATGCATGGAGATTACTACAGTTTCTTCTGGTCATGCACCAATACGATTGCTGAATAAAACATTAACAAACCATAATGCTCAAACCAACTTAATTTTTAAAAATCATGAACAAGACATCAATTTCCCTTTCATCATTCTTTCCAAAATCCATATGACCATAGTATATCTAAGTGCATTATACATCCAAGTACGCAATTTAACATCTTCCTAACCGCATTAAACATTGCATAGTCTTTCATCTAACTTCCCCCCTAAGCCTGTTGGTAGCAAAATATAAGCTTGTCACTATTTACAGTACAAGTTGGTTGGTAGATTTTACATCTTATGATTACTACAATCACATTCTAGTGACCATACCTGCAGCATTCCAAGAGAGAACCATTAACTTAAGACAAAAGGAATGGAACACCAAAACATAGAGCAGAATACTATTATCATTCAATCAGAACATTAATATGGCACTTATTCTTGCTGTCTTGATTCTTCCTAGAATAAAATCAATTTTAATAATAGCAAAACTCAAAATGCATCTATTTATAGAGTTACCTGTCTGTACTCTTTTGCCTCATTTCCTGGCTAAACCTCTTCACCAATTCCTCACACTCTCTCTCAATAAAGCAAAGTTCCCTAACCCCAACACTCAATGCCATCGTCTCCCTCCTCAAAATCTCACCCCCAATCTCTCCAATTCTCTCCCATACACTAGTGTACTCCTCATCCATCACTCTCATTCTCTCCTCCAACGCCTCCATTCTTTCTTTATCACTCTCTTCCCTCAAATTATCAAACTCTTTCTTTTCCTTTTCCACCTCTTCCACAATCTCCTCTGAGCGATTTTCCATCTTCCCCTTTTCCTTCCTCAACTGCCTCACTTCCAAATACATCCCCTCCATAATTTCCCTCTGCAACTCCTCTTTCCTTCCTTTTACCGCTTTTAACACCAACTTCACCTCCTCTACACTGCCATTTCCTTTCCTAACCTCCTCTATACGCTTCAACAACCTCGAAACCTCCTCCAGCAAACTTTTAGTATAATTTGAAAACTCATGCTCCTTCAAGTTTGATTCTTTATTCAATTTTTTCTCTTTCTTTTTAACTGCAACTTCACTAGCCACCGCGACATCAGCCACAGCAAGAGGTGGCAAAGCACCGAGTGGATAAAACCCAATTGCAATACAAAACAATGTGAGCACTATAGGCCTTGTAATGCATTGAAATACACCTTTTTCAGGTTTTGACAGGAACCCATTTGAGAAAACTAATTCTTTTTCTTGTTTTAACCTTCTGGGTGAATCCAAAGGCAGGTCTTGACTGCTCTTGGAGCACTTTGAAGCTCCTTGAAACCCAAAGACACATAAACTATGGACAAAAGGGAGAGCTTTGTGTCTGTTTCGTTGTAATTTTGTGGTTCTGATTCTGTATTTGATTGGTGATGGAGGGTCTTTGTGTAATGGAAAGAGATGAGAGAGAGACGGAGAGATGAAGGAAGCCATGAGAATTAAAAGAGGAGTGTAGTTGAAAAGA
>Ga0307510_10003758_pt1 | contig 17746 bp, 13 predicted proteins | sample 12_EM_MG_FD_207224 | JGI IMG/M metagenome (GOLD analysis project Ga0307510, IMG submission 207224) | Populus trichocarpa ectomycorrhiza microbial communities from riparian zone in the Pacific Northwest, United States - 12_EM | ecosystem: Host-associated > Plants > Roots > Unclassified | place...
ACGAATGCGACCGCTCTGGTCGATTCCGCGATGTTCACGGACGGGTCTCTCGCACCAGAGTCATCTAAATCTGCTGTCGCGAAGGTGAAAAAGAAAGGCAAACCGAAGCTCACTCCGAAAGAGAAGAAGGAAAGGAGCGTGCGTATACATTTTCCCGTCTTCTTCTAGAGAAGGCGTTCATTCTTATCGCGTTGTACTACATAAAGATGGCGATTGACAGAGTCATCTCGTCGCTTCCGCTGGAATTCCGTGGAAGTGATCCGGTGAGTACTTTGCTGGGTTGTTGGATACCACGACCTTATCCTCTCATGTCACGCAGACGCTACGTCGTAACGTTGAGATGGTCATAGAACGACTGATGAACAGCGAAGGCAAAGGGCTGAAGCGTGAGTTCATCTGCCCCTTCGTGGTTGTGTGTTCCGCATCTGATGAGGTGAAGTGATCGAGATGATCGTACCTCCTGACCTCAATCAGGCGCGAGTCAACAAGTGCCTGATTGCACTCGTGAATCGAAAAATCGTCACGAAAGATAATAGCACGGTAGGTGTAAGACATTTGTTGATACGGTGTGATACTGAGAGTAGATGTTTCACAAAGGGGACCGTATTATACCATTGGCAAGGTTTGGCAACATGAGTCACGGCCAATTGGAGGATCACGGTTGTATTATTATTGCTTGTAGACAGGTTACCTGTACTGTATCTCAGGCTGTTATGACTCGCGTCTGCCGGGCTGATTAGCGCTTGTCCCACCCGTGTCGAGCGATTACGAGAACGATGGTCCGTGCGCGGCTTGCGAGGTTTATAAGCTGCAGGGCGAAGACATGGAATCCTCATACTTACCTTGATGGCATAGGTCCCTTCATGTACCCGGGTCTATGGGCTGTGAGGGCCTCCCATAGCACGGCGACCCTGTCCTCAGGGGGAACTCGCGGTTTGTATGGGCTTCGGCTCATGCACCGTCTCAATATTTTCCTGTCCCGCTCCGGCCCTCGGGCTGGGCGGGCCCCTTTTTTTGCTGATTCATTGTCCTAACCCTAACCTTAGTCCAACAAATGCCACGTGATTGAGCTCTATGTTCTGTTGTTCGTTCGGGTTTGACCCACTTGGTTGTCATTGCATGCATGTCGAGTCAAGCACCTCGACAAGTCTACAAGTCGACATAACAAGGCTCTGGTTGTTTTACCTTCTAGGGTTAAGATCGTTAAGATCCCACAAATGTTACCAACAACCTGCGTGAACCATGACCCTGTACCGCCGTTCTGAAGCCAAGACGTGGCTGGCAGAGGTGAATAAAGGGAGCTTTGACCCAAATGTCATTGAAACAATCTAAGACTACATTGAACCAATACAAACAGACATGAAATGAAGATGCAGTACAAGTCGTATCCCCTGAAGAAACAGAGCGATCGGCGGCAGAAACGGCGAATCGCCCCACCCCAAGGTCCCCAACAAAATGCCTTTGAGTCAGTAAAGATGTCATAGGAACGAATGCACCATGTACCATGTCGGCGAGGTTTCAATCCTCCATCCTCAACGTGATCCTTCTCTTTCCCCGTGCAGATGCGGGTGTGGTTGGCCTCTTTACCGGTCGCGCGCGGGTTGGGGATCCGCTTCGTTGAGCGCCCCGGATCTCCCCCAACAGTCCGGACCCAACGAACATCACGATTTGACGCGCTCCAAGGCCGATGATTGCCCCGGAGATGCACGCCACGCCGAGGAACGAGTATAACGGATGGACGGCCTCCGAGGTGTACACGGTGGCGCGATATGGCAATAGGACGAAGAGATCGAGAAGAACTTTGGAGGATATTATGATTGGGGAGAGGAGATAGGCGACGATGGGGATGATGACCAGGAATGGAGAGAGGAAGTAAAAGAATACGCCCTTGAAGAGCTGGCTGACATGCCGGACGACTGACAATCCGGCGAAGAAGGCGGCCGTCGCCAGTGGAAGTACTGAGGATATAGGCGGAGGTGTTTGTCCTGGAGGAGGCGCAGCCATCCCAAATCCCGCTGAAGGTGAGCTCTGTGCCATGGTTGGCGAGAGAAGAGTACCAAAGGTCGCTTCGGTAACGGTTAAGTTATGGCTCGTACTTCGCATGTCCAGGCAATATCACATGACACACACTGGCACGTGCCTCGGTGGTGCTTCAAATTTATAGGAAGTCGTTACGTTACATCTCACACCACAATCGAATGGTCGAATGAAGTGGTATTTTATTACCACAGTCCCCGAGTTCCCGATGCCGGGGTCACACCTTTAGACTCACTAACTAACACCTTTCTGTGATCAATTTGTCTCATAATTCATTCTAGTTGCTACACTCTGCTTGTGGTTGACGGACGGTGATACACCTTCAGCTGGACCTCAGACGTATTTATCAACAATAGGTTCTTCAACAAGGTCATAATTCAGGACACATCCCTATCAAGCCTAGTCAAAGGATCCGTCATTCAGAAAGACATCTGATGACCCACTTTCGATGACTCGCGACCTTATCCCGTCGTGTGTTGGATATGCAAAACTCCTTGGACAACCGCACAAAGCCTTTGCGGGACAGGCTAACCTGGACTTCGTGACGAGTGTCCCTGGTCGCGCGGACGAAAGTGCGAGAGATGACAGATGCAGGGTAGAACCGTTGACGTTGGAAACGACTCCCCACTTCCTTAAAGGATCCACATTACAACCGATGCCAAGTACGCCGGGTTGCCTCGAGACCTGTGTTGGAATGGGTGGCACCGTCTCTTGCACGAGGCGGTTACATATTTGAGGGCGCTTACTATGGTCAGTGGATATATGTTTTCCCTGATAATCTCCAGGAACTTCGCGTCCGTCCTGACCCACCACCATGGTTGGGTCACCGGAAGGGCATCAATGGGGGATTGGAGAACATTGGCGCTACACCGACGTCCATCGGCTACAGCACAGTTGAGACTCCGAACCAAGTTTTCGAATTTCCGAATGACCCACATTCGTCATCATCATCATCATCAAAATCCTGTCCTATTCTACATGCGTCAGCGTGTTTGATAGGAGAAACGAGGACTCAGGATATGATACACCTTAAGTGTCGGAACAATGGGGAAACTGCGCATTCCTGCTGCCAAGGAGACTCGGTCCCGCTAGTGGATACTAGTAATGATCGCCACTACGGTAGTAGGTCATTCTTTTACCGTCCCTGGCTGTGAGAATGGGGAGACGCCGTCGGGGTGGGAGGCGCGCGTGCCTTATGATCAAATGGGGCAAGGGATGAGAATGGCGAGGTGTACAGTAGGATGCCAGAACAATTTCCCGCTAGGAGTGCCAGTGGATCCTCACACCGCGACGGGTCGATGCGTCGCAACTCGGCAAACACTGCCCGCAAACTCGGCGACCAGGGCGAACACTGATGACTTATCATCTGATATACCATCAAAATCTCCCAAAACATCACGCTTTTAGCTATCATAGGACCTTGTTGAGAGCGTTCGCCATGTCGTTCCTTGATACATGTCATGCAATGCGGCCCCATCAACGAACAGCCACATGATTGAGTATAATTGATGTCGAGGTTTTGATCCTCCAATTCGCAGCCTCATCTCAGCATCTCAACGTCACTATACGGGTGGGTGAGAATACATAACGTTCGACGAAATAATGTAAGAGTGTAAGGGTAGACATATCGAATGATAGACCAATTTGTCTATCTCAGTGATCCCGTAAGCCCATGAGTAAGAAATAATGTACTACACTAAGCATCTCCCGAGGTGTAGCTCGGTGGCGATTCAAACCTCTCTGTATGAACTTGAAGTTGCCGCACCTGGATACGCAGGAATTCAACTTCCGACTGCAGCCTCTGGGCCTCCGATGACTGTATCGCACCACTCTGCTCGGTGACAGCAGTCGGAGGGGACGAGGGCTGAAGCGTATCCGGTGACTGAGGAGAAAAAGTATTTTGGGAACTCGGAGCCTCTGTGCGTAGACGCGCGAGCTCCTTGCAGGACAAACCAGTGGGAACAGGTGCCACTGGTTGCGAGAGTGGAAGTACCAGGGCTGGAGTGCTAGTGGAAGATACGCTGTATGAATCGAGAGCAGACCCTGCATCTGGGGGTGTGGATCGTAATTCCTGCCGTTCTGCCCGAGAATCTGAAGCATGGAGTGTTGCATCAAGACGGATCGGGTCGAAAGGTGTTATCGTCGCCAGTGGGCCAACCCCCACGAAAGAACCTAAAATCGATGACTGGACAGATTTGCGTCTGCGTAGTCTCCGTCGACGCCGTACGAAAGGAATGGCAGCCATCACGACGAGTACAGCGACAACACTCCCTGTAACCGCGCCTGCAATTATACCGATATGCGACAGTGTTGATGGTGACGACGACGTCGTCGTCGTCGCATTAGCTTCTATTGGGAGAACAGGAGCTCTAAAAGTGGGAAGATTGTCAGGTATGGAGCAATCGAGAGATTGCTTTATACGAACTTTAGGGCTAATGGTGCGAACAATGCTCCTTGTCCGGGACTTTTGAAAATCTCAATTAGCACTATAGGCTGTAATTTCTCAAGTTGCTTACCTTGCCACCCCTTGGGTTGTCGTCCCACGAGAACTGTCATAACCCAGAGGGAAGACTCCAGAGCTGGTGTTGAAGGACGCCCGGTTGTGGACCCTCGAGATAAGATTCGAACGCAGGTCTCCATCCGGAGTCATAGCGGCCACAAACAGGTTCCAACCTAGAAGACCGTCAACAAAAGGAAGGCATTACAGAGATACAGAAATACCAACCGGATATTGCGACAGCTGTGTCCGAAAGAAGATTATCAACGGGCATGCCAAAATTGGTGAAGTTTGATGTCAATGTCACGTTGTTGATGAAACTGCTGTGCGCGTCGAAAATCTGAAGCTGGTCAGAAATTACGAAACTAGCAGACATGAAGACCAACAGATGAGTCCACCAAATTCGTGCCTAGCCATACATCCGCGAACAGGTTGTAACCCAACGTCCACGTGCTGGTTTCACCATATGCTGCAAGGACGTATTGGGCGCTGCTTAATGCAAGGCCCTGCCATTGATTATAGAGCTGCGTGGCTGCACTCTGCGGGCGGATCAATGTCGCTTCAAAGTAGCTAGCAGGCCAGTACTGACGGCGTATTTGCTGACGTCTGCGTCCTGCTGGATAACGGAGCTCATTTTTGACATGGCTTCAATCGCGATGATGCCTTTGATGGCAAGGTTCGTTTGGTTACTGGAAGTCAATCCATCCGCAGAGGACCTAATTACATTCACCAAGGGTCAGCGATGAGAAGTTTATCGACTTAATGAAATGGCTCACTGATCATGAATGAACAGTGTCGAATTTGTCAAATAGTCGGCCCAAGAAGTCAGCACCGGATACTATCAAAGTTCATCAGGTCCTTGTCAATTAACGTTAGAGTCTCGGCATACATATCTACTTATGAGGCTTCCATCCCCGGTGGCGCGTGCATGAGCATACGTCATGATCAACATATTCCCGGACTCTGGGAAGGACAAATCAGTTTGCACGAAACCAATGTGAGGAGGTACAGACGTTCGACTCCTTGGTTGTGGCCAGAAATTGTGTCTGTGACGTTGGGGTAGCTCGATCCTACAGTATGTAGTTAAGTGAGTGACTCGAAATGTCTCACTCTTTGTGTTTAGACGGAACATACCTAGATCGGCAGCTGCATATTGGATGGAATGGTTCGACGATGCCTGAAGCCGAAGTAGAGGTTCGAGGAGAGGTGCGCCGAGGCCTGGGTCAGTGTACATAACCGCAGGAAATGCAGAATACAGCGTTTCAACCGCATTTACTCGGCTGACCCCGTCGAAACTCAATCTCCTACATGATGGACAGAGTAGCCGGTGTTGACTCACTTCGGGACCAATCCACCGATATTTTTCATGAACGCCATCACGTCCGACTTGTTGAAGTTACCGCGAGGATCAGTACCGATCGTGAGCTGGGTGCTACCGTAGACTTGAGCGATGGAGAGGGAAACCAAGTCTCCGAGTGGATTGGAGACAGAAGCGGCATCCTCAAGTATCTTTTTGTCGAGTTGTTGAGCTCTTGAGGATGCATTGGCAAAATCATTTAGGAAGTCAACGATCTGTTCGTAAACGTTGAACACATCATCCCCCCAAGGAATGCCACCACTGACCAAAGTTCCGTCATCAGAGTATTGGGACTTGTAGTACAAACTACGTTGTGTCGTAACACTGGATGTATCAGTGTAACTGATGGCAGGGTCAGTGATATGGCCAACCGTCCAGACAACGGGGGACTGTGTAGCTTGGATGGTGCCTAAGTCAGTTGATAGTGCAAAGACAGGGTCTCCCACGTCAATGGCAAGGGGCCCTGTTATTTCTTGGTTGTCCAACACACCCTGGAGCCGGAACATGTTGCGGGTGACATTATGCCCTGCGATATTGTAGGTGACATTGTCCCCCTGTGTCATAGACTGTGAGGAACGAAAAAGCCCCAGATATCTGATACTCACGGACTTAATGGCATAGTATAGGTTTCCCCATTCCGCTTGGCCGCTGACCTCGTCAAACACTGCCAGCTTCTGACGTCTGACACTGTGGTAGATGACATCGGAGTTAGACACCGTGTTCCATATAACCATCTGGCTTCGGTCCCCCGAACTCCATTCTGCAACGAGGTTGAAGAGAGACGACTGGCTTCGAAAAACACTTTCACGTACGCCCGCTGACATCTGTGTACAGTTGCACAGCATGAGCTGAACCATCCAAGGATTTTGCGGTGAAAGAGATGTATGAGAACGGGATGGATTGCCGGATCCAATCCCCTGGCTTTGAATGCGCGCATTTCGGTGCTTGATGCAAACAGAAGGGCGGGAACATACCTCGATGGGATTTACAAATGTGAGATTGACCTGCATGGGTCCAGCTTGCACTGTGACCGCGGTCTGCGTAGGTGTGACCACTATATCGGTCAGGTTCACGGTACCATTAACGAGGATGGAATCTCCCAAGAACGAATAGGTCGTGCCATCGACGCGTACGAAGACAGCCCATCCGAGGGTCTGAAACAGACGAAGATGAGAGTTTCAGGACCAAATGAACATACGATGAAGAGCGACCTGAGAGGGATTGTTATACGTCGCAGGCCACAATTGACCAAATACCGTCCCATTCGTGATGTGATACCAAGTTGAGAGATACGGAGAACGGACAGCAAGAGGAATTGCTGGGGGAAAAAGAGTTTGCTGGGCTCTTATGTTGGGGAAAAGAAGCGTGAGAAACGTTAAAGGCATCGTTCTCAGTTGGGATGTGATATAAGACATGATTTCGTTAGATTGCGGAGAGTATCAACTCTAGGCAAGGACGGAAAGTGGCAATGGAGAGGCTGGCCACAAGAAGAGTGGTACAGGATAGTTGCAGCGAGGCAGACAAAACGTAAAAATAACTGGAAGAACGTGAAGTAACGTAAATCGTCATAACGCCAAATTGGCCCTCTTCCAAGCCCAGTGAGAGTGCGAGTCGCCTTAAGTGAACCTGAGGCAGTTTGAAGTCATTTCGTCGTTGCGTTGATAGCCACAACAAGGATGTCTCGTGCCAACTTATTTTTGGATCGACGCCAACGTGAGAGAGCAACGTTACTAAGCGGGCCGTCCCCTTCATCTATCCGCATCTGCACAGGTACTTCCACCACCCCTTTACCCCATCTGTGGTAGTGCAGTGGTAGTGCTAGGCACGCCAGGGAATGATTTTTGTGGGTGCCCAAAAAGATGAATTGAGCATAAAAAAAAACAGCTACAAATGGACGTGAGGACAGTGAGGACCCAATTTTGGCTATGTCATTCAATTTTCATTTTTTTCGTTATTATTAGGGTCTTTTAACCACCCATTATTTTCCCATTAAGTTGTTTTCCTGGGCGAAATCTGGCCCAGGATTAATGGAGAATAATGGGATAATTGATGGTCAACTTAAAACTGCCTATTATCATCGTTTGAAGGTGCTTCCCCTCTGCGAGTGGAGCCCATCAGTGAGGGTCGCGGAAGATGAGCGTCAGCCCTGTAACTAGGCACCCCAAGCCGAAGTTCCGGTTGTGAAGGGAAAAATGCACGATGCACATCCCTGATGTTGGAATGATTGCCATGCGTCTCGGATCGCCCACTCATCATCACCCAGGAGGTGGTCTCATACTCACTAAAACCTCCAGATCCATCTATTCAGGACATCCTCCTTCTATTCAATTTGCGACGTCTCCATTGCGTGGTCCATACGTCCCAGGTATTTGCTGTCAATTTCGTCGCTTTATTTGTTGCGACAGTGTCACCCTCGTTGATAGCACGGTGCCATATTATGCGGACTCGGATCTCGCTGTTACTGCTGTATGTATGTCTTCGCTCTTCAATTACCTACTTGCAGCGGAGCACCCATACAAGGTGCGACACTTCTGAAAAGAATATTTGCAAGAGGCTGTCGGCTTCTTTGTGGGCATTTTCCCCCTTGGCCTTCAGTTGAGAATGGTCATTGTTTTCTTGGTGCACATTCGTTGGTTGGGCTGTGTACAGCCGCATATACTGTAAGTATGAGGCTGGTTTGTGGCCGTTAGTGGTGCGAAGTGAACGTAGCTCTCTCGCGAGTTTCATATCATTCAGTTTGTGTTGAGACACGCCGGCGGCAGTTAGCTGAAGTATCATCCATCCCATCGACTCAGTCGTGCCAAATGTTAGGAATAGTCGAAATGAGAGTGAGGCCCACAATGGCAAGCGTGTGCAGTAATTGTGGAACTCTCCACGGCGACTCGGGGACTTGGCGACCACAGCTGAAGGTAGCTGAAGCCGACTCCATCCAAATCCCTTTTTACGTATTCGAGCTCATCGTGAGACCTCGCTGAGCAGGTTCGCGCTGTCGTTCTTCATTCCGACATCACCGTTTTTGAGGGCTATTGTGATTCATACATCGAGGCAGCCCCAAGGACGCGATTGGGTTGGCACAGAGGTTGTAGTATTCCAATTGGCACCTCAAAGTCTCCAGGTCTCAACAATCTCACTTTGGCTAAAATACTAAGGGTTCGGAAAAATGATACGCTACACGAAAGTGTAACGGATATATATGTGCGCTTATAAAAACAATTGTACGTCGCAGCGATTCCGTAAACCCAAGTGCAAAGAACAACATACTAGACTATACACCCCCCGATGTATAGCTCGGTGGTGGTTCAAGTCTCTCTGTACGGAGCTGCAGCATCTCCCGCCGTAGAGACTCGACTTCCGACTGTAGTCTCCAAGTATCGGATGGCGATGTCGCTCCGCTCTGCGCGGTAAAAAGGGTCGGGGTGGACGACGACTCAGTCGTATCCGATGAATGTTGAGTATAGGTCTGTTGAGCCTCAGTACGTAAACGCGCAAGCTCCTTGCTGGACAAGCCGGGAGGAACAGGCGCCGCCAGTCGCGAGCTTGGAAGTGCTGGGGCTGGCGTAGACGATAGGCCGCGCGGGTCGGAACCCATTCCTCCATCCGAGTGTTCAGGCAGTAGTTGCTGCGATTCCGTCCAGGAATCTGAGCCCTGCTGGGTTGTATCGAGAGTGCTTAGGTTAAACGGCGTTACGGTCACCGATGGGCCACCTTCCTCGAAAGAAGTTGAAAAAATGGACACGGCGGATTTGCGTCTGCTTAGCCTCCGCCTCCGCCGAACGAACAGAATGGCCCCGATCACAAGGACGGTAGCAGCAACACCACCCGCGACTGCCCCCGCAATTGCGCCGGTGTGCGATGGTGCGGCTGGTTGTTCTCTCGCCCCCGTCGTCCCATCAGCTTTTATCGTCAAGACAGGAGCCCTGAAAGAGGGAGTATTGTCAGACATGAAACAATCGAGAGATCGCTTTGCACGAACTTCAGGGCTAATGGCGCGAACATAGCACCTTGTGCAGGACTGATCATGGTTATGTAATGTTAATCACCACCTAGATAATGATTTCTCAGCAGTTCACGCTCACCTGGCAGCCCCTTCGATTGTTGATCCTTGGGAACTATCATAACTCAAAGGGAACACTCCCGCGCTGATGTTGAAGGACGCCCGATCGTGGATCCTCGAGATAAGATCCGAGGACAAGCCACCATTTTGAGCCATGGCAGCCGCAAATAGGTTCCAGCCTAGAAGAACGTCAACCAAAAGAATTTAGCCAATAGAAGCCACCAACTAGATATTGTGAAAGTTGTGTCTGAAAGAAGATTGTCAACAGGCATGCCAAATTTACTGAAGGTTGAAGTCGACATGATGCTGTCGATGAAACTGCTGTGGGCATTGAATATCTGAAATTCATCAAGAACTGCACGAGACTAGTAAGCATGGACACCAACCGATGAATCCACCAAGTTCGTGCCCAACCATACGTCCGCGAACATATTATAGCCCAACGTCCATGAGTTAGATTGTCCATACGCTGCAAGAACGTGTTGGTCGCTGCTCAATGCAAGGCCCTTCCATTGCTCGTAGAGCTGCGCAGATGCGCTCTGCTAACGAGTCAATTCCACTACAAAGCATCTAATGGACCAGTACGGACGGAGTATTTGTTGGCATCTGTCGTCTGCCTGACCGCGGTGCTCATTTTGGACATGGCTTCAATCGCGATGATGCCCTTGATTGCTAGATTGGTTTGGTTACTGACTGTCAATCCATCCGCAGAAGATCTGTTCCATAACCATTGTCAGTGGTAGGGAGTCTACTGACTTGATGAAACAACGTACTGATCATGAATGAATAGCGTCGAATTTGTCAAATAGTCGGCCCAGGAAGTCAGCAACGGATACTATCAAAGGCCATCAGGCTCTGTCTGGAAATGTTAGAGTATTGACATACATATCTACTGATGAGGCTTCCATCTCCTGTGGCGCGTGCATGAGCATATGTCATGATTAGCATGTTCCCGGATTCTGTGGGAGGAACAAATCAGATATGTACAAAATTAACGTGAGAGGTACGGACGCTCTACTCCTTGAGTGTGAGTAGAATTCGTGCTCGTGATATTCGGGTAGCTTGATCCTATAGTGGACTCTAAATATCTCAGATATTGGGTTCATGAGGAACGTACCGAGATCAGCAGCAGCATACTGGATGGAGTAGTTCGACGATGCTTGAAGCCGAAGGAGAGGCTCAAGAAGAGGTGCACCGAGTTTCGGATCAATGTACATAAATGCAGGAAACGCAGAATACAGCGTCTCGACAGCATTTACTCGGCTAAAAGTGTCAAAACTCAATCTCCCCATACGACGAACGGAGCAGTTCCTGTTGACTCACTTCGAGGCCAATCCGCCAATATTTTTCATGAACATCATCACATCTGACCCGTTGAAGTTACCGAGAGCATCGGTCCCGATTGTGAGCTGAGTGCTGCCGTAGACTTGCGCGATCGCGAGAGAAACCAAGTCCCCAAGTGGATCGGAGACAGAAGCAGCATCCTGGAGTATCTTTTTGTCTAGCTGTTGAGCTCTTGAGGATGCATTTGTAAAGTCGTTTAAAAAGTCAACGATCTGTATGTGGGTGTTAGACACATCAACTTTCTATGAAAAGCCCATCACTGACCAACTCCCCATCGCCAGCAGAATATTTGGACTTGTAGTACAAATTACGTTGTGTCGGAGGACCACCAGATAGATCAGTGTAACTGATGGCCGGGTCTGTGGTATAGCCAATCGTCCAGACAACAGGGGTCTGTATAGCTTGAACGGTGCCAAAGTCACTGGATAGTGCGAAGACGGGGAATGTGCTAGAAATGGCACGGAAACCTGTGTCTATTTGGTTGTCCAACACACCACGGAGCAGAAACATGCCACGGGAGTCGCCAGCAGCCGCAATCTTGTATGTGATACCATTCCCCTGAATCATAGACTGTGAGTGACGAAAAGACCCAAGCAAGGGGTTCACCCACGGGCTTGATGGCATAGTACAGGTTGCCCCATTCCGCTTGGCTGTTAATCTCATTAAACACTGCCGGCTTCTTAAGTCTGACAGTGTGATAGATGACATCGGTGGTGGTGGTCGAGCTCCATGCAACCTCTTGGTTTCGATCACCCGAGTTCCATTCTGCAACGAAGCTGGTGAGACACGAGGGGCTTCACAGGTCACCTTTTTGCGTACCTGCGCTAACATCTGTGTACAGTTGCACACTATGAGCCGAGCCATCCAAGGAGTTTGCAGTGAAAGCGATGTATGAGAACGGGATGGATTGCTTGACCCAATCCCCTGGCTTTGAATGATGCGTATGTATATGTTTGGATCAAACAGAGAAGTCGAGACGAACCTCGATAGGATTTAGGAAGGTGAGATTGACTTGCATGGGTCCCACTTGCGAGGTGACCACGGTTTGTGTAGGCGTGATTACTATATCCGTCAGGTTCGCGGTACCGTTGACAGATGCCCTTTCGTCTCCCATGACTGAATAGGTCACGTCGTCGACACGCACAATGACAGCCCAACCAAGAATCTAAAACACACGAGGATGAGAACTTCATGGCCAACTGAACACACGATGACGAGTGACCTGATAATTATATGTCGCAGGCCATAATTGACCAAATACCGTCCCATTCGTGATGTGGTTCCAACTTGATAGATAGGGCGAACGAACAGCCAGAGGAATTGCCGGAGGGGAAAAGGTCCTCTGGGCTCTTGCGTTAGGGGAAAAGAGGAGGGCGAGGAACAGTAAGAGCATCATTTTCAATTGTGATGTTGTCAAGAACATTGTACCGGGAGATTGCCACTGGCATATACTTCAGGGAAGGAGTGAAGGCGTTAGAGGAAGATTAGCCACTCGCAGAGTGGGGCAGGACAGTAGTCGCGGCAGGAGCAGACAAAGAGTGCAAGTACGGGACAGATGAGAAAACCAAAAAGGTTGGAGGGGTAACGTAACCCGCCCATAACCCTAAAGTGAAAGAACTTCCAGCCCAGCAAAGATGTGATTTGCGCTTGGTATCTAGGGCAGTGGGAAATCGTTGCATGGTTGACTGTAACAGGCGCCCAGAGATTGAATTGGTTATTGGTTGATAATGACGCCGAGCAACGTACTAAGTTGGGAATTGGCTTGCGCGTCCGCGCTCGGCGTGACGGCGTCTTGCACCCGTGCTGTAGACTGTATGCCTTCACTCTTCAATTGCCTACTGTCCTTCCAGCGGAGCGCCCGTACGAGGTGCGGCACTTCTGAAAAGAGTATTTGCAAGAGGCTGTCTGCTTCTTTGTGCTATCTTCCCCCTTGGTCTCTTGTCGGGAATGGTCGCTGTTTTCCCGGCGCATAGTCGTCGGTTGAGCCGTGTGCAACCGCATATACTCTCAGTATGAAGCTGGTTTGTGGCCGTTAGTGGCGCGAAGTGAACGTAGCTCGCTCGCGAGTTTCATATCATTTGTATTGGGAGACGCCGGCGGCAGTTACTTGAAGTATCATCCATCCCATTGACTCAGTCGGGCCAAATGTTAGGCACTAAGATTGGCAGGGTTCATATCCGCTCACGTTCTCCCAGAAGTCTCCCATCTTTCGGGTTCTATTCATTGCTTCTTAAAGGAGCTGGTGCACTCTAGTGCGGATTACACTCTACAAGCAAGTACCCGTCCAAAGCGTCTTGTCGGTTCCGATGGACCTATTATATTCGGATAGGGTCGTTCTCGCCGATTGGAGGTTGATTATGGACATGCAACAGTTTTGTGGGGATTTCCGTTCTAAAATGCCTTTGGAGGCTGTTGCTTGGTGAGCGTTGCGAGTTTGCGCCTCGTAGTATATCGCAGACGGATACTCCGCGCGAGAATTTGAAAGAGAGATGAGACGGTGTGAATACGAGGGAGGCGGATTGGCGGTTGTTAATCGCACGACCGCCGGCGGAGAGAGAGAGAGAGAGGTGTGTGGTGCGAGAGGGAGATGCAGACTGGACGTGGCGACACAGACCGCGATGGGCACTCGTAGCTCCAACGGCACGGCTGGGTACTCATAACGGACGTAACGGGCGACTTAAGGCGGGCACGCGAACGGGAAAGGGAACGAAAATGGGCTGTATTCTTGCTTTCCTTGGCCGGAGCCAGGCGAGGCAGCTTATGTACATGTATGCTAGGCGTGATGCAATGTTTTGGGATAAAAGGGGAATAAACGAACATACAGAAGAGTCCTAAATGGTTCTATACACAGTAAGCGCGTCCCCGGCGAGGGTATGGTTCCGAACAGGAACCCGACTTGCAAGCTGTCGTGCATGTCGTGCGTGACATCAGAATGACGGCTGCCGAAGCAGCGCACGCTTGTGGCGCTGCCAGCGAGGGCGGGCGGTTCGTGTGGCATTTGAGGTGTGACAGGAGGGGCCTTGAGGGGGAGACGAGACGCGATGAGATGGAGACGAAGGCGGAGGACAAAGCGAATGGGTGATGGAGACGCGTCAAGCATGCCGGGCGCTAGGGCCGTCACGTGGTCGAAATTGGGCCATTCCGAGGGAGCAGCGCATGCACACCTTACAGTAGGTTGGACTAATTTGGGATGCTCGGGGTCATGCATGCTCTTTCACTCATTGTAGGAGGTCTTGGCTGAGGGTCATCTGCTTGAAGAATGGAACATTCTTGGTGTCGGCCCAACTGTGACCGTCATTTTCCCAAATATTATCTAGGTGAGCAGTGCGCCCGCTACACGAGGCAATATCATCTCAAACGGTGTAGGGTGGTATACGTTACAGAATATCCAGCTCATGATAGCTCAACTCCCGGACATAAAAAAAGGGCCATACCGTCCGAGTGAGAAGGGTAGAAGGACCACACGAAGGGGCCGACTGACGAGATCTGCGAGGCGTAGGACGCTAAATCATTTACTCCTTGGTAGGAATGGTCGAAATGAGGGTGAGGACCACAACGGCAAGCGTGTGCAGTGATCGCGGAACTCTCCACCGCGACTCAGGGACTTGGTGATCATCGATCACAGCTGAAGCCGACTCCATTCGAGCCCATCGTGGGACCTTGCTGACCAAGGTCGCACTGTCGTCCTTCATTCCGACAACACCGTTTTTGAGAGCTATTGTGTTTCATATATCATATATCGAGTTGGGACAGAGGTTTTAGTATCCCAACTGGCACCTCAAAGTCTCCAGGTCTCAACAATCTCACTTTGGCTAAAATACTAAGGGCAGGGAAAGTGATATGTTACGCGAAAGTGTAAAGGATATATATATGCGCTTATAAAAACAATTGTACGTCGCAGCGATTCCGTAAACACAAGTGAAAAGAACAACATACTAGACTATACATCCCCCGATGTATAGCTCGGTGGTGGTTCAAGTCTCTCTGTACGGAGCTGCAGCATCTCCCGCCGTAGAGACTCGACTTCCGACTGTAGTCTCCAAGTATCGGATGGTGATGTCGCTCCGCTCTGCGCGGTAAAAAGGGTCGGGGTGGATGACGACTCAGTCGTATCCGATGAATGTTGAGTATAGGTCTGTTGAGCCTCGGTGCGCAAACGCGCAAGCTCCTTGCTGGACAAGCCGGGAGGAATGGGTGCCACCGGTCGCGAGCGTGGAAGTGTTGGGGCTGGCGTAGACGATAGGCTGCGCGGGGCGGAAGCCACTCCTCCATCCGAGTGTTCAGGCAGTAGTTGCTGCGATTCCGTCCAGGAATCTGAGCCCTGCTGGGTTGTATCGAGAGTGCTTAGGTTAAACGGCGTTACGGTCACCGATGGGCCACCTTCCACGAAAGAAGTTGAAAAAATTGACACGCCGGATTTGCGTCTGGTTAGCCTCCGCCTCCGCCGAACGAACAGAATGGCCCCGATCACAAGGAGGCTGGCAGCAACACCACCCGCGACTGCCCCCGCAATTGCGCCGGTGTGCGATGGTGCGGCTGGTTGTTTTCTCGCCCCCGTCGTTCCATTAGCTTTTATCGTCAAGACAGGAGCCCTGAAAGAGGGAGAGTTGTCAGACATGAAACAATCGAGAGATTGCTTTGCACGAACTTCAGGGCTAATGGCGCGAACATAGCACCTTGTGCAGGACTAATCATGGTCATGGTAACGTTAATCACCACCTAGATAATGATTTCTCAGTAGTTCACGCTCACCTAGCAGCTCCGCCGATTGTTGATCCTTGGGAACTATCATAACTCAAAGGGAACACTCCCGCGCTGATGTTGAAGGACGCCCGATTGTGGATCCCCGAGATAAGATTCGAGGACAAGCCTCCATTTTGAGTCATGGCAGCTACAAATAGGTTCCAGCCTAGAGGAGCGTCAACAAAAAGAATTTAACCATAGAAGCTACCAACTGGATATTGTGACAGTTGTGTCTGAAAGAAGATTGTCAACAGGCATGCCAAATTTGCTGAAAGTTGAAGTCGACATCGACATGATGTTGTCGATGAAATTGCTGTGAGCATTAAATATCTGAAATTTATCAGGAACTGCACGAGACTAGCAGGCAAGCACACCAACCGATGAATCCACCAAGTTCGTGCCCAACCATACATCTGCGAACATATTATAGCCCAACGTCCATGAGTTAGATTGTCCATACGCTGCAAGAACGTGTTGGTCGCTGCTCAATGCAAGGCCCTTCCATTGCTCGTAGAGCTGCGCAGCTGCGCTCTGCTAACGAATCAATTTCACTGCAAAGCATCTAATGGACCAGCACAGACGGTGTACTTGTTGGCATCTGCCGTCTGCCCGACCGCGGTGCTCATTTTGGACATGGCTTCAATCGCGATGATGCCCTTGATTGCTAGATTGGTTTGGTTACTGACTGTCAATCCATCCGCAGAAGATCTGTTCCATAACCATTGTCAGTGGTGGGGAGTCTACTGACTTGGTGAAACAACGTACTGATTACGAATGAATAGCGTCGAATTTGTCAAATAGTCGGCCCAGGAAGTCAGCAACGGATACTATCAAAGACCATCAGGCACTGTCGGTGAATGTTAGAGTGTTGACATACGTATCTACTTATAAGGCTTCCATCTCCTGTTGCGCGTGCATGAGCATATGTCATGATTAGCATATTCCCGGATTCTATGGGAGGGACAAATCAGAGATGTGCAAATTAACGTGAGAGGTACGGACGCTCGACTCCCTGATTGTGAGTAGAATTCGTGCTTGTGACATTCGGATAGCTTGATCCTACAGTGGACTCTAAATATCTCAGATATTGGGTATGAGGATGAGGAACGTACCGAGATCAGCAGCAGCATACTGGATGGAATAGTTAGACGATGCCTGAAGCCGAAGGAGAGGCTCAAGAAGAGGTGCGCCGAGTGTCGGATCAATGTACATAAATGCAGGAAACGCAGAATACAGCGTCTCGACAGCATTTACTCGGCTAAAAGCGTCAAATCTCAATCTCCCAATACAATGGACGGAACAGTTCCTGTTGGCTCACTTCGGGACCAATCCGCCAATATTTTTCATGAACATCATCACATCTGACCCGTTGAGGTTACCGAGAGCATCGGTCCCGATTGTGAGCTGAGTGCTGCCGTAGACTTGCGCGATCGCGAGAGAAACCAAGTCCCCAAGTGGATCGGAGACAGAAGCAGCATCCTGGAGTATCTTTTTGTCCAGCTGTTGAGCTCTCGAGGACGCATTGGTAAAGTCGTTTAAAAAGTCAACGATCTGTATGTGGGTGTTGGATACATCAACCAACTTTTTTTTCCATGAAAAGCCATGACTGACCAACTCCCCATCACCAGCAGAATATTTGGACTTGTAGTACAGATTACGTTGTGTCGGAGGACCACCAGATAGATCGGTGTAACTGATGGCCGGGTCTGTGGTA
>Ga0307510_10003759_pt1 | contig 17743 bp, 25 predicted proteins | sample 12_EM_MG_FD_207224 | JGI IMG/M metagenome (GOLD analysis project Ga0307510, IMG submission 207224) | Populus trichocarpa ectomycorrhiza microbial communities from riparian zone in the Pacific Northwest, United States - 12_EM | ecosystem: Host-associated > Plants > Roots > Unclassified | place...
CATCGCCACTTGCCAAAGGTAACCCGATCTGCCCAGTGGTGTGTCTTCGTAGTCAAAATATAGAAGCGGTATGGACTCCAGTTTCGTATCAAGACCCGTTCAAGACCCGTTTCGAACAAGAGTCGATGTGATATGATGTGATGCTGGTGATAGTGTGATAGGAAGCGTAGCATGCAAAGATCGAAGTGAAACAAAAAGCGGATTTGTCCCCTACAGCCTCGTTACCCGCAAGACAGAGATCGCGATATTCGTGGGTGCTCGAGATAGCACAATGATAGCACCAAATTTTCAACCGTGAAAAGTTCAAAACAGACAAGACACCAATTATTTACTTTTGTATGGTTTGGTGGTCAAAGTATAAAGCCAGCGCCAAGCTGGGCACAAGGCAATGACCATGTATAACGGCTGCGATGCCAAGTCAAATGCGTTTTACCCAGAATCGTCCTTTCAGCCATGTCATCTGGTGCTGGGCATCGAAGATCTTTCTTTGCTCGACGTCTCAGTACTGCCTCATTGTTGACGCTTTCAAGTATTCATACTGTGCTACCGAAGTATAGCGTCGATAACGATGGAAGAAGCATTGATCCTCCCCCTGCATTTGAAGAATCTGACCAACCGTCATCGAATCTTGCTGATCAGGATGGAGGCATGATAGCAGTATTACACGTAGAAACATGGCCACAAACTTACTAACAATGCCCATTAACCATGGGTCCAGCTAACTCAGCTGACTTTGTAAGGAGGTGAGGGAATGCATGAGATCAGCTGAGACATAAGTATGATAACATGAGGAAAGGCTCAGCTGAATTACCGAAGCTTGGCTAAATTTCAACATCGGATTTCAAGTTCTGGGCCGCCCGGTCCTATATATTCCCGATTTTGAAAACAAGCAGAAAATGTACTTTTATCGGCAACTTTGTTTGCGGTGGCGGACTTCGGGTTTTGTACCCCAATTTGATTGGTGGGTGCGGCCTTCCAAGGGCCGACATCTAACCCCGAAACCAGATTCAAGGTTATGGACTTCGGCTTCTGGGGGTCCAGCCAAACTGAGGACATTTGAAGCGAAAATCGGCTCCCCAATTGAGTTTGGGGACATACTTCAAGTCGTACTGTACATCGGGGCAGGAACAAAGAATTGGACCTTGAAAGCAGATTTTTGACGGCCGACTTCTTCCTGAGCGGGCCTCCAAAATCAAGTCTCGAAGGACTGGGGTAGAGCACCTACCTATCCAATTTGGCCCCCACTTATATATCCCATCCGGAGCAAAAGGATCAGATGGAAGAGTGGCCATGGCCGCCGGCGATGTCATAAACCGGCTTATGATGTGTTGACCCATCCGACGGCCGACACCAGTCCAACTGCTGGTTTGAAAGCCGGTTGCCAATTGGAGTGATATTTAAGATGCTTTTATATACATAACATGCATCCTTGTGGCTTATGTACGATGTCTTTTCCTATCCGACGGCCGACAGCAGTCCACAGGTTGGTTCGAAAGCCGATTGCCAATTAGACTGATATTCAAAATGCTTATAATATATACATAACATACATCCTTGGCCGAGTAAATAATAATTAAGTCGGATGTTGTTCCTCACTCAAGTTGACCAATCGCTGGCGACATTTTTCAACCGAATTGGATAAAGAAACCAGCTTCGAATACCGGTCACGGGCTTTGTAGGCTTCAATTGCCCGTGTGTTCCGAAAACGCGCAAGAATCAGCTTGTAAGCTTCATAATCGTTAAAGTCGTAACGGGCCGCCAAATACTTATGTAGGCTCAGAATTTCTTGCGGTGATATCGCCTAATATTCTTGTTGAATAGAAGAAGACAAAAAAAAAAATAAGACTCACAAAAGCAGGATATCCTGCATCCCATAACAGAATCGGCAGTACTCGGTCTCGGTCGACCTGGTCAGCATGGAGTTCTTCCCGGGCGAAGACCCAGTCATCGGCATGGTAGCTACCAGCCCAGGACCTCTTAGTTTGTCGGGTTGCGAAGTCATCGGTGGTATTGAATATATATTGGTGTCGGTCTTCCTCGAATATTGAAGGATGTATGGCTTTAAGGTCGGCCAGAGGGGTATCGGCCGATATCGGCCCCTTGGGTTGGATTGGCTCAAAGGGGGGGATCGGGTCATGGTCATCATCATCGGTAAGGTCGATGACAGCTTTTGGACCAGCCAAAGAATTATCGGGTTTGGGTGGGAGATGCCCACGAGCAGTCGAGGCAGAGGACGGAGAAGAAGGTCGGGGTAGTGCCGAATATAACTCAGAGAGGCCCAGGGGTTTTGCTTCCAGACGATGGCCTTGCGGTAGACGGTTAAAAAGCTCGCGAGCTGATGGTCTAGGCGCTTCCGGACGATCCGGACGACGGCTTTGGGGTAAACGGTTGAAAAGGTCACGCGCCGATGGTGTAGTTTCCGGCCGACGGCTTTGGGGTAGACGGTTAAACAGCTCGCGCGCCGATGGTCCAGGTTCTTCTTCTGGACGACGGCTTCGGGGTAGACAGTTAAAAAGTTCACGAGCTGATGGTCTAGGTAACGCATCATGGGTGGCGGGGGCAGGCCGATGGGAAGAGATCGGCGTTACTTGTGGTAGAAAACCCGATGCCCGGAGTAATGTATTGGAAGCAAGGGGGTCCTTAGAGGTGGAAGCCTCTAGGATACATAAATTGAGATTCAATTCCAAGGAGATCGATGTGAACAATGACATACCAGATTTCAAAACATGAGACGGGAGTTCCGCATCCGTAAAACGAACCCGTTTCCTCGATCGAGAATCAACGAGACTAGACTCATCTGTAAAAGAAAACGTCAGATAGATGCAGCAAAACAGTCAGAACTTACAGCTGGAATCCATTTGTGATGATTATACAGGGATAATAGAAGAAGGGCTTCAACTGGATGAGAAGCGGTGGAAGTTGAGGTCGTAAATCATGTGACGAATGTTGAGAACGACATAACGTTATGAACATATATCATTATTTCTCACTCACTGACTCCTTCATTCATTCATTCATTCACAACCTCACAAATACATCGACAAAAAATGCAGAATTACAAGGACGCATATGCAAAATTCGAGGCCGTTCTTTATGGGGCGACGGAGAAGGGGGGAATCACGGTTGAGGGCGCAGAGATAGACGCCGAAATGGTGAGTCCTAAGTAGCGTACCGTTTTTGCAATCTCGTCATTCATTTTGCAGAAAAATGTCATTGAACTTGCAATTGACAATAAAATTGATTCGGAGGACCCGCTTCTCGGCATAATTCCCCTTGTACTCGGAATATTTGACGAATTCCCGGAGCAGGAGATCCCATTTAATGTGATACAGGAAGTGATTAGCAAGTATCGAGCCGCACACCCCGACGCCCACATCCCCACCGCTACGCCTTCCTCAGACCCTGCTACCCAAACACCTTCAATTTCCATCGCCCCCTCATCCTCCGAGCCCAGTCAACGGCCTCCCGTCATTCCCTCGTCACCCGAAACCCGGCTTCAAACCATATATTCGGCCTCTACAGGCAAAGTCGTCGGGAAATCAAAGTCACTCGATGGGCAGAGTGCTATGGACTTGGATGCACCGGAGAAGACAAAGGATGCATCGGGCAGTGAAGCAGAGCCGATCCAGTCGGGTCACGTAGCCTTGGCAGATGCTGGGGCAAAGCCTGAAGAAGCAGCAGAGATGGAGATTGTGGAGGATGTAACGGCACCGACTGTAGCTGTAACCGCGGCAGAAGAGCACGTTATTAGGGCTGGCGATGTTGAGATTGTTGAGGACAAGGTCAGTGACCCAGAACGCGGAGATGAGGACATGGGCTCGCGAGAACCAGAAAGCAGGCTTGACAAGGGAGATGTTGAGGAACAGGGTGAAGGGATGGAGATAGATGGCGGAAATGACGAGCGGGTGATATTACGGATCAAGAAGCGGAAGAGGGACGACGACGATTATAAGGATGATGGCATGAGTGTCGATGGCGATGGCTACGAGGCCTATTTGGCGCAACTCCGTCGAATGGTACCAGAGAAGCGTCAACGGCCCACGGAACCACCCAGCTCTACGATGACATGAGAGGGTGACGACCGCCCAACGTTCCCGAGTCCCGTTGCATGCACCGACTGTAGTTTGGCGGACGAAGATTGCTTCACCTTTGTGGGTCCCACTCGAAAAGGGCAAAAACACAGGAAAGCATGTTCACGATGCTATCGCTACAAGAAGAAATGTAGCTTCAACCTTGGTTTGGCCCGAAGACGGAAATCCCGAATGCCAGCGGTTAAGACGGAGTCGGACGGAGAAATTTCGAATGGGGAGGATGAACAACCGACCAAGGGGAAGAAGCCACAGACCGGGAAGAAGCCAGAGACGGGGAAGAAGCCAGAGACGAGGAAGCAGGACAAAGGGAAAAGGCGGGCATCCGTTGTGAAGAAAGAAGAAGATGGCGTAGAGTTGGAATGGGAAAACAGTGAGTGCATACTTACCTTTTAAACATTAAACATTAATCGAGGCGGACTTATTTTAGCGACTGGCATGGTAGCAGGGCCGTCATCTGGGCGACGGAGGAGGGCGCCGGAGCGAGCGACGGATATTGCTGAGCTCTACGCTCGGCTGACAGCGATGGAAACCGAAAGCCGCCGCTTTCAGGAGGAGACGGTCGAGCGGCTAACGGAAGTAGAGCAGGATGTGGACAGGGCGACATCGGATGGCAGAGTACAAGGGGAGTTTCTGGCGCAACAGCTTGCCAAAGTTGAGGTCCAAGCACAATCAGCCTACCAACAAAGCTCAGCGACTCAGGCTCAGGTCGATGGCTTGAGGCAGCAGACCCATGCGATCACCGAAACGATGCGGTCCTTCAATGAAAATGCGACGCGCACAGGCGAATTTCTGGGAGGCTTGATGACCCGGCTCGAGAGAATGCGTTTCGACATCGGGAACTCGATTGATACATGGGGTTCAATCCGGTTCGGTGCCATACCTGGAGCTCCGACAACGGTTCAAGGAGATCAACTCCACCAACCGGACCTACCATGGCCGACGGTGGAGCCAGTGAAATTCCCGATTCCAGCAGCACCGATGGAGATCGCAACGACCCCTCCCCCTCCGCACAATATCTCGAGTACTGAGTCATCCCCGTCCAAGGCTGTTTGGGGGGAGTTCATGCTTTCCCAGAGTTCTGATCTGGGTGTTCCAAAAGCAGTTGAAACTCGCATAATGACCTCGCCTGAGCCGACCCATTCGGTTGTGGTTGACAGTGCGGCTCCGGGGCATCGTACGGGTCAAGAAATGTCCGTGGTTGAATGTCACATGACGGACGACATGTACGCTCCTGCCTTTGAGCAACAGGAGGAGAAGCATGGAGAAGGAGCTGCCCAGGAGACTCAGGGACCTTTGGCCGGGATCCGGCGCACATTGACCGATATTGAAGAAGTTCCGGAAGAGCCGCTGCCCCATTCCCCAACATCACCGGTCACTTCTTATCCGCCTGCCACTGCCGCTACTGCCACACCTGAGCATGGGATTCCCCCTGAAGTATCATCTGTTCCTCCAATCGACGCTCCGCCCCGTTCTTCCATTATCACCGCTGAAGATCAATTGTCATCAACCATCCCTGTGCCAGAAGCGGACCGACTTCAGAGCCGACATTCCCCGTTGAATCCTGCACCCATCGCCGTTCCACCGAAAACCCGCTCCCGTTCGCTGTCAAGAGCTCCTTCCCCAGGCGGTCAAGGCCCTATCACTCGTTCCCGATCTTCCTCAATTTTGAAAGGGAGTAGACCACCTCGTTCAAAGTCTTCGAGTTCGCAGCGTTAATTGATTTTGGGCGGCTTTTGTAAATTATAATTGAAATATATTGTATATTACAGGAATGGAATTCAACCAAAGGTGCAAATCCACAAAAGGCGGTGAGCTCGCTGTATGGAGACTGATAATGTTGATCCCCATCTCTCCTTACAATCTGGACCGATCACCTTCTTATATGTAAACCCGATGTTTGAACCGACGGCCCAACCGGACGATGGTTTTGGGTCCGATTGACATCTGGAGGTTCCCAATGCCACAGTTTCAGAAAGATGGAATTGCAGAACATCTGGATTTTGAAATGTTACACTAGCAGTCTATGGTATATTTCTTGGGGGTTTTACGGATTCTGTCGGGTCTCCTGCGGACTGGGGTTTTAGGCTGAAGTGGGCTAGCTGGCTCTTCTTGATCTTGATTCCTTTTCCTTTTTCCTTGGTTTCTTTTTTCTGGACTACATTTCACCGGTGTGCCTTTGGGTGCAGCTATGGATATGTTCAAACTGGACTCCCCAGGTAATGGCATGATGGATCTACCTGATCCAGATGGGCCGTCCACAGCTGCCAAGGAATCCTTGTCAACATTCATGTGGGGCATTTCCGATGGCAGGCCATTCGGATAATAGTCCGGATGTCCGGATGTCGATCGGACCTGAAAAGGATCGTCCGGTTGGACCGTCGGGGCAAACATCGGGTTTGGATATAAGAAGGGGATGGGACCAGATGGTAAGAGCCGGGGATCAATATTGCTCAGCTGGTGGCTGGAAGGATAGGGGGATGGTGCAAAAGGGACTTGTGGCACAGGTAACATATTCCCAATCATGGCCTCCTGCGTTATGTGGGACTCGGGCGGAGGATGCATAACGGATTCAGGATAATGAAATAACCGGAAGGGGGTCATGGCCGGCGGGGCAGTGATCATTGGAATTGGAGGTAAATGTGGATGGCAGACCAGAAGATTATCGTTGAGTTCTGCTGTATTATAAGTATGTGGGCTGGAACTGGATGATGGCACTTCTCTAACATTGAAGATTTCTGGATTCTGATGTTCAATGCGGGGAAGACCAGTTTCAGGGTGTTGGACAGGTGGCTTCTTCATGACATTGCTCCCTTCTCCCTCAAGGATCTTGGGTGATAGAGGAGAAATGAGTTGACCATCCATATCTTTTGCTGACGGATTTGAGATATCAGGTGATTTCGGCGGTGATTTCACTGCGCCGGTCCTATGTCCCAGAGCCATTGACATCGCCGCCGGTGATTTCGATTTATCAACGTCCTTGAAGTCCATGGAAGCTGATTCCGTCCTTAGGGTATCCTCTGGTGAACTGGTAACCTTTTGAACCCCCTCCCCAGAGCTAATCACCTTCTGGGCTTCCAATGGATATTTGGATGGCTCAACCCGGTCATGATTTCCCAATATGGTCTTGAAATGAAATGCATTGACTCCCAAGTGCTCTTGTCTTTCTCGGAGGTGTTTTATAAGCTCCTTTACAGTCTTGCCCATACGACTAGGATCCTGGAGAACAAAGCCGGTGGGAATGCAATTCAAGTCCATAAATTTTGAAGGTTCCTGTCCCATGCTTTGCCATGGAGTATGGGCACTTTTGTCGCCTGTTGCCATTCCTGTTGCACAATCAGAACATGACCTTCCGTGATTCCAGAAAACGAACTATAATGTTGCAGAAAGTATTCCCGGACGAGCTTTCCGGCCAATTTGGATGTCTCTTCGCCTCGGACTCCCTTGACTGCTACCGGAATTAGGGGCAATCCCCCAGGCCCCTCCGTTAGAAGCACAGAATCTTCAATCCCACTGTCCTTTTCACCCGCCGGGCTTTCAGTCCGCGCTCTTTTAACATATTCGGCATATCCTATCATGTCCGCCACAATCCGCTTATGAGCCGCCGGGTTCCACCCACTGAAGGGCAAAAACTTTTTCAGACCTTGTTGACTGTCAAGGTGACTAATGTAATCATTGCTTTGGGAGCTGATCAGTAAGAGGTTAACCCTTAGCCAAAAGATTTCCCCACCAGACTATTCCATATACCCCATCTTCCGGATCGGGGTAAAAAGAGTAGGTGATACACGAAACGAACATCTCGCGATGCAGCATCTGGTGTGCATCAATGATAGCTTTTCGACTGTGTTTTCTGGCGGCCCTGTGTCAAAGGAGTGATTCTCAATTTTGAAATGTCTTTGATCGGATGAAATCAAAGTACTTCAACCGAACCTCTAGTGGGGGTCCACTATTCTGCCATTCCGTCCGAATCTTCTCCATCTCCTCCGTTTCCTCCGAACTCAGTTCCGAGATATATTTGGTCACCGACTTTTGAAAACAGCCAGGGTAAATTTTGTCGCCTTTTTCAATATCCGGGTAATCCGCCAGCACAGATTGATGAATCTCATCCGTTCGCAACTTAGCAATAACTCTTCGGAGGGGTATCTTCCTTTCCACCTTGAACACTGCCTTGTCCTTGAAAGGCTTATTATTTTTATACCAAGTGTGAACGGCCTGAATTGGGGTAATAATATTTGAACGTTGAAAAATCAAATCGGTCTTAGTTAGACTCACTTGAATGCGCCTCTCCCACAATATTTTCGCCGCTTTGTCCCTCTCTATCACAGCAGGACCATAGTTATCCAAGTTCAGAGCTTGCAATTTAGGTAGTACTTCGGCTGTAATAAAAGTATCCCTTGTTTTCTTGTCAGGTTTGGAACACCATTCGGCCAACATCCCTCGAAGGATATCCTTTTCTTCTGGAAGCAGGTAGCATTTTGCCCGGATATTTTTCGTTGGGGAGTTCTGTGTGTCTGACATGACTGAAAAGAAATGGAAACAAAAAAGGGGCAAATGTGACGTTGAAATGTCTTTTTTTTTCGTTTCAACCTATCATAAGTCAATCAACCATCAATCCCCATATGGACCAATGAGCACCAGTTACAGTAAAAGAAGCCAAAAGAATCTTTCGCACTTGCGGCAATGGCTGTATGGAACTTGGCTAGTTATTTTATTTCCTCTATTCAAGTTCTGCGAACTCAAGAGTTTTGGTAAAAAGCGCTATGTCAACATCAACCATATTCGACCAGTAACCGATGGTCATGAAGTTTATTTCCATATGTTCGAAGAAGCCATGACTGTGTCACTAAGTGTTGAGAGAGGCGACGTAAATGCACATGTCTATTTAGTGGGACAATATTTAAATTGACTTCACTAGCCCTGAAGTACATCCACTGCCCTCAAATCCATGAGATGGACCTTCAGGATTGCCATTTTCAAATGTAGCCAACACCGCCAAAACCGACCATCCATATCTGCCACCCCTGCAACATGGAATTATGAACTTATCCTTGTTCAACCACATTCTGATGAAGGAATAAATTTTGCGATTATTGCGAAGGCTGTTGCAGGCTGCAGTGCTGCATTGATAATGGTAACAGTGGAAAGACTTGTTTTTCCGACGATTGTGGATTCCCACTTTGAGATCTCAGCATAATGATAATTGTTTTTCCTTCCTTTTTGTTTGATTCCCATCTTCTCTGCTATGCGAATTGTAAGTATTCTTGATGTGGCTCAGATTTATTTTTGTCAGGCAATACCAAGATCTGTCAGGTTCAGGGGGCCAATCCGCATTAATAACAAATGTCCAAACAATATCAACATTGGTGAATTTGAGGTCGATATCTGTAACTAAACTGTGGTTTTCGTATGCTTTGAAGGCTGAGGTAACACCCGATTATGGCCATTCACCATGCATACTAACCACCCTAACGCGAAACAATCCCTCCTACCGGTGGATTCGTTCTTTGTAATTTGTAAGGGTCTTGTTGTTAGCGATAAGGTCCACATTAATATACCTGGAGCACAGGCCGCATGTTTTGGGTGCCATAAATAATGGTCAAGAACCTTACCTAGAATTGCATATGTTTCAGAATGAAATGTTCATAGCCGTCTTTTGCCATTTATTTATCCCAATTCATCTATCGTTTCTTTTGTTCTTCATCTTTCTTAGAATAAACGACAAGACTGAACATGCCTCCAAGGACACACAAAGCGCGTAACCAGGAGAAGATTTATAAGGAATATGGTAATGTACCAGGACGTCTCAGCTATAAATTGGTGGAGGCTCCGAGTGACCCGGTAATACCTGGCTCCTATCCCGAACCAAATAACATGGACCATGGAAAATCTACCATCGTTGTGGAAGAACCAGTCGACCCAGAAGGTCTCCCTGATATTATGGATAGCATTAAAGACGATGACGGTCCGAAACGGGATCGTCGGGGTAAGGTATGAGGTTTGAATTTTTGACCGATGGGTACTGACCGGATCTTGAAGACTCAGAATGCATATATGAGGGAGTGGCTAGAGGAGAAGCGTGGGCTGTTTCTGAACCGCATACTTGACCAGAAGGTGTACCGAAATAATAGCGGGGTCTGCCACTTTTGTTCCGTGGGCCGCCCCGTTTGGAGATGCAAAGATTGCACCGATAGACGGCCACTTTGCGTTTATTGTTGTCGTAACGGTCATAGAAATGCTCCCTTCCATCGGGTAGAGAAGTGGAATGGGCGGTATTATCAAATAGGAGCATTATGGCAAGTCGGAGTAAAGATTTATACGGGTCACAATGGCCATCCATGTCCGATGACTTTTCCACGCAAGGACGATTCCGTGACCTCGGCCGTGCAAGAGGCTGAAGTGGAGGCGGGACAAATGCAAGCCGATGCCGATAGAGTGGCCGCTGAGGCAGAAGCGAGGCCTGTAACTTTGGCACAAGCGACCAGCGACATTCCAATAATCAGGGATGATGATGATGTTGACTGGGAAGACGAAGATGAAAGACCGGCAGCAGGTCATATCCCTAGATTCCTTCCCCGGCCCCCACCCAGTGATGGAGCAGGCCACGAATTTTTGACTATCGTGCATTCCAACGGCTTCCACGACCTACCGGTCGTGTGGTGTGCATGCCCGGGACATATCTACGACCGAGATATTCAATTGATCGATTTGGAACTCTACCCGGCCAGTTACGACAAAATCAAGACCGCCTTCACATTTGAATGTCTCAATCAACAACGCATCCACAGCCTGGAAAGCAAGATGAGCCTTGCACAGTATCATAACTACCTTCGTCGCCTGACATGCGCCATATATCCCGACGCCAGTCCCAATCGATACGCCGAACTCCGCCGGGTGAGCAGGCAATGGCGAAATCTAAAGTATCGGAAATGGTTCTGGTTACTTGACAACGAACAGGCTGGAAGAGGTGAAATGGCACTATTTTGTGCCGCATGTCCCCAAAGCGGTATTAATTTGCCATTGGGTTGGCAGGACGATTTTGCCAAATATCCGTGAGTGGTGGTCCATGAACTTTCTGTTTCACTAGTTTAATGGCAAGTTTATCCTAGGTGGCTCTATATGCGGAGCTTTGTGGCGGATGGTAACTTCAAGGCCAACCACTTGAAACAGTCGAATGATGAGGACGACGTTTGGCTAACGAACGGAGAGGCCTTCATGACCAATGTTGCACGTTACCATGAGCATCTTGCGAAAGCACAGGAGACAAAAACTGTAAATTCATATTCTATTTTTTCATTTGTTCTTACCTACCAGACTCTTTTCTAGAAACCAACATGTCACCGTCATCGGGCGCAGCTGAATGGGGACACCCCTCATAACTCCTCCGATTGCTCCGGAATCGGCGGTCATTCTTGCGCCCGCCATGGATGCTTTGCTCCGGGCTCCCTTGTCAATTTTCAAAAAGGTGAACGACAAATGAATATGGATTGGTCCTTATGCGAAGCATTGGCAACCACGAATATCGGGCAATTGCTTCAAGTTCTCCATATATATGACATTAATTGTTCCTACTACAAACACCTCCCCGAAAGGATCGCCCGCAACGATTATCTTTGGATTGCTGAGCATATCAAACTTTTGCATGCAATTGGGCTGTTCCATGTTCATGGACATAAGGACGAATGTCTCTACCGTTGGGCCACAAGTTATGTTCCCGGAGCAGGTGTGATTGATGGCGAAATTCTGGAGACCCTGTGGGCCGTGCTGAATTCCATAAGTGGCACTGTACGAACGGCTTCTCTTGCCCATAGGACAGAAATGCTGGACGACCATATGAGTGATTCTAATTACAAAAAAATGCTAAAGATTGGTGAGTTGCCCAAAACCTTGGAACACTATATCTAACGTCCCCCAAGTGAGAACAATTATCGGAAAATACAATCGGGCTTTGGAAAACATCATGGAGAGCAGGAACGCCTTTCTAGGGCTTGACAAAGCTGCTCCACCTACGTCTAAAGCAATTTGGGAAGAATCCATCGCAGAAGCAGAAAGACAAAGAGAATTCGATCCCACGAGCATGGACATCATGCAATCAAAAATTAAGACTGGTGCGACGGTGAAGGAAATAATGGCGGACATCATGAGGGAAGATGGACTCTCAATGAACGTAGTTCCTGATGGGGGTAATGCCACTGAATGGTTATTGGAGGGCTTCTTGATCGAGGATGAGCAGTAGGTTAATGTTTGCGGCTCATGACTGTATTTCTTATTCTTTTTAGAATCCGCATCCGACAACTCGTCCGGGAAGCCGGGAGGACACCGACACCCGACCAAAAATATGACATTGAATGCAAGAGGCAAAGGATCTCCGCAAGAATCCATGATTTTCACAAAACATCGGAACGGCTGATGGGACTCGAACAAACCATCTCTCTGATAGGCAAGCCAGATGTCCTGGATGCCGACGGCTATATTACGGATGACATCCGCAGTCCCGAAGACCGCGGCATAGTCCCGCGTATGTCGGAAGTTGAAAACACCGTCCTTGCATTCCCTTCCTTCGCATCGAATCAGTCCCCAGTCATTCGGGATTTAAGGAGCCGAGAACTCCGACTACGGCGGGCGAGGGCTAACGACAGTCTCGGCCGTATTCGTGAAACTTTAAGCGGCCTTTCCTATCAATATATTAACAAAGTCAGACAATCAACAACTACGAAGGAACATCTCCGCGCTTATAAAGGAATACGACTGCTTACTCAGGAAGTCAGTTTCCACCGACAAGTGTACAATCGAACTCGACGGTCCATTGTTCGCCTGGATGATTTTTTGAAACCCCGATATCCACACCTCCGAAGGGATGAATGCAATATCAGCACCGCTATTTATGATGTCAATGCCCGCGGTCAAAGTCAAGCAAAATTGGCTTGGTTCTGGGGTGCAGTAGATGGTTATGACCCGATCACCGCGCAGCAGATCGGGACTGACGATGAGCGACTTCTGGAATGTGAGGCAGACATTTTTACATAAGCAGGCTTCCCTGATTCATTACGCCCCAGATTATCGGGTTAATTGGCTTCGATCCCGAGCCCAAAAAAACCGATGGGAAGAAGAATTACTCCGCACGGAACGGGAGATGGTCTGGACGGTATTGTACTTCATGCATCAGCGGGATAAATGGTACCAGAGGCTCCAATTGGAAAAGAATGTCCAACAGGAAGCTTCCTTGGGACGGCTGGCATATTGTGAGCAACAGATCGGTCAATGGGAGGAATTAGCGCGGGCTGGTGACTCTCAATTCCGACTCGTCAAAGCCGATATGCCCGAAACCTGGGTTCCCCTCCTGATGTCGGCCTAGATCAGATTTGCTTGTCACACAGTTGTCACATGTAAAACAATGCGTAACCTAGTCAATATGATTTGCTGACCAACATGTCTCAAACTTTCGAATATCCGCCTGCATTCGTGGGTTACAGACCCTTACAGCACCATAACAAAGTCATTTTGGAAACGCTCTACCGCCTCCGGCACCACTTTTTCCTCACACGTCTTAAATATGCTGTGAAACAAATTGCGTCTTTGCCTTTCACCGATCGCCGCCGCGCCGGTTTAAAAACGGCTATTGTAAGTTTAAATGCAGTTATTACTACAAACTATGTAGGACTGACCGTCCTTTCACCCAAGGAGCATGTTCTTATCAGTCAAGGATTCTGCTCGGTCTTCGGCGTTTCAGTTCCATCGCCGGTGTTCTTCCAGGAACTTATCACTGGCTTCTGGCCTGACTTTGATGATGTTGATACACGCCGACTGACCCTGATCCGGGCGATCCCATCGGCGGATGTTACGGCTCAGGATTGGGCTTTCTGCGCAGATATTACCAATGATTTTGGGTCTTGGTGGCAGAATGAACAAGAATCATTGCCACGGTTCACTGAATTAAAAAGGCTTTTTGACGATAGAATGACCAAAGTAAGGCAATTTATTTTATTTACACCTGATGTTACCTGAAACAAGTTGAAGCATATGGAACAAGGGGTATTCAGTTTTGACCGCCCCATCGATGAAGCTGCCCAAGCCTATATTCTCAATCCATCGATGGCCCGCCCTCCTCCGACTGCCGTCGCTGACTCCACTGGGTCCGCTGGTGTTACTGTCCCCCCAAATCCCTTACCGACGGCCGAAAAACAGGAATCTATCGGGCAGCCTACTCCTCTGGTGGATCTGGAAACCGTCCTTAATAATCCATCGGACCATGTATCGCCCGGTCCTTCCGATTGGCCGAAAGGGTCGTCCTCCGCTGTTTTCCCCGAACATGTCCGCGATCCCCCCAACGCTCGCTCGCGTGAGATCCAGGAGGTTCTTGCAGAGATTACCAATCTCAAAGAACGGCTGGAATCGTTGATCGCCGTTGAGGAGGAAATTGTAGAGGCCGAAACCTGGAATTTCGATGCATCTGTCATGCTCAGCATGTACGCGGACAAACTGGGTGGGATACCGTTTGGAACTACTACCGATTTTTACGATATGAAACCTACGGATGAAGATCTCCCATCTCAACAACAAGGCAAAGGCAAAGAGCGGGATTTCGGGCAAGCGTCATCTCCGAAGCCCGAAACAAGGGCCGTTTTAAACCTTGACCCGAAAGTCTGCCAAGACAGTTGGTGGGCTACTTCCTTGAGGAAATCCTTGCACACATCAGAAGGTTCGTGCTATGCCCCATATTTCTTATTCAATCATGACCAAGTACTTAGCTCCGTTTCATCCGGTCCAACCTCCGACCGATGTCTTGACCTTCGACAAACTAATGGAGATGCTGATCAAGAGGACTTATCCCGGACATGACGTCAACCACAAATGTACGTACCGGGATATGCTTTACACCATCACCAAGATGGACTACATGCACAAATGTGTGGAGATACTTGCCAGTAAGTTTTCATTACTGCTTTTCCAACCTCGTTCAACGGGCTTTCAGATAAAATGACTGACCCGGTCGACCCGTCGGTCTTGTTTGCTTCCTGGCCCGACTTTTCTCCCTCTTCCTCCGACCCTGCTCCGGGACCTTCTTCATGTGACCGTTCCCCTATTTCGACCGACACCCCTGGCCTTGCGCCGCTAACAAAGATTAACATGGACCATGATAGGGCTGAAGGTGAAGAGGAAGATGATGACTTACTGTCCGGCTCCGATGACGAAAGTTTGGGCGGTATGGATCTTGATGCGGATAATGGAGATGTCCGCTTTTCAACAGTGTGGGCACTTCTTTTGGTTTTGGTCTGGTAAATCCGACGATTTAACTTGACTTTCTTTACAGAACTTCATTTTAATTATGCAGAAAAAGTATCGTTGCCCGCTCTCATTTTTTGATCCTCGATGGAGGTCCGGCGGTAATTCTCATCCCGCATTGTCTCAATTGCACCTTCTCAATCCTTGTTATTTTCCATATCCAATTGGAGGTTTCGCTTTTGATTCATTATGAATGTCTTCGGACCATGGTTCCGCCGGGCCTGCCATCGGCCCCCCCCCCAGCCTTTTCTCTTTTAAATTTTTATCACATGTCCTGTAATAGTTCTGCTACAGGCAGGACTCAAAAATACAATATAATAGGTGATCGCTCCAGGCAGTCAAAATTGGGAAATCGGCAACGCCTTATATTATTAAGTAACAACCGACCCGACCCGCCTCATCCGCGCCCGAGCCGACCCGCCCTTCAACGGCCGACCCGTTGTTTTTTGCCCGGGATTCAAACAATGTCATCCACAGTTACCCAGCCTGGTTCGTCCACATTCAAAGACTCCAGGACATTGGATCGGAGATACCAAGAGCAACAGAGCCGCTCCCCATCGGCACTCGCTCCATGTCTAAGAACTCGTCCCGCCAACATAACCATCGTCCCGCTGTTGTAAAACAGCCGGTATCCCAAACCGGGAAGGTACAGCCATCCCTTTTGATACTTACCCACTGTGAGCAATGTATCCATCGCGCTATATCCGGCACCATTATCCCGATGAAATGGGGTATCACGATTATTTATCAGAGAAAACCCGGTATACGGAGATGTCCACGCCGTCATGACCTCCGATAAATAATCTGATTTAGCCACCAAATCCGGGTTCCTTCTGACCTTTTCAATGCATTGTAGCCCCGCCGAAAAAACCTCGGGATTCATGAGGGCCACTGCAGCCCCGATCAGCGCCGCTGTTTCCTCCGTTTCTGAAAGCCAAGCCCGTAACATCGGTTTCCGGAGCTCAGCCGCAAGCTCCATATCTTTAGTTTTCTGCAATTTTTTTTAACAGGTGTAATGTTAAAAGGTTTCCGCATGATTAATTAATTACCTCCATGGCTTGCTGGAACCAGGCAAATGCGGCACTCAGAGTGCCAGGCTTGTAAAAACAATCTTCGGCCTCCAGGTAATGCGTCGGCTTAACCCGCCAGCTACTGCTCCTCTCCTCGACCTTCAGCCTATTTTCTATGAACGCCAAGGCATGCCACATGGATAGCTATAAATGTAACCCAGTAAATAGGTAGCAATCAATCGGATTGAATATCTCTACTCACTTTTCGTTTCGGGCTAACGATCCCCGGCAGAAACCAAAACATAATCCTGCCCTCAATGTCTGCAACAAGGCAAGGGTCATACAACGTCACAGCCGGTTCAATCGCGGGGAATAAGCGGAGAAGGTCGGCCTCCATAGCCGCATTCTGCCCCGTACACCGTGAGCCCCTGCGCTTCAGTTCGGCCACATAATCAATCACCGACCAGCTTGTCCGTTCTGCCCATAACCACTGTGTGAGACTGCCATTCAACATTTTATAAAGTTCACTTACTTTGGTTTCTCCATGCCTGTACCATTATCCGCACTACATACTGACAATCTTGGACTAAATCCATTGACCAATTTGGTTTTGGCACCCATTCCTCTCCGCCCCTTATTTCGGATCTCAATATGGCCTTCATGTAGTTCGCTATATCCTTCGTCTTGTTGATTCCGAACGACGTTTCCATGGTGATGGTTCGGAAGACAGGGTGTTTGACAGTAGAAAGAATCTTGTAAATTCCTGTTCCCATTACTCCTGGACCTCCTGCAGGTCCGCTAATGATCTTCTTACCCGATCGCCAATCACTCCTTCTGTTGGACAGCCAGTTGCATATTTTAACAATGAAAGTATTACGCGGATTTCAATTCGGAAGGCTGCAAAGCATACCAGTCTGCCACAGAAAATCGATATTTCTACTTCTGGGCCCTTTGCACCGAAGACTGCCGCCCGCTATTTAATTGAATTTGGAAAAATGTTGATTATCCGTGTCGGCCTTCGGGCCCGGTTCAACACCGATATCACCCGACGTCCGGTCGTCTGACATTCAACAAGCTGTATTGTCCATTTTGGCCTTCGGGCCCGGTTCAACACCCATTTCACCCGACGTCCGGTCGTCTCACAGTCAACACGCTGTATTGTCCATTTTGGCCTTCGGGCCTGGTTCAACATCCATTTCACCCGACGTCCGGTCGTCTGACATTCAACAAGCTGTATTTATTGTCCATTTTGGCCTTCGGGCCCGGTTCAACATCCATTTCACCCGACGTCCGGTCGTCTGACATTCAACAAGCTGTATTGTCCATTTTGGCCTTCGGGCCCGGTTCAACACCCATTTCACCCGA
>Ga0307510_10003760_pt1 | contig 17741 bp, 19 predicted proteins | sample 12_EM_MG_FD_207224 | JGI IMG/M metagenome (GOLD analysis project Ga0307510, IMG submission 207224) | Populus trichocarpa ectomycorrhiza microbial communities from riparian zone in the Pacific Northwest, United States - 12_EM | ecosystem: Host-associated > Plants > Roots > Unclassified | place...
TGTTGGCGGTTTGTCATATCCCCCACAGGCAACTCGATGGGACAACTACCTTCATATCTTTGACCCACGTATCCATTGGTTCAGCCTGATCAACTCGCTTGTGATCGTCGTGTTCCTCTGCGCTATGGTTTCAATGATTGTCTACCGTAGCGTGTCTCGAGATGTATGCACATTCATTACTTCCATCTCCGTCCGTTTAAACGCGACTGTTTCACAGATCTCTCGGTATAATGCGATTGATCTCAGCGTTCGTACATCCCTCTACGCAATATCGTTATTGGTTGTGCTGACTTAGCCACACAGGAAGATGTCCAAGAGGATTGGGGCTGGAAACTTGTCCATGGCGAAGTATTCCGAACACCGGACAATCCCCTAATACTCTCCGCACTCGTCGGCAATGGGGCTCAGCTATGTGCCATGGTTGGGGTCACTTTGGGTGAGTCTAGAAAACTTCTGCTACCGACATCTGACACTCAGCTTGGGTTACCTAGTCTTTGCTCTGTTGGGCTTCCTTTCCCCCTCGAATCGTGGTTCACTTGCCACAGTAATGATGATCTGTTGGACCTTCTTTGGCAGGTCCGGCTTCGTTCTTATCTGTCGTGGTCCACAAAGCTCACAGTAATCTACAGTGTGTCAGGCTACGTTTCAAGCAGGGTCTATGCAACCCTCGGAGGCACCGAACGCAGGAAGAATGCCTTTTTCACAGCAACGGTCCTCCCTACGTACGTTCGACACATCATCGCGGGAGTATAGCTCACCTCCGACAGGCTCATCTTCGCCGTTGTCTTTCTCCTCAACCTGTTCTTGATTGCGGCCAACTCTTCCGGGGCTGTTCCATTCGGTGAGTCTACTTTGATGCCTTCATCACGTCGCAACTATATTCGCTTTTTAGGTACTTTGCTTCTTATAGTACTCCTTTGGTTCGGCATCTCGGCGCCGTTATCCTCAGTTGGCGCGTATTTTGGAGCTAGAACTGGTGTAGGACTTTGTTCCGTTTCATCTGGTCTTCATTTTTGCTGACTGTTCTCATAAGGCCATCTCTCACCCCGTCAGAGTACATGCCATTCCTCGTCAAATCCCGCCACCACCAAAGTATTTGCGACCATGGGTGTGTGATGATTCTCCTAGCAGCCTCTAACCTGTTGTTAACTGCAAAATAAGGCTACTGCATTACTCGGCGGCATTCTCCCATTCGGCGCTGCCTTCGTAGAGCTGTATTTTGTATTATCGAGCTTGTTCGCCTCTAGGGCGTACTATGCCTTCGGCTTCCTTGCCCTGACTGCAGGTGTCGTTGGCTTGACCACTGCCACGGTCACGATCTTGTTCACGTATTTCCTTCTCTGCGCTGAAGAGTACCGGTGAGTCCTCTTTCCGTTGACGGTTTTGGCCCCGTTACTCACACACTTTAATCACGCACTTGTCACTAGGTGGCATTGGCGCGCCTTCCTCACCGGCGGCGGAAGCGCATTCTGGCTACTAGCTTACGGTCTATTCTACTGGGTGTCGCGCCTCTCGCTTGACTCGTTCTCCAGTGTTGCCCTATACCTAGGGTACCTCTTCCTCTTGGTCATTCTTGACTTTTTGGTGACGGGTCAGTCATATGGGCCTTTCATTGACTCACTGCTTCTAACTTTTATCGTGGTCTACAGGTACTATCGGATTCTTGGCTACGTACTGGGCTATACGGAAGTTATATAGCTCAATTAGGATCGACTGAAAATAAACACGCAGGTTATTTTAGCTGTTAGTCTAATCTTTTGCCGTAGACTCTGCATTGTTTATTCCGTAGCGTAGGCCGCTTGATACCGCCATGTACAACAACGTGCTTGGCTGAAAACACACCCCCGATTGTCACACTAGCCGTGCATGTCTTGTCTTGAATATAGATAGCCATAATCGAGCGATGTTCTCGTATCTTACATCAGAGAAGCTCCATGTGTTGGGCCCATAAATTACCGAGGTAGCCTCGTCACTGTACGAGTGTGAGTGGAAGTCGTTGGAGTGATACCTCCGGTAGGTACGGGATTCTCGGCTATTCAGATGGTCAAAGTGCTAACTGCTTCCGTAGGGTCGTCGGGGGTGGCATCTACACAATGTCAGTGCCTTTCATGACTTGCCCACACCTGCACCGGTTATACACGTTTCACCTTTAACATGAAACGTTTATGCAATGGTGATTCCAGGGCAGGGATGGAGCATCCCAGCCGATGACCCCCAGTTTGGCACAAGTATACTAGTACTTCACGGCCAACAGCCTGACCTCAGCGTCTCTGAGATACCGGGGAGCGCGGTCGTTCGGGTTGTGGTTAAAGGGGAAGGGCCGTGTGAGTGTGGGCCGAGCGCAGAGGCTGCGCTTCTCGCAGATAAATGCTGAACACGGCCTTTGCGTTACTTTTGCCCAGTCAACCCACCAAAATTTGACCCATGGCGCACAACGAGAACTCTGACATTGCCATTCATTACAGGTGTTTTTCGAGCTGACACAGTAGCGGGCGGGAACAGATTCGTTGGCAACGAGCTCGATGGCAGCAAAGGACTGGAAATAGAAGTCAATGGGGACACCCCCCCGCATCTTCATCAGCCATGATGTCCTCCAGGATTTTCCATGTCCAGGCCAAAGCTCACGTACCCGATCAATATGGCACGCAACATCAACGGAAACCCCATGTACATCAATGCGTGAGGTTTGTGTTAAGGTTGTATGGTGTTCTACTGAGGTAGATGAGCTTTGTCCAAGGGTTGGCGGTGGATTACTGATCAAAGTAACATTGAATGTACTGCGAGTGCAATAGCTGCCTTTATCATCATTAAAAGGTGGCACTCACAATCCTCAGGTGAAAGTGCCACCTCCTGAGCCACGATCTGTAACTGTTAGCGACGCTTGAATAGGCCAACAACATAGAAAATCTTCTGCACTATACCCAGACCAATAGAAGGTTCTCGGATATCATCTCCATGTGATACGAAGAACAGTAATTTACAATATGTATGCACTTTCATTAGGCGCTTTCATTACACGTATGGAAGAGTTGCTTTTCCTCGCGGGCGCTATGACCATTATTGGAGGCCATCTCTCTTAAATTGAAGGGTGGGGATTTCGGTGAAGTAGCTCGTCTTAATTGAGGCCATGGCCCAATCAGTACAGTCTCGAGAAAGAGAAAGCACAGAAGGGGCTGGACAGAACCAATTACGTCCGTGCCTAGAAATTTCTGGCGATGGGGTAAATTCACTTGTCAATCGTCCACTATGGAAAGTCGGCTTCATGATGTGCCGATACCCCACTTCGCCACAGGACTGGAAAGCGGTGATCGCCCTCCATTCGGTCTTGATCTATCACGTCCGTAGGAATCCGCTCGATATGGAATCCCGCGGGGAACAGGAAACAGGGGACGCGGAGAGGTCAGGCGGGCACCAAAGGAAGGCCGGAGATGGACGTGCATGGGAAAGAAACTCTTGTCAAGTTACACGAGACCCACAGCACCTGACCGTGTCGTCTTCTAGCAAATAATGCCATATTCAGTCCCGCACCTGACACGTGTAACATCAAACATTTTCCATCAAAAAATCTGTAGAGGGTGTAGAGGGGAAGTAGAAGTCGTGAAAGACCAGAATGCATAGATCTGATATGCTTTATGTCATCAAGATTGTGCTATGCTACTACTGAGAGCGTAGCTAGATCTTATCTTACTTTGGATCGTGGGAAAGAACTATGACAGTTATGAATAAGGTTCATCATCACTCCTTCCATTACCCACACCAAAGTATTCACAGTAAAACCTACTCCGGCATCCGCAACGACCATGGGCTGTACGTCGTCCGTAGCCCTCAATGTTCCGACAGTAATAGACTGATCGCTATCCCATAATCGCAGCCAACAAACCTCGCGGATTGCAAGCAGCCCGCAAGCTCAAGAATAGTCGTAGAGACAACCGTTGGGTGCGCCCCGCTGTTCAGCTACCTCCGTTAGCCATCCGCTGATTCTGCAATGTTTGTACTGTGGGCCTATTATCTACGAAATCTAGGCGGACAAATCTTATAAAAAGCGTGCCCTCGGCAACTTTTACAAAACATCACCCACAGGAGGGTCTTCACACGCAAAGGGCATCGTTCTCGAGAAGGTTGGCGTCGAGGCGAAGCAGCCTAATTCCGCCATACGCAAGTGTGTGCGTGTGCAACTCATCAAGAATGGGAAGAAGGTCACCGCTTTCGTTCCCGTGCGTCTTTTTCTGTGTTTTCCGTAATGAAAGTATGGGGGTGCTCAGATTTGGAATTCTTTCGTCAGAACGACGGTTGTCTTAACTTTGTCGATGAGAACGACGAAGTCCTCATCTCCGGTTTCGGTCGTCGTGGGAAGGCCAAGGGTGATATTCCTGGTGTGCGATTCAAGGTAGTGAAGGTGTCTGGTGTGGGTCTCCTTGCCTTATGGAAAGAGAAGAAGGTTCGTGTGCTCGCATCCCTCTGAGTCAATTGCTGAAGTGCCTGCTCGGTTGTCAGGAAAAGCCCCGCTCATAATTCAGAATTTGTGTTATTCTGCGGATTCCTTTTAGTAGTGGTATATGCCATGCTTGTATTGCACCCTCATGCACTTCCGAATGAAACTCAAAACCCACACATTAAGTATAAAATTTTCAGAGTAGAGATGCCATTGAACAAAGACCAAAATGGGGATGCATGATGAGTCGACACGATAGCAAGCTGGAAAAAAATATGCTTTTACTATGACACAAGTAAAGAAATTTGGTGGAAGCAGCGCAGCGACACTTCAGACTTTGAGTTCTTAGATCGTGATACCCTGACCCCGAAGATAGTGCTTGAGATCGCCGACCAACTCCAATTGCTCCTCGATCGTGAGGCCACTCACGACCGTTTGAAGTATTGAGCCGACGGTGACGTGATGTTCGCGAATGAAGCTGCTGTAGTAGACGTAGACAAACACGCCCATCAAAAATCTGGAATTGCCCTCGTCAGCGCGGGGTCGTCAAACCATGGGGAATAGGCCGACGTACTGGCAATCCATTCGGTCTGTCATACCACCGTGCCCCGGAATACTGTCTCCAAAGTCCTTGATGTTGAAGGCGCGCTTGAAACCCGAAGCGAAAAAGCCGCCAAATGGCGCGACCAGTGAGGCGAAACATCCCATGAAGAACAAATGGAACTGATATGGCATATAGGATATCGTGTGGATCTCGCCCGGGAGCTATGCAAAGAGAGTGTACACGATTAAAGCCTCCATAAATGAGCGAAGGTGAAGGAGGGGTGACGCACGATGGTTGAGAGGAACTTGGCCACTGGTTTCCAGATGACCCATTCGCGCCAGACGAACACGGGATTGGGCGTGCACACCATGCCGCTGAATGCGTTGACACCCAAGTCGTGGACGGGACAGATCATATAGTTGAATTGGCTGCAGAGCGTGCCCCACACGATGGCGAAGACGATCGTGCACACGATTGCGCCGACGAAGCCCTCGACGGTCTTCTTTGGGGAGAGCTTGATGAGAGGCGTGCGGCCCATGGTGATACCGCAGATGTACGCGAAGACGTCGTTGCAGATGACGAGGCACGCAGGGACGAAGAACCAGATGAGACCTTCGAGAATACTGTTTATGATGAAGTGGCTGAGACCACGCGTCAGATGGGGGACAACAAACAACATCGCTCGTAAATCCCTACCTGGAGACGACGATGAGCAAAATCGTCATATGTACCCAGCAGAATAGGCCGAATTGTTGCTTGAGGTGACCCTTCTTTAGGGACATGACAAAGCCCACGAAGCCGATCGTGTAGAGCGTAAAGCTAATGATCCTGTGGTTCGCGGCAAACGGAAGGAAGTTCGCGTCTGCGAAGACGACATGCTACGATGAAAATAAGGAGGACTGAAGGAGAGACTGCACAATGGATAGGCACCTTGAAATAATAGATAATACTCTCCCCATACAAGAAGTAATTTGCGGTGGCGAAGAAGTACCAGCTCAATGTCTTACTCCACGGATCTTTGCCTCCATATTCGACGGGTTTCGAATCCATGAGGGCAAACAATCGAGTGACCTCACGATACACAAGAGTCTGGCATAGAAATACGAGGATAATAATGCAAACGTGGCCCATGAGTAGGCAACCTAAAATAATGCGTATTAGACCTCATGAGTCCTCAGTAAAAATGCTTGCGGCTCACCCAAAAAACCGCCGAGCATGATGAAGGTCCACAAGGTACGGACGAAAACATTGTGGCTCTTCTTAGCAGCCTTCTCGGCTTCCGCATCTGTGGCGTGTATTAGAGAAGTAGAAGCAGAGTGCCGTTTAAAGTTGATTGACGAACTCGGAATGGACTCGGAAGGCTGCGGCGCCTGTTTGGCTGGCGGGCTCGAAGGGAGGGGTTGGGAGGACGGCTTATCAATGGTTGTCGGTCTGGCGGGTTGGGGGGCAGATGGACGACTGGGTGGTTCCGCAGGAGGGGTCAACCGAGGAGGGCTGACGCCAGGCTTGGTGGAATAACCATTGAGCGCCGACGGGGGTTCTTCATCGCGTGGGGGATTGGCGTTCGCCTTTGGAGGCAAAGGTTCGGGAGGTTCAATACGAGGCTCTACTGAGCTCCGATCTGATGGAGCAGGTAGCTTGACTTCAGTTTCTGTAAGAGGCGTGGTTGGTCCGGGAGATAGACGTTCATACGTGTCACCCCCTGACGGAGGCACACGATCCTGCTGTTTCTTTTCTTGACGAGCAGCCTTCGCAGCCTTCTTGAGGGCGGTTTTAGAGGGCTTGGATGGAGTGTCTCTGCAACGATCATGAGATTTAAGGACTAGGTAGGAATGATGAGGTGATATCGCTACACACTCGACCGGAGAGACGACTGCTTCGGGTTCCGACACGACCTCGTCCTCCGACTGTTCCCCGGATTCAATGGAGAGGACGTCGAAGGCGGTACGCGATGCAACTGAAGACTTGTTTTGTTGCAGGTGGCTCATCTTTCCTTCGTGGTGGGTTGGCTGGTCGTCGACGAAGGATGCCAGCGGTTGAGGGACCATTTACCCGCCGCCGGAACATTTCATTTCAATTTTTTCACGTGAACACGTCTGTGAGCGTTCGCGTCCCGAGAGAACAGATTGATTACATAAGACATCCTTTGCTCCCCTCTCCCTCCCTGGCCAGGCTTGGCTCGACTTACCGTTTGAGGTGCCTATTTTGCGGCGCCCGCTACTCACGAAACCATTCACTTCTCAAAAGTTTCAGGGACAAACAGGAAGGGGAAATTTACAGACGCCCTCGGAAGGTACCGTAACCAGGTCTGGAATGACATGAGATGTACGGTCGGAGTGGTCTCGCCATGTGGTCACAAAGACCGTTAATCTTCTCGGCTCGAGCTTCCTAACGCAATCTTTCCCCTGTGGGCAAGAACGTTGTGTGTACTTTTCAAGCGCGTTCATTTGTACATATCCGGAATGCGCACTGACTGCGTCCGAGGGCTCGGCGATAGCGACATGCCGTGCCGCTCGCGACGATGCTTGGGGGTGACCGCGTGATCTTTGTTTTGAATCCCAAAGGAGTGTACATTCTATAGCACGTCAGCGGTGTATTGAAAATCGGCTCAAGGATGGAGGTGTGTCGATGTACATAGATCGTAAACGTGAGAGCACCGAGACCGAGCCGCTTGGCTGGACTTCCGAACCGGGAAACGGGGCCGTCAAAGGGACGAATTGCTCAGTGTTGGTTGGATTGGGTGGGTGGGACCTTGGGAACTGTGATCGCTAATGATTTCCCTCTTGTACAGCTTGATGTTATATCCCCTCCTCTTTCCGCTTATTCACTCTCCTTCCTTTCTCCCCTTCCCGTACCGTCCCTCCCTCACCGTCTCCCACTTTTCTCCATGCCTGGCGTCGTTGATGATGAGCAAGCCCGTCGCATTAGCAAATCTATTGACGATGATCTCAAGGTCTGCTTTCTTGACTACGTCGCGCGCTTTATCTTACCCCCCCCACCAGCGCGAAAGAGAACAGCTCAGGAAACGACAGAAACAAAGGAAGGAAGTCAAAGGTGCGTTACCTCCCCGCTTCCTTTATTAGTTGGTCCCGGTCTCCGCCGTTCTCTGACTCGTACTCGTAACCAGTCATGCTTCTAGGACAGGCAGAGTCGGGCAAGTCTACGCTCCAGAAACAATTCCAATTATACCATGCATCCCCGACGATAGACCGCGAGCGACCTTCATGGCGTCCAATCGTCTACTTCAACGCAATCAAGGCCGTTCGTACCATCTTGGATGAGCTCGAATGGGACTTCACCGCCGACGCCAATCGGGAAGATGAGGCCTATATTGACCCGAGCTGGCCAACGCAGATCTCACAAATACGCCATAGGCTTCTCCCATTAGTGACCGTCGAGGATAGCTTGGCCTCCGAACTCAGCGGGGGAGTCACAGTCGCCGGTGGGCGCTCCGGCGTGTTCGTTCGCGCTGGCTGGCAGTCTGTCGTAACATCGACGCGATCCTGGCCGGTCGCCGATATGCAAGGGGATGGAACTACCTCCGGCCAAGGCGTCGTGGCTACCATGGCCGCTCGACTACTCTCAGAGCTGCAATACGATGTCGCTGAATTATGGCAACACCCTGCGGTAAAGACACTTCTTCGAATGCGGAAGTTACGTTTAGAAGAGTCGGCAGCATTGTTCGTTCATCCCCTTGTTTTATTGGCAATCATTCTCACACACATCTGCTAGCTTCCTGGATGAGATTCATCGACTTGCCGAACCCGACTATTTACCGACGACAGGCACGTTATGAAAACCCCCGTCCTTCCTTCGTCTCTGATTTCTATACTAGATGATATCTTGCATGTGCGTTTGCAGACGTTGGGCGTCACAGAACACTCTTTCAATATCAACGTTGCCGGGACCCATTATTCGTGGTTGTTGTATGATGTGGGTGGTGCTGTGAGTTTTCAACGCCCTTGTCTCTACCCATTCCTTGTTGATCGGTTTCTGGAGGTAGAGAGGCCAGGTAAGCGACCAACCTTTCGTGATAAACCGCCAAGACATCTCACGGCCTGCGACTGTAGCGGCATGCATGGGTGCCTTACTTTGAAGATGGTAAGCATCACCGGTTCATTATCACCTTGCGAAGGCCCCGCTTCTTTTTCCTTCTGCTTCTTTCCCGTTTTGTCTCATATGAGAGGCACAGGGACCGATTTAAGCCCTCATCATGACCCGCTCCACTCCAACGCTCATTTATCTGATCTTCCTCCTGACTAATGCCTTCTTCGTACAGCTACTGCCATTATTTTCCTAGCACCTATTTCCGCGTTCGATCAGGTGAGCACGCGTGGCCAGCGACTGAACATCTGGAGCCTTCTAGACAGTGACGCTAATGTTCTACCTTTGGTAGTACTTGGAAGAAGATCCGCGCACAAATCGCATTGATGACTCTCTACAACTTTTCACGGCCACGTGCTCGAATAAACTATTGAAAAATGCAACTATGGTCGTAATGTTGAACAAGGTGAGAGACAACCGGCGCCGCAGGGCATATTGGCCACTCATTGGGCGAGCAACCAGACCGACATCTTGAGGAAAAAGCTTCAAGCAGGCGTATTGGTCAAAAAATAGTGCGCTATTACTTCCAGTTCTTGTCACCTTTGTTCGTTCATGCTATGTTGCTATAGCATTACTTCGTATGGCGAGCGCGAAAATAGATACGAAGAAGTGTCAGAATACTTCCGTGCACATTTCGCGCAGATTTACAAGCGCAAGGGTGTGCAAAAACAAGAGCTATACATTGTAAGTCTTAATTCCCTCCCTAGGCGCATTTGCTGAACATGCTGTATTGTAGCATTTCACGTCTATGCTCGTAAGTTTCTGAACCAAGTGGGTGTTCGCTAAGTAACGTCTTTGCTACTTGCTAGGATGTCCGTGCGACACAGAAGATCATTGTCGATAGTAAGCCTTACTTCTTTTGTTGGAAGTCAGTGGGTGACCTGTTTTCATAGTCAATGAAGCTATCATCAAGTCATACCTGAGTCACTCTATGATGGTTTCATGAACAGTTCCGTCGGGTCAATGCAGATTTTCAACACTCATCGTATCACAAGAGCCCCATTTGTTGTCATTTCACTGCTATCGATCATCATTCGAGGATTTAGGATGTTGTCAGACAAGACAGTGTGTTGCACATGTAATAGTTTGATGACATGCATTTATTCCAACTTTTGCTTGCTATCGTTGTTGTTTGTATTCTCCCCACTCCATAACCATAATATAGCTATGATCCCCTACCGTGGGAATATCTTTCAGCCCAAAATTTTGGTCGCAAACGCACCGTAATCTCTGTCCGTCTACCCGCACCTCATTTGCACCAATGTCTACCAGCGGTCTAAAAGCTATTGCGCCGGTGCCAACGGCGGCCGACTTCTTGGATATTGTACTATCCAAGACCCAGCGGAAAACGCCCACCGTACGTTCACGGTGATCAGCTAAATCTTGTCCTCGACCGACACCCATCGTAGGTCATTCACAAAAACTTTAAAATCAGTCGCATTCGCAACTTCTACATGCGCAAAGTCAAGTTCACACAAGATTCCTTTGAAGAGAAGCTCAGCGCAATCCTCTCTGAATTCCCCATGCTCGACGTATGTCCTCCCTTCTGCATTACGCCCGATCTTTGGTTAAAAAAAATCTTGGGGACATATACAGGACCTGCATCCGTTCTTGTCATCACTGATGAATGTATTGTACGACAAGAATCACTACAAGCTCGCCCTCGGCCAATTACGCACCGCGCGGCACCTCATCGACCAGGTCGCAAAAGATTACGTCCGGTTGCTCAAGTTCGGAGACAGCTTGTACCGGTGTAAGCAGTTAAAGAGGGCGGCTCTAGGCCGGTGCGCTACGTGTCGTTTCCCTCTCCACCGAAGGGTCCCTTAATGAACGTTGTCAAAACTCCACCCATAGCATGGCGACCATCATGCGCCGTCAAAAAGATCCCCTGGCGTACCTTGAGCAGGTCCGGCAGCACATATCCCGTCTGCCGGCCATCGACCCGAATACGCGCACCCTCCTCATCTGCGGCTATCCGAACGTCGGCAAATCGTCGTTCATTAACAAGGTCACGCGCGCGGACGTCGACGTCCAGCCGTACGCGTTCACGACAAAATCGCTCTTTGTGGGGCACCTAGACTACAAGTACCTTCGATGGCAGGTCATCGACACGCCTGGTATCCTCGACCACCCGTTGGAAGACATGAACACCATCGAGATGCAGAGCATCACGGCGTTGGCTCATCTGAAATGTTGTGTGTTGTATTTCATGGATCTCAGTGAACAGTGTGGGTATACGGTTGAAGCACAGGTGTGTCGTGATTCGTTCGTTCCCCCGTGCACATGTTAATGAATCTGGTTCGTAGTGTAAACTATTCCACTCCATCAAACCCTTGTTTGCGGGCAAGCCCACCATGCTTGTTATCAACAAAATCGATGTCGCACGTCTAGAAGACCTCACACCGGATACCCGCGCGCTTGTGCAAGAGATTATTGATTCTGAGGGCGTGCAATCTGTGCAAGTGTCGTGTCATTCCGAGGAAGGGGTCATGGACCTCAAAAATAAGGCCTGCGATGCCCTCCTTGCGCAGCGCGTCGACACAAAGCTTAGAGGCAACAAAATCAACACTATTATCAACCGCATTCACGTCGCTCTACCGAAGCCGCGCGATGAGGTTGTCCGTGAACCTTTCATCCCGGAAGCGGTCAAGCTGCGCAAAAAGTACGACAAGAATGATCCCGATCGGCCGAAGCTCGAGAGAGATATCGAGCTGGAAGAGGGTGGTGCTGGGGTATACAATATCAACATTAAAAGTGAGTGGGATACTATTTCATCGCCCTCGCGGGTATTAAGGGTGGTGCAGAGAACTACCTTCTCGTGAATGACGAGTGGAAGAACGACGTTATACCGGAAATCATGGATGGCAAGAATATCGCCGATTTCATAGATCCGGACATCGCAGAGAAGCTGGAAGCTCTTGAGCGAGAAGAGGAGATTCTCGAGGCTGAGGGTTTCTACGACGACCACGAAGACATGGTAAGTTCCTGCGTCCGAGGAATTTGTGCTTTACGCTTCGAAAATAGCCACCTCACAACATCAACTTATCATCTTTTGTGTTTACAGTTTGACTCGGACGATGAGCGTGAAGCGGCCGCGGCGAAGGTCGCCCTCGGCCACAAGCTGACGGCTCAAAGCAAAAAGAAGTTGAAGAACAAGGCGCGGCTTCCGCGCACTGCGGGCCTTCGCACGCTCTCTGACTTGACCACCGACTTGACCAAAGCGGGCATCGATCCGAGCCGCGTGCAAGAGCGCGCGGTGGTGATCGCCAAAGTGCGCGCTGCGGGGCGCAAGCGCAAACGCGACGGAGACGAGGATGGCATGGACGTCGACGGCGATGAACCTGATGGCGACAACGGTGACGATGACGATTGGGCCTCAGAGGGAGAAGACGACGACACGTCGGTGATGGACGTCGACGGCGAACAAGGCACGCGACGCGACAAACGGGGCAAGGCCAACTCGGGCACAGTCATCGCGCGGAAGCACGCGCCGCGCTCGAATCGGCAGTTTGCGGGATTGCGAGATGAAGCGGTACGTTTTTTTTTTTTCTCTCTGTTCCTTGTTGTTGATGTTGTCGTTGTCATCGTATTATTGTGCGGCGCTGACGGGTGGTGTTCTTGTTTTTTTCTCCTTTGGGGGTTGATCGCGGTGGTTTTCGGGTTTTTCATTTGCTACGCTACGCAACGCAATGTGATACAGCAAGCATCCAAGGCGCTACGACTACGGAATCTCGGTCAGCGCGGGCGCAACATGCTCGCAAAGGCGGGCGAAAGTGACCGCGCTATCAAGGTCAAAATGGTACGTTCCGTTGCTCTCTCTCAAAATTTTTTTTTCTTCCTGTTGGTGTTTATCGGGGTTGCCGTCTTTTTGTTCCTGTGGGTGGACTCGATGTGAAACCCTTTTCCGTTTTCTCCATTTGTCTACTTCGGGGCGCCCGACACCACATTCACGTCTTTTTCTTTTCAGCCGAAACATCTCTTCTCTGGGAAACGGAAGGGAGGGAAGACAAACCGGCGATAAGCAGCACCCTCTTTGCACCTCGAGGCATTCATTCTGTATCCTCATCCATATCACGGCGTTTCCTGTACCTTGTACTCGTTTTTACCATCATTTCATGATCATACAGCTTGCACGCCTTTGCACTTTTTTCATCACACACGCGCTGATATTGAGACAATCTAAAGAGGTATGGACATCACGGAAGATCTAGATAGCGTAGGAGATATGCGTGTGTGCAACGTGTGCAACTACTGTCCCTTTGTAGCTACTCTTGGTATATATATCATCGCGCATCCATGCGTTTCGAGAACAATATAAACAAGGAAAGCAAAAAGTAAACAGAATCCACAAGAATCGTGCAATAAGCACGGAAAGCAATAAGAAATATGTTTAAACAAAGCAACCATAGGTTAGAGGTATTCACAGCGGGAAAAGAAGTGTGCTGGAGAAAATTCGTGAAAGATCATTCGGGAGCCGCCCTGCGACAGTGTTCCCTGGAGGATTAACGAGACGTCAGGACCCATAAAGTATCATATAAACTAGTAAATCAAACAGCAACGTAAAAAAAAAAGGTAGCGCGGTGATGTGTTCGAACGTTGGGGAAAGGGGCACGGCGGAAAAGGGGGATATCCAGGGAGTGGCAGGTCGAGAATTGGAGGGTGAGGGGGAATATACTGGCCCAAGCGCAGAGCGGAACGACGAAGATCCTGCACAGGGACAAATAGACAGGGAGAGTGTGACGGTGACGGAGGTACAGATGGGCATGGACATAAGACTGCCCTCCCCTCCCTCATTATCGCCGACCTCTTTACTCTCCCCAATCGATGATGACGCCGCCCGGACCAGCCGGTGCGACGCCGAGAGGACGCTCCGCCTCGCGGCGGAGCCACTTGAGAGCGCGCTTGTCGTCCCGGAGGAGACCCTCGAGCGCGTAGAGGCAAGTGCGATTGTGCTCGCGTATCCACTCCTTCTCTTCCTTGCTGAGCATGTCCTGCAGCACCATGCGCGTCTGGATGGGCACGCACGTAAACCGCTCGAAGCCCAGCCAGCTTTGGTCTGGGTCGCTGTTCTTGGTGTGCACGTCGCGAACGACAAGGACGGATTCGATCCGAACGCCGAATTCGTTGTTTTTGTCTGTTTGGATCGTGTCAGAGAAATCGATGGACGGATGGGCACAATGTGGGTGTACTTACAATAGCCGGGCTCGTTGGTAAGAACGTGGCCGCGGGTCAGAGGCACATTGCTTGAGAAACCATGCAGGCCTTCATGAACGTTGAGGAACGATCCAACACCATGGCCAGTTCCGTGCTGTCGATCCGATCACAATAACAATAAGGGATCTCAAACAGATTGATCAAAACACGTGGATCAACTCACGAGATAGTTCAGGCCGTCCTGCCATAGATTCTTCCGCGCAAGGACATCCAGTTGCGCACCTGTCGTACCTTTTGGGAAGATGGCGGTGTCTATAGCGATCTACACCACGAGAAGGTGAGTATGAGTTCCTCGAGAAACAAAGAAGAGATTCTGCCCACATGACCCTGCAAGACCCGTGTGAACGCCTCGCTCTGCTCCATGGTTGGGCGACCAAAGTGTACGGTCCGTGTCGTATCGCATGTGCCATCACGATACTGTCCCCCGGAGTCATTAAGATAAGGGGTTTCCTTGTCTATGATATAACTGCCGTTCTTGAGGGGGTGATAATGTGGGAGGGCAGCATTAGGCCCCGAGGCGGAGATGTTTTCATAGGCAAGACCCATGTAATTCTTCGTCTTTCTCCTGAACTCTGTCAGTCGCCAGGCGGCTTCCCACTCCGTGATCTCGAACCCTTTGGCCATCTTCTCATCAAGCCAAGCGAGGAATTGGACGTAACAGGCACCGTCACGCAGGTACGCGCGCTTGAGTCCTTGGATTTCAACTTCGTTTTTGATGCTCTTCATCTCCTCAATGATCGAGGGAGCAAGCGAGTAACGATAGTGCGTCAACATAAGCGAGATGGCGTATGATGTCTGTGGGGAAATGATCACCTGTTGATGTCCGGAAAGCGGTCAATATCAATCGCTAGAGAGAGATGGGGGGGTACAGACTTTGCCATCACCCCATTCGCGAGTGCGCAGGAAGGACCAAATACTGTTGTAATCCCTGACCTCAACCCTGAGATTCTGGAGGTACTCGCGCACAGGTAGCTCGATCTTTTCCTGCTCAACAAACAGGATTGCACGATCAAGCCCGATGTACAAGTACGAAAAAAATATGGGGCTGTATGGGATATCATCACCGCGAAGATTGAGAACATATGCTAAATTCGGAGTTGCGTAAGTGCACAATTGATAATATCCAAACAGGAAACGCACCGATAGAAGAAAGGTTGGACACCAAGGTGCCCACGTGTTGCTGAGACGGCGACGACGACTGGTTCTTGGATGGGGATGTACCTGCCGGGGTAAAATTCTTGATCCAATCGCGAACTTGCAGGAGCTTTTTCGAGGCATCTTTGCCTATATGAAACATGTGAGCCACAGAAATAAAGGAATTCAGGTGCGAAACTGACCAGTGTATTCGATAGGCTGCACGAAGATCTTATTCTTTGAGCGCCCCGGCTTGTCATCCCAAACCAGATCGATCAGGTTCTGCGAAGGGTAGACAAGTTTGGACCTCTTGCCCTGGAGAAGAGGATAGAGTTGTTGTGCAGCCTCATTAGAGATCATGCGAGCATCCACGCCAACTCTCGAGTCGTTGGCCCGGTCCTACAAATAAGGGAAGCGGAGAGTGGGTGCCTGCGGGTTACAGCATTAGAGTGGGCACTCACGGAAATCCAGTCCACCCAGTTCCGCGGTCCGGACTGCATCCCAGCACGGATTAACACCCAGTTGCCGTCTATTTCTTGCTCGGCTTGTAGCCAGTAGCGAGAGTCAGTTATTAGATAAGCGGCAGTCTTGGAGATGATGGCTTGGCCCGCCGAGCCCGTGAAGCTATGCTCACATTGGTAAAATAAATAAAAAAGTGTCGAGTCAAGAACGCCGAGTCACGTACTTTGTTATCCATTCCCTGCGCTTGTCAGCAAGGGATGTATATTCAGATTGATGGGCATCTTCAGACGGCACAATGCTGCGATGGACGCGTCAGCGCTCAGAGGAATGTAAAATAAAAATAAAAAATTGTACGGACTAATAATCAAGATTATCCTTTGCCATGTGCTCGCGCAGTCTGTTTAACCGATCATAGGTGTCCACTTCCTCACGTATGGGGTCTTGATAGGCCTCTTTGCGTTCGAGGGCTGAACCAACAAGTGTGTTTACGGAGCCGCTGCCTGTAAGAGAGGGTCGTTTAGAGTTGTTGGACCGTTTGCTTCCGCCGGAGAGGTTGCTGGACTTGGTGGCTCTGCTGGCCTGTGTGTCGTTGCTCTGCTTCGATGCTTGGGAGTTCTTCGAGCGCTGAGACATGTGACGCGTCGGGGTGCGAGAATCATCTGGCACGAAGGAAGGGGCCCCTCGGGGATAGATGGGGAGGATGGTGGTCGCAGAGGAACGATCATCTACTGTGAAGAGATCGTCCTTATTATCTTTGTCCTTGCGGCCCAAGCCCAGCGTCCATCCATATCCGAACCTGGCTCTGAGGGTATTGCCGCGGGCGACCTTGGAGCGAGAACGATCAAGCTTGGGTAGAAATTTGGGAAGATTTTTATAGGATTCAGTGTCTTCCGTGAATGTAAGCCCAGTTTGTGAAGGGATCATGTCTTGCCTCGACTGGACATCGGTGAGAGTGGCAGTGGGGGAGTAAGAGTTGGAGCGGGTTAGAGGATATCCTTGGTCGGATTGGCGTTGTGATGTGGGGAGTGAGCTTCGGGAACCGCGAGAAGTGCGAGAACGAGAGCCGGAAGGATGGGAGGCGGATGCGGATTTCTCGTCATTGAACTCGGCGAGCTGCTTCTTCTTTCCCTTGCGAGTGAAAGAGGGCAAGCAGAGCGGGGGCGGTGGCGGCGGAGGGGGTGGAGACATGATGGCGGGGGGGAAGAGATTGGGGGAAAGCGGGGAAGAGAAAGAGAGAGACGGAAGGAAGGGGTGGAAGAAGAGAGAAATACGCGCACCCCGGTAATTTTTCTCAAGCCACGTGTAATTGCCATTTGAGGTAAGACCCTTTCGCCAGCCTCCGAGGGTCCGAGATCGGAGATCAGTTAGAGTCACCAGATTGGTCAGATTGGTCACAATAAGCAGAAACATACAACATCTGTGCCGAGGCAGCTCCATCCGTCCGATCATCCAACGAACGATCTATTCCAGCCCCCCAAGGGTACCCAATCCTTTTTCAACTCCCTCTGACGTGGTCCCCATCCCTACCAAATTCGCCTACGTCAGTATCACTCCTGAGGACGACCGCAACGCAAACGACCGCCTCACGCCTCCGCGTGGCGCGGGTGCTCCACCTCGTGTGGGCCCCTCTTTGCCGCTCGACGACTAATCTTACGCCCAAAGGGTGCCCCGTCAAACACCGACGGGAAACCCGCTTCCAAATTTGTAAAAATTCCCACATACGGCTATCTTACGCACGCCAACGCTCGGGGTTTAGATGGCAAAGCGAGAAGCCCGCACCAAATATGGCCACATTCAGCCAAAACACGAGGCAAAAATGTGCGCCTCGTGTTCGACATGAACAATATGGGG
>Ga0307510_10003761_pt1 | contig 17741 bp, 25 predicted proteins | sample 12_EM_MG_FD_207224 | JGI IMG/M metagenome (GOLD analysis project Ga0307510, IMG submission 207224) | Populus trichocarpa ectomycorrhiza microbial communities from riparian zone in the Pacific Northwest, United States - 12_EM | ecosystem: Host-associated > Plants > Roots > Unclassified | place...
AACCAGCCATCTGCGGACACGGATTAATGTACACCCACACGAAGGAATATCTTAGGTGGCCACGACGATATTTACCTTCACCGTCCGTCCCGTCGTACATACCAGGTTAAACCCGATATTGTCCGGGGAACGTATCCCGTTCTGACCGCAAAATTCCCAAAGTCCTCGGCTTAAGTTGCATTCGAATTTGAGCGCGTATCGCTTGATCGTCGGTCGAAGGATCTCAAGGATTTCTGGTTTGGTCACTGATTCTACACTCACATAACACCGTCCGTAGTTCGCGATTATGGGCGTCGGAGATCGCGCATCGCGAGCGGGGGGATCGGGCGCACCGGCCTCAGTGTGTTCTTTTCGGCCGTTGGCCATATACCACCCGGTAGCATGGGGAGGCTTTCTCGATGGACTCAACCTCTGTTCACAGTGGTCAGCAAATCTTCTTATGCTGCGCATCAAGCGTTTCGGATACCCACCGCTAAGATAGGGTTGAACACAACCGTTGGGACATCTAGCCCTACGCATCACGGTAGGGTCGTCGCGTAAACCGTTTTCCTTGCACACTTTCTCCACTTTCCTGATCAAAACCGGTAGACACTGAACGAAATCAGGCACCAAGGTCAAGTATTGAAAATCTATAGTGCACGACACGTTCGGATTTCGCCGTCGCGAGCCTGGATGCTATGGAACATCTCCAGTCGACATCGTTCCTATAGAGGTTCGGGGGAATGTGAAACATACTACATGTCGGAAATGCCACGCAGGCCGACGATGGCAGCCTCAAGCCACTGTGGTTGAGGTTGTCCAGCTTGTATTCGCCAAATAAGCGCTTTGATCTCGGGTAGCTCCTCGTCGGTCATATTGGAGATGATGTGTTGATTCGCTGTCAGCTTGAAGTAGCCCTTGTGAACCTTTACGATCCCTCCAGGCCGATCTTGTAGTTCTTCTCGGGTTCGCCTTGCAACCCGCCGTTCTCAATGGAGGTAGTGTGGTGGTGTCGGCCACCCTCACGATGACCCAACCAAATTCGTCGATGTTGTTCATGAAGTCGAACGGGCGAGCGGAACCCAACCCGTCGCTCAACTTCCGTCTGGCTAATTGTGTACTTTAACCTGACATTCTAAAAACTTGAGGGGCATCAGGAAACACAGCTCTGCAAAAAAATTGGATAAAAAACGTACCCCACACGGTTGCCGTTGCCTCGTTGGACCAACCTAATATTCCCCGCCACGTCTTTGTCTTGCCTCGCGTACAGAAACCAAGAGCATCAGCCACTCGCGAATACGGCTTCTTTTTTCCATGGGTTACACCCATCCCACCCCCAGCGGTGACGTTGAATCCGACGAGTCCTCCTTTCCCATCCACAATCGCAACGGAGCCAATATCATTTGAAGGGGGGACCGCGACAGCAACCCCAAACTGAAAGCGCATAAGGCATCAGGGAATGGATAGCGTGAGAGGATAATGTACCTTTCGGGGCAAGCAAAGTTCTCTGTATCATGGCTCAACGTCCTTGACCCATCCCCGGTGGCCGGGTTCTCGTCGAAAGTGGTTTGGGGACCAAATATTCGCTGACGGCCGTTGCGAACCGGGAGGTTCGGGTGTGTAGTCTTGAATGTGCTGGAATGGCCGAGCGAAGTATATCCCTGGAGCGGAATCAGGTAAACGAAAGGCCATAGGGATTGGGTGAGAGAAACCGACCTATTCACATCTCTGCAGACGACGAGCGTGTCGAGCAAGGGGCGGTTGATGTCTTGAATAATATGTTTCCGGTGATGCTTGATGACGCTGTGGAATTGAAATGTTTGCCTGGTGATGATCTTGGACATTCCATTCCCGTGCTTGTGCAAGATTTGATCCATCAGGAGCCACTGCTGGGGGTCACAAACCCCTCCAGGCATTCAGATACGAATTATGAACGCATAGGCAGGTTCGACATCCTGGGCCTGACGGTCATCTCAAATATCACGGTCTTTCTGTTGATAGATCCCGTGGAACTTTGTGAGTTGGATATCACCCGGGGAGAGTGCACCAGTGGTATTGTCGACAGGACTGAGCGGTGGTCCCCTGAAAATGCTGGGAGGCGGCTTTGATGTGCTCGTTGGCGATGCTAATGGGCTCAGGTTCAGCTTCGTTGATCTCGAAGTTGTCAATGCCTAGTGCCTTCCACAGCTTTGGCTCCCAAATCTTGTATCCAGTCTCGGGTTTGTCGGTGTCCTGGTCGTCTCCAAACCTAAGCTCTACGAATTTCTCTGCTCCAGTGCTTTCCAACTTGGGATTGGGGTCCTTTCCCAGCTTGTTGTAGTGGTGCACGTCTTGAGATCTGGGCCAGAGGTGGCTGCAACCCATAGCAGATACAGTGGGCTTTGTCTTGATACGCGGTCTATCTTCCCGAGTTGCAGCGGCGGAAATAACCTTCCAGAGGGTCCTAACGTTCTAGTGTGACTTTCCTTGGCCAGCAGCGAGGGCAACGAGGACGGCGTACTCTTCCTTAAGGTCATCGAGCTGGCAATATCCAACTGACCGTCGAGAAGCCGAATGGGATTTTGGTGTACAAGGCTTGGTGCTTGGGAACGAATGGAGGATTCGATGCCGATGGGATTCTTGTGGGAGGGGTCCTAAGGAGACTTGCTGAAGGAGAAGATGACGATTCTTCGAGGGCGCATATAGACTTGACAGTAATCGCGCCCGGTGCTCCAAGCACGAAGGGCGGGGAGTTGTCGAACAGCGAGGTGAGTACTATGTGGGCCAATTCCACGTCTGCTCCAAAAATGCGTCTGACGGAATATTAGAAGAGGGGAGCGGGGCGAGAAGGGAAAGGTCAATGAACGCGACACCGTCTATGTCGAGGTTGAATGCGAGACGTGCTGCAGTGATAACGGGGGTCGAGGGAGTGTCGGAACGGGTTGTTGAGAGCGGACCAGAGGGTTGTTTGAGTAGTGATTGGGCGGACGAAGTGATAGACCGATACAGAGAATGCGGGTGCGAGGCGGAATTGACGTTGGTGTCGGACACCGGTCAATAACGAAAAACTCGGGCTGTTTGTCGCGAAACGTGGATGGCTGCCGTCGTCTTTGAGAGTAATGATGCATCTGCCGGAGTCCTAGAGAGAACGAAGAACGGAGCAGTTGGGCGGAGGAGGTTAGGGCCTTGAGAGAACTTGACCGTACGTATCCTCCAAGTCGATCAAGCTCGGTTCAGAGGCGTCCTCCCCCTGTGCCCTCCCCTTCTAAAATACATCCTTCCCGCCTCTGAATGCAGCCTACGCAACTCGTTTCAGCCACATGGGTAAGCCCTCTGACGGTCCCCTTCGCAGGGGCGAAACCCCACAGTCCAACCATCACCGGTCACCCGTAATATCTCTCGTCAAACGCTTCATTCACTGACCACTAGTGCAACGCTACTCCGTGCGGTGCACGTATCCTCCATCTCTCCCGCTCCCCCAACCACAGGCCTCTGTCGATCCTCCGTGTCCGTTTGAATCACAATTCACAATTTTTACGGTGACCATCCACTCTACGCTCTCCGCCGTCCCTTTATTCATGGGTCACCAGACCCCAGCACCAGCTCTGATCTTCCCGTTTGCAGAACTCAGCCCAAAGCATCCCAAGCCGCAGTGGAATCAGAGCCTTAAACGCAGGTGTATGACTGCTGAGTTCACAGACGACTCAGTGAGGGTCGTCTTTTCGATCCCATTACCATGCCCTCCCTGGATTTGTCAGTGTCCACCAATGATACTCACGGTGTGCTAACCAAACGTTGAAGGCCCCTGGTTACTACCTCGCATGCTGCTGAGAAGTTCGAACAATCGCATCTCATCACCAGCTGTCGCCTCTCCCGTCGATGCTGCCAACAACCAAGATCCAGCTCCACCCGCGATCGTGTGTTATCAGTCGTACCCCATCAAGTTCCTAGGGAAAACCGACCTTTCATGAGGATGAGCATAGCTCGAGGATCCCAAGGAGCGTTGGTCCTCTGAAAAACTTTCACTTCAGGAGTTCCCTGCATACGTTCGGGATCAACGGTGAGGTCCTTTCTTCCATCCCACGTGTTGGGTACCCATTAACAATGCGTTCATAAGCAGCCTGGACAACCCACCAAATTATAAACATCTTCGGGGTTTATTACTCGAGGCCACCGGATCGGAGGACGCCTAGCCTGGCTTTAAACAACGCCTCCCTCTTCTTTCCGCATGTCCGTCCGTCCTTCAACCACGAAACGCCCTCCCCCCTTTGCTACCCTCGTTCCTGCCGCACCCGAATGGAATCTCCTGCCCAATTATCCATCTTCCCTGGTTCACCTCGCTCTTCCTGCGAACGCATCTGCCGAGCGTTCTTCGTGCGTTTCAGCGTTTCAGGTTTCTTCATCCTTGAACGAACCGTGGCCCAGATGTACTCCTCCAATGCCCTGAATGGGCTCACCATCGGTTTAGGCTACCACTGGACGGATATTTCTGCAATTTGTGATAACTTCCCGTTAACGCGAGCTAGAGCGCTTGACAATAAATAGCGTGCGATCGTCATCCTGGAACTTTTCTCGATTCGAAGAATGGTATTGTAAAACATTGCCTCACGAATGGTCCGTTGTAGCCACCGTCGTATTCCTTGCCCAGGAGTGAGGCTATTCCGGAGTCCACCCATCAAAACTCTCGCACTCGCTTGGCCACCAACCTCCCGCTTTGTACATGCCTATCGTCATCGTCTAACCCCCGGGCCCGGTCTCGACGCAAAAGGGGTATTCGAAGGCTCATCGACATCCTCAAGCCAACCACTCCCTGACCTCGACATCGGGTGCGGCCCGGTCGACAGAGTAACTACCCTGGCCAGCTCTGCGTCCGCGTCTGGGTGCGGTCATGGTGAAGCTTCCCGGTGAATAGCTTCCTCGGGAACGAGAGTCAGGGGATGTTCGTTTGTGCCGTCAGGAGGCATATGGCTAGAGGAAGTGCGAGGATGCTATAAGTATATCATCCGCAAACAGTTCGGGAGACCTCGATCCCCTTGTCTTTCCGCTTCCACCTTTACTGGTTACCACCCATCATGGACCCACAAGAGGTTGGCGAATTTTTCCGCGGCGACGAGAACCTGTTCACATGTCACATCCGGCCTCCCGCTACAACCGATACCGCCTTGACAACTCCACCCCCCGACCGGACTTTTGGGAGCTTCACTAACGACCCCTTCACACTCGACATCTGCTCCAGGCCCAGACGGCAATGAAGGCAAAGAGGGGATGCCAGCTATATACACCCCTTCTCTGATCGTTCCAACCATATTCCGGACGTACGCCCCTCGTGCCTCTCCAAGCCATCGTTGACCCGATGGCCATCGAAATACATTAAACTACCCCTATTCGCGTTCTTGGATAGATCATTTGTCTGTATTATTGAACAAATATACATTTCAAGAGAAGAGACCGACGAGAGATTTGACTGGCAAGTGCCAGAGACAGGATTTTCATTCCAAAGTCGGTTATAATGAGCTCCGCCCTACCTTGAACGAGCGGTTCCTTGACTCCCCACTGGTACCAGATTTCTAAGATACTCAGGAGAGCGGGGAGATGGAGAGGTGATAGTACCAATCAGAAGACGGCCATACAGAGCGACATGACTTCCTTAGCGAGCATCCTTTCACTTCCTGGCGTGGGTCATCGAATTCGGGATCTAGCGTTGACTAGTTGGAAGGCCGATTACTAATGAAGGAACAACAGCGTTCACGGAGACAAGAATTCAGTGCTCAGCCGTGTGATGTTCGACAGATAAATAATCGATTCTATTGTGATAGAGATGGGAAGCCGAGCGAATTGTGTTTTACGAGGGTGATAAAAAATGTGGGCACGAAACCCGAGGACATGGCGAAAAAAAATAGAACAAGTTTCCCAACTGGCACACGCTGAGTGGTATATGTTTAGGTAGAGTCGAGGGACCGCTCCATGTCGACGGGAGGAGCGCACAGAGGCAACAATGGTATGGAATGGGAATAGCCAAGGCAGTTAATTCCAAACGGGGTCAATCGTCCCAAACGCAAGGTTACGGACACGGGAGAGGCAGGGCACACATGAAGGTGGAGCAGGGTCCTGTGCGAGCCAATGGGCATCAGCATACTGAGAAAGATAGAGCTGGAAGCATACGATTGAGGATCTGGTTCGCCTTCCGGTCCACCTCCTGTAATACCCTCTTGAACCCTCGGAATTGGTCTCTTATATCCCCTAATCCCGTCATCCTGCAAAAAACGCCCACGAGGCCAGGGGGGAGCTGGTCGAGTAAATCTAACCATTGGATAAGCTTGGCCCGGTGGTAACCCATGTCGATTCCCTTGAAGTCCTCACGAACCGATGTCTGCATCTCGGCGAATCCATCGTTATCAGGACGCCCTTCCCCTGACCAGATCACGATTAGGTACGACGTGAGAATCCCAATATCGCCGAGTGCTCGAACCGTCCGGACAATATCGCGGTCGCATCCATACCGGAGGCCCTTGCAGGTAGGTGGCTGGTAAGGTAGATCGTTTAACCACGACCAGGCGTCGGCGGGTATGAACGGCCGTAGATGGGGGTTAGCTGCAATTTGGAGCAGCGTGTCAACCACACTCCCAGCAACCTCCTCCGTGTGCCGAGCTACAGAGATACCCGCCGCCCACTTGGAGATCAGGCCTTGGGCGTCCGCGGATTGTTCCCGTCCCCAATGTATGTAGGGTCCAACAAGTACTACAGCACGAGGACTCCCATAAGTGCACATTTTCGATGCACTCAAGTCCCAGAGGGGTTCATGCGAGCACGATCCATCGGGTTCTCGCTTTGTGAGGTTTAGGATTGCATCGAAAGGACCCGTATCCCCACCTCGCTCTTCTCGAACCGCGTACCAGAAGAGCAGATCGATGGCCTCGTGCTTAGAACTGAGTCGGTTATTGAATTCAACACCCCTCTTGGTATTGAGTTTCTGGGCTATCAACGCAGAAATCACCTCGGGCCGTGTACTGGACCTCGGTCAGCAACGTGCAGTATATATCCGCCAGACACAGACACACCTTTCCGCAAAAATCACATCCTCTTGGAAATGGCAGCCAAGGTCGATAGCGATAACTAGAAGACAGTCGGCAACGACTGAGGGAGGGGGCGGGGGGTCTTGGGATATATAATGAAGGGCGAAGGAAAGGCATGAAGGGGGTACATTATCCAATTCTCTCCTTTGGGTTTTGGACCAGGAAAACTTGGAAACGGCACGCGCAACAGCGATGTGTTCGGGGTTGGCTGGTTTGTAGCCCCTCCACTCGATTGACGCTTGGATTTCCTGGTCTGAATAGATTACCTGGTGAGCTATACAGAGAGTTTGAGGAAATGGAAGACCGCTGAAATCGAGGCCGAGTGGGAAAGCCTTTATGTAACGCTGATGAATGTCTGAAAGGATGCTCGCCATTGGGTCCACGATTGAGAGGTAATGATAGGCAAGGAAAAGGCACGTGGCAGACGCCTCCCCAAGCTCCTCCATTCCTTGTATAGCCACTGTATCTTGTTTGTTGGCCTTAACGCAATCGATGAGGATATCGAAGCAATCCGAAAGGAGGGCTGGGGTAGAGTCGACCAGTGTCGGAGTCGTTGCAAGGAATTTGAGGGTCGGCAGGCGGACATCCTTTTCCAATGACGTCTGAAGTATCCATAAGATGCACTGCGAGTCCAACGCAGCTGGTCGTTGGTTCAATCCAGGGGCTTGGGCAGAGCGTGTGCCACGAATCCAGCCGTGCACTTTACGGGCAAGAGCAATGAGTGCTCTTACCATTGTTCGGGTGAACTGGCAGGCATCCCAAGCCAAGGAAAAGGGAAGGCAGAGGATATACTTGGACAAGACGAAGATGCTTTGTTTCCAGTCCCGCCACTCGCACCACTCGGCATCCGAGAATGGAACGAGGCATCGAGACTTGTGAACTAAATCACGGAAGGCTGAATGAAGCAGGCGGAGTATAGTGAGGAGGATGTGATGGTGGATATACCGGAGGATGTGGGGAATTTTGCGGAGGATACGTGCCCAAGGGGTCTGATATGGGCAGCTCGCAGAGACTGTCCCCGCAATAACGACAAAAGTGTAGAAGATGACCCCGAGGGCAGTGACACCGATGACAACGCATGCGACGGTCACGTTGATATCCCAAAGGTAGCGGGACAGCGCGCAACCGAGTAGCAACAGCGCAAATTGTAGCATCAGTGGCAGGGACTCCATGACGTGGTCGAAGTACCAAGCGATGATGCCGTCCAATTTCCGTTGGCGATCTTGGCTGCGTTCTACGGCAGTCCCTCGCATGTCGGTCAACGCGTATCGATTCAACCATTGCTTGCCGAGCATCGCGAGGAAGGCCGAAAAGACTGAAGTGGCGAGACTGGCGTATAGTATTGCTTGGACCTGGATGGTTGCACGCGGAGCGCCGGTCCACTGAGGAAGAGAGGGGATATCGCCGCCAAACGTAGTGTTATCCATCTTGTAAAGCATGACTCGGAGGAGAGCGGCAGCCTCATCGGTTGGGTCTGGCTGGAGCTGGGGATGGACCTGGATGATGAAGGCACCAGTGACGGCAGAGAACAGACCGGCCTAGGACCAAGTCAGCACACACACACCCGAGGAACATGCATAACCTACGAATATGAGTGTGGTGTCCAGATCTTCGTCGTGCTTCTTCATAAAGTCCTTATCATAATCCTCGGCCACCTTGCGATAACGCTCATAGAATTGGGCGCGAAAATCTTCCTGTGCCAGCAACATCCAGTCCTTTTCCTTCCTGTGAGGGGTAAACGACAGTGACAAACAAGACACAGAGTCGAGCTTACCCGTCCGCTGGGTGGCCGCCTGGTTCTCCGTTTCCATCCCCCTTCGGTACTCTTTCATGATCCTGGCTGCCATTGGGGACCAAATGGTTAGGGTGCTGGGTGTCTCGCAAATCGTTCCCCGATGCGGAGTTCTGCATTTTCCTAGACCTAGGGTCCGTACTGTCAGGGAGGGAAGCGGCCAGAACAGAGCACAACGCACTGCTCCCCTATTTTCTCATTCCTGGTGCCCACAGGAGGTTTCTTGTTGGCCGCATGGACCTGCCCTTCGGCTTCTGCTTCAGTGTCTCGACTGCAGGCAAGAACAAATCGGTCAAGGTGTACAATGAGGAGTTGGAGTGCTCACCCCTGGACCGTGATCTCCAAGTTGGTATCTGCCATGATGGATGGTAGTGGTATGATTCAGAGAGGGAAGAGAAGAGGTGAGGGGAAGAGCGACTCAAGTAGCTGCCGCACTAAGGCAAGCGCATTCCCAGATATTTATATTATCCCTCGCGTCTGGGGTCAGACATCGGTGCGGACTGATCTAATTTGTTCAATCCCGTTGGAAGGGGCTGACAGGCGGACGCCACGTTCCATTCTGAAAGACATTGTCTCTCATGGAGCTGAGGATAACAGGCCCGAGGGGACTGACTTGAAACTGTAACGCTGATGTCCCGATCAAAGCTTCAAGCTCTCGGGACGCTCGCCTGACCTATGACCGGGATCTCCAGCGTGGAAGGTGATATGTTTGTTTCCTCATCCACCGCCAACCCGACGGTCAACCGGTCACCATTAGAGATCGGGCCCGTGGCAATTCAACTTGCAGGCTTCAAGTTCAACGGTATCGGCGTAAAACGCCACCTTGCGAATGGTCCGCTATAGCCGCCGCGCGTTATATTCTCGTCCGGAAGCCTGTGAAGCTATCCCAGAGTCCACCCCTCTCCTCCGTCCATCAAGCTCTTGCACTCGCTTGGCCACCCGTCCTCCCACTTTGCACATGCCTATCGTCATCGTCTAACGTCTAACCCCGGTCTCGGCGCAGAAGGGGTATCCAAAGGCTAATCCTCCAGTCAATCACTTCCTGACCTCGACATCGGATGCGACCCAGTCGACAGAGTAACTACCCCGGCCAGCTCTGATCTGTGTCCGCGTCTGGGCGCGGTGGCGAAGCTTCCCTGTGAATAGCTATTAGCTTCCTCGGGAACGAGGGTCAGGGGGATGTTCGTTTGTGCCGTCAGGAGGCATATAACTAGAGGAAGTGCGAAAATACTATAAATATATCATCCGCAAACCGTTCAGGAGACCTCAATCCTCTTATCTTTTCGTTTCAAGCCTTCATCGTCCATCACTGACCCAGCCCGGTGTATCGAGTCTCGCAAGCTCAACTGATGACGATTGTATCCGCTGTCCGCTTTCTCCCCCGTTTCTGTCCCCCTCGGTACTCATCCATGATCTTGGTTTCCAACAGCGTTCTGGGGAAACAAGAATTCAGTGCTCAGTTGTCTAATGAGTCAGACAATTTGGTTAAACAGGGATAAAAAGCTGAGCGAATCGCGTTTTGCAAGAATGATAAAAAACGTGGGCACGAAGGCAAAAACTTGGGGACATGGCGAAAAAGAAATCGTATCATGTTTCCTTACTGGCGCATCGAGAGAGCCTGGATAGTACATAACTACGTAGAATTGCGACTGTTCCAAGTCGACGAGCAGAACGCACGGAAACAACAATGGTATGGAATGGGAACAAACAAAATGCGAGGTCATGGACACGGGAGAGGCAGGGCACACATGAAGGTCGAGTGGGATTCTGTGCAGGTCCATGAGGGTCAGCAGACCGAGAAGGATAAAGCTGGAAGGCATACGATTGAGAAGTTGGGTCGCTTTCAGGTCCATCTCCTGTAATACCCTCTTGAACTCTCGGTATCGGCTTTTCATAACCCGTGAGGAAGGCCCTACTTTCCCGCGCCATAACTCGTCTTCGGGAGTGACGTCGGGGTTCCGTGACCGCCGGTACAACTCGTCTACAATGGAATCCAACCGTTGGATAAGCTCCGCCCGGTGACAACCCGCGCCGATTCCCTTGAATTCCTCGCGAACAGATATCTGCATCTCGACGAAGTCTTCGTAATCAAGAAGCTTCCACTCCGACCAGATCGTGATCAGGTACGACGTGAGAATTCCGGTATCGTTGAGTGTTCGAATTGTCCGGACAATATCGCGGTCGCATCCTGACGAGAGGCCCCTGCAGGTAGGCGGCAGGGAAGGTCGATCGTTTAACCACGACCAGGCGTCGGTGGGTATGAACGGCCGTAAATGGGGGTTAGCTGCAATTTGGAGCAGCGTGTCAATTACACTCCCAGCAACCTCCTCCGTGTGCCGAGCTACGGAAATACCCGCCGTCCACCTGGAGATCAAGCCTTGGGCGTCCACAGATTGACCCCGTCCCCAATGTATGTTGGGTCCAGCAAGTACTGCGGCCCGGGGACTCCCATAAGTGCACATTTTCGATGCACTCAAGTGCCAGAGGAGCTCATGCGAGCGCGATCCACCGAATTCCCGCTTTGTGAGGTTTAAAATTGCGTCGAAGAGCCTCGTATACCCACATCGCTCCTGCCGAACTGCGTACCAGAAGAGTAGATGAATAACTTCGGACTTTGGCCCAAGTAGATTTTGTAGTTGATACTCAGTCACGGTATTGAGCTCTTGGGTTATGAGGTCAGAAATGCCCTCGGGTCGTGCACTGGATATTGGTCAACAAAGTGGTACATATCCGCAAGACATGAACACACCTCTCTACCAAAACCATGGTTTTTGGGACATTACAGCCAAGATCAATAGCGATAATCAGAAGACAGTCTGCGGTGGCGGGGGGAGGGGGGAGGGGATCTTGGGATAGGTGGTAGAGCGCGAAAGAGAGGCATGGAGGAGGCACTTGACCAAATCCTCTTCTTCGGTATTCGGACCAGGAAAGCTTGGAAAGGGCACGCGCAACCGCGATGTGTTCATGGTGGGTTGGCTTGTGGCCCCTCCACCCGACCGGTGTCTTGACCTCCTGGTCCGAGTAGATCGCCTCGTGAATCGTACGGAGAGTGTAAGGAAACGGAAGACCGCTGAAATCGAGATCGAGTGGGAAAATCCTTCTGTAACGCTGACAAATTCCTAAAAGGATGCTCGGCTTTGGATCCACGATTGAGAGGTGAGCGTAGGTGAGGAAAAAACACATCGCAGACGCTTCCTCAAGCTCCTCCATCCCTTGCACAATCACTGCATCCCTTTTGTTGACCTTAACGTAGTCGATGAGGACATCGAAGCAATCCGAAAGAAGAGCTGGGGTGAAGTCGACCAGCGTTGGCGTCGTTGTAAGGAATTTCAGGGCTGACAGGCGTATATCCTTTTCCAATGACGTCTGAAGTATCCACGAAACGCACTGAGAGTCTAACGCAGCCGCACGTTGGTTTAGTCCACGGGCCTGGGCAGAGCGTGCGCTATGAATCCAACTGTGCACCCTGCGAGCAAGAGCAACGACGGCTCTGACCATTGCTCGGATGAGCTGGTAGGCATCGCAGGCCAAAGAGAAAGGAAGGCAGAGGATATACTTGGACAAGACGGAGATGCTTTGTTTCCAATCCTGCCACTCGCACCACTCGTCGTCCGAGAATGGAACGAGGCACCGAGACTTGTGAACTAAATCACGGAAGGCTAAATGAAGCAGGCGGAGGATGGTGGGGAGGATGTGATGGTGGATATGCCGGAGGATATGCGCCCAAGGGGTCTGATATGGGCAGCTCGCAGAGGCTGTCCCCGCGATAACGAAGAAAATGTAGAATATCACCCCGAGCGCAGTGGCACCGATGACAACGCATGCGACGGTCACGTTAATATCCCAAAGGTAGCGGGACAGGGCGCAACCAAGCAGCAAGAGCGCAACTTGCAGCATCAGTGGCAAGGACTCCATGACGTGGTCGAAGTACCAAGCGATGATGCCACCCAATTTCCGTTGGCGATCCCGGCTGCGTTCCACGGCAGTCCCTCGCATGTCGGTCAATGCATATCGATTCAACCATTGCTTGCCGAGCATCGCGAGGAAGGCGGAAAAGACTGAAGCAGCGAGACTGGCGTATAGTATTGCTTGAACCTGGATGGTTGCACGAGGAGCCCCGGTCCACTGAGGAAGAGAGGGGATATCGCCACCAAACGTGGTGTTATCCATCTTGTAAAGGAGAACTCGGATGAGAGCGGCGGTCTCATCGGTTGAGTCTGGCTCGAGCTGGGGATGGACCTGGATGATGAAGGCACCAGTGACGGCAGAGAACAGACCGGCCTGAGAGCTAAGTCAGTGCATGCGCACCCGAGCGGTGTGCACAACCTACGAATATGAGTGTTGTGTTCAAATCATCGTCACGCTTCTTCATGAAGTCCTTGTCGTACTCCTCAGCCTCCTTGTGGTAATGCTCGTAGAATTTGGCACGAGAACTCTCCTGTGGTGACCCCCAGTCCTTTTCCTTTCTGTGCGAGGGGTAAACGACGGCGGCCGACGAGACGCAATATCGAGCTTACCCATCTGCTGGATGGCCTCCAGATTCCCTGTTTCTATCCACCTCCAGTACCCTCCCACGATCCTGGGTGTCATTGGAGACCAAAGGGCTGGGATACTGTGTTTCTCCTATTCCGTGCCACGATGCGGAATTCTGCCTTTCCCCGGACCTTGGTGTCCGAAATGTCAGGGAGGCAAGCGGCCAGAGCAGAGCATAACGTACTCCCTCCTTTTTTCCCCCTCTCCGGTGCTCACAGGAGAGTCTTCGTCGACTGCGTGTATCTGCCCCTCGACTTCGATTTCCCGACTGCATGCAAAAACAAATCAGTCGAGGTATCTAGTAAGGAGACGGAAAGCTCACTGTTGGACCACGATCCCTCCCAAGTTGATATCTGCCATGGTAGGCGGTCTTGGTTTGGTTTGCGGAGAGAAGGGAAGAGGCGGCGGGGGGGAAGAACGAAAACCGAGCTGCCGCGAGGCAAACGCATCTATCCCTCGTGTCTAAGGTCAGACGGAGTCGGCACGGGCTGATTTGGTTTGTTCAATCCAGTGGGAGGGGTTGACAGGCGGACGTCGTGTTCCGCCCCAAAATACACTGTCTCTCCTGGGGACGGCGGGGAAGGAGGCATACAGGTGCGCAGGAAGTGTGAGGACGTTGTGTCTACAAACCATTCGGGAGATCCCGGTCCCCTTGCCTTTCCGCTTCCACCTTCAAAGTTCAACGTTAAAACTTCACCGCCTATCATGGACCCTGCTGACCTGGTCTACTCACCCATGAACTTGCAAGAGGTTCACGAATTTTTCCACGATGGTGAAAACTCCTCGTCGGGTGACTCAACGGTTTCTTTGCCATCTGCTCACATCCGGCCTCCTGCCACAACCAATATTGCCTTGACAACTCCACCCCCTGACCAGACCGTTCAAGTTCCTCCAGTGATCCCTCCCCTCGGGTCCAGACAGTGATGAAGACGAGGAGATTGAACAATCCCGTATTCCTGTGCTGATCGTTCCGACCATGTTCTTGCCAATTCCGAAAGCACGCCTCTCGTGCTTCTCCAGGCTGGTGTTGACCTATTGGTTATCGAAACGCATCAAACCACTTTCGTTCGTGTTCTTGGATAGATCTTTTGTAACGTCATTGAGCAAATATATTTTTCAAGAGAGATCGACGAGAGATTTGACTGAAGAGTGGCAGTGACAGGATTTTCGTTCCGAAGTCGGTTGTGAGTCGCCTTGAACGAGCAGTTCCTTGATTCCCTGTCTACACTGCTTTGAGGCTCGAGCTGGATGCCGACCAGCTGGAGAACAATTTCGAGGATGGGCCAGGGTATGCTTGTGGCCTCTGATCCAGACTCAGAGATCAGTAGTACGGTCTCGCCCCGCCGTCTTAAATTCCCTGTTACCCACCACCGCTGGTATAACTTTGGTTTTTTCGATAGCCCTGCCTGTGGCGTCACCTGCGTTCAAACAATGCACGGCGGAACGCACAAACCTGTATTCTGTTCCGTCCCCAGTGTATCAGGGAACGTTTACGAGACGTGACTGTACCACGGAATCAGACCACCGAGACAAAACATAGTTATGGCCAATTCTAATTCTTCGAGCGGTAGTGCAAACTCTCACGCTAGCTCTCGGTCGATTGAGCAAACGGAAAATCCCAGGGACCACATCCAGTAGAGCGCCAGCAGTTCCGGACCGAATAAACGATTTCGAGAGTGCTTGGAAGAGCGAGGAGATAGAGGAGGTAACGGCGCCAACCAATGTGAAGACGGTCGCGCATAGCGACACAACTTCCCTATAGCTAGTGGGTATCCTTCAAGTTTTATTTTCTAGCGTGAGGCGTCGAGTTCGGGATCTAACGTTGACTCCTCCATTAAAACCCGATATCCGTCCGACACGGTCACTCAGCCTGACGAGGGAATAACGGCGTTTGGGGTACAAATTTTAGTGCTCAGTTGTCCGATGTCCAATAAATAAATTTTTGAGATAGGGATGAAAGGCAAAACGAATTGTATTTTACGAGGACGATACAAAACATGAGCACGAAGACGAAAAACTTGGGAACATGGTGAAACAAAGACCGTAACAGGTTTCCTTACATTGTGTATTGGCGCATTGAGAGGATCCGAACGGTACATATCTAGCTAGGTACAAGTTGCTCCATCCCTTGTAAAATCACTAGATTGTGTTCGTTAACCCGAATGCAGTCAATGAGGATATCAAAACAATCCGAAACAAGGACTCGGGTGAAGCCAACCAGTGTCGGCGTTGTTGCAAGGAAGTTCAGGGCCGACAGGCGGATGCCCCCTTCCAATGATGTCCGAAATACCTATAAAATGCGCTGTGACTCCAACACAGCCGTTCGTTGGTTCCGCCGACGGGTTCGAGCAGAGCGTACGACATGAACCACATTGAGCATAGGGACCACGGAGGTGAACCAAAAATGGAGACGGTGGAGGACACCGTGGGAGGTATGGTGGGGGATATGGCGGATATGGCGGGAGATACGGCGGGTATTGCGGAGGATATGGTGAGTACGGTAGAGGATATGGCAGATACGGCGGAGGATATGGGGGATATGGCGAATGATACGCGCCCAAAGGGTCTGATACGGGCAGCTCGCAAAAGATGTCCCTGCGACGACAACGAAAACGTAGAAGGTGACCCCGAACGCAGTGACACCAATAACGACACGGGTAATAGTTGCGTCAATTTCCCAAAGGTAGCGAGACACTAACGTTAAAATAGTCTAGACCCTCCAGGTATAAATTATACGAGGCTGGAAGTAAGACCTGTCATTGAGGTTAGTGCGGATCTCAGCTGAGGCAGTAGTAGACGAACCGAGAGTCGCATCACCCAATGTCTGCAAAATTGCGCCAGCTCTTGCCATGGATGCCCTGTTGCGATCGTTGACCCAATCCAAGTGCATGGCTACGCTTTTTATAAAGGGATTGGCACTGTCACCTAGCGTATAGCTGGCGAAGGACTCTGGCAGCACTCCGACATCTCGAAAGTCAAACATGCAGACCCTTTGGTGTTCATCGAGAGCGAAATTGCTCTCGTCCATGTCGGACTGGGTGAAGATGAGCCGGTCATCGAGAAAATTCATATCTGCTGGTCGGCCTCCTAGATGAAGTGCCTAATTAAGGAGATGATCAGCGCGACCAATTTGCGAGGGAAAAGCAAGAGCAGAGATATACCAAGTTCATGTATTTCTGCAGAGCCTCCGCACTCGAGAAGGATAGCGGCGCCTCGAAGTCCTTAAAGAGTTTATGGCGGGCGCTGCCACCTCCAACTGAGCCGAGTGTGAGGCCAGAGGGGCGAGGGACAGAACGGAGCCATTGTATAGCTGTGGCGACGGCTTGAGGGGAGGTATTGGCAGGCAGAATGGGATCGATGCGCTCGGTGACCAAGTATGCCCACTGTTCCTTAGGGGAAAAGTAGGCTATGACCTGGGGAATGCGAGGTGCGTTCTGCTGGCCATTCGCCATGCTCCAGAGATAATTTTGCGTCTTGTATTCCAATTCCAGATCTTTATGGCCACCATACTTGATGAACCACGATCCCAGAACTACGCAGCGATTGTAGTAGGGGAGAAGGCGATGTTCTTCTTCATGGAGCTCACAGAGCTGAATAATTTTCAATTGCTCAGAGGACGAGGGAGGCCGCATGGCGAGGCTCGCTAGAAGAAAAATGAGATAGGTATAGGCAGACAACGATAAAGCAGCAAACTCACGAGAGGTGGGGACAGAGTGATAGGAAAGGGTGACGATGGCTTGTCTACCGATGACTCTGTAAAAGAACTAATGTAAATTGCCGCGTGGCGGGTCAATAAATTACAATCGATTATTTACCTTGCTTGCAATTACCTTGCTTGCAAGGTTACCTTGCTTGCAAGGTTTCTGACCCCCTAAATTATCCCGCCTGAACGATCATCGCAGCATCTGTGCATTTGTTTGGTCTTGTTATTCCCAGCGCTAAGGTCGTTTGATCAAATAATCCCGTTGTCTGCCGATTGTGCTATCGCGGGCCGCGAGCGACAGAACGCAGGAGCTCTCCACCGCAAACATTTCGTTCCTGCCCCACGCGCCGTTCAATGTCCCGGAGGGAAGTGGACCCGCTGAAAGGAAGGATATTGATGGGGAAAGGGTCGGGCAACTCTATAATCCCGTACGATGGGAAACCGGTACGTCAAGGCGGCCACATCAGTTATTCTCCCTGACCATCCTATAGACAACATAGGCACATCTACCACGTTTCAGATCGTGTATCGACAACTCTGTATCCCAGCGAGAGCGCTGAACCGAGCGTTGCAGTGGATGGAATCAAATCGAGCTGGAAGTCTACTGCGTCTGCTATGACCAAACTACTACCCGTGGAGTGAAAGACTCTGCAGATGCCTTGCGTCCTTTCAAATCGGTCAC
>Ga0307510_10003762_pt1 | contig 17739 bp, 20 predicted proteins | sample 12_EM_MG_FD_207224 | JGI IMG/M metagenome (GOLD analysis project Ga0307510, IMG submission 207224) | Populus trichocarpa ectomycorrhiza microbial communities from riparian zone in the Pacific Northwest, United States - 12_EM | ecosystem: Host-associated > Plants > Roots > Unclassified | place...
CCGAGACCATGATAAGTTCGTCGTACGGCCCCACGGGCGAGTCCTCATATCGGACGAGAACGACATGGGTCAGACCACCCTTCCATTGCGGCCTGTCATTGACGAGAGCAAGGGCGGAGGGGTGCACCGTCTCCGAGGGGCTATAGGAGCCGGGCGGGAGGCCTTGCAGGATAGGGTCCTCCCGCGTAGACTTGTCTGGACTGAGCAGCCTCGTGAAGAGATAAAGCTTGGTTTGAAGCTCCCATGGTGCGGGCGCAGGAGACACGTCGGCTGGGGAAGAGGGCCTTGGCTTTGGAGAATCCATATTCAGGGGATGGGGTTAAACAAAACGTGCGCGATGGAACGTACGGGGGTCGGAATTTCGTTAGTTTAATTAGGAAGGGAGTTAGGTTGTCCGACCGTAACCGAGGTGGTAGGCCGTGGACCTGATGTTGATGGACTGACATGGACTGACACGTATGGATAAATAACGATCAACAGCCGCACCGTGTACCGTGACACCGCAACACCGTGGCACGCCCTCGCTCCCCGCAAATTCTCTTTCTAGCCCGGTACTCGTTCAGCTCGCACTAATGAACATCTTCAGACTTTTGGGTGAGCGCACTCACTCACACTCGAGATCTAGAACCGTACTTTTTGAAACGAGCGCGCTGATATGTCTCTCCACACTTAGGTGATATCTCTCACCTCGCCTCCATCTTCATCCTCCTCCAGAAAATTCAAACATCTCGCTCTTGCAGAGGTATGTCTCTCCATACACACACACACAAACACACCCTAGATTTTGCGCACATGCCATGCGCGTGCTCAATGCCTCCATTCTTCCTTCCTACCCTAGGTATCTCCTTCAAAACGCAAGCTCTTTATGTCACGGTTTTCGTCTCGCGTTACCTCGACCTGTTCACCACATGGATCTCCCTCTACAACTTTGTCATGAAAATATTCTTCATCGGCAGCAGCATTTACGTCTTATATCTCATGAAAATCCGTTTCCGGTACGTCCACTTCCCGTTCTACCTTCTTCTTTCCGCGCCTTCGTCCGTCCAAAGTTGACCATTCCATTCCACGCTCCACACCGCGCAACAGGCCAACGCATGACCCATCCATCGACACCTTCCGCGTCGAGTACCTCCTCGGCCCCGCGTTCTTCCTCGGGGTCCTCTTCAACTACTCCCACAACCTGACAGAGATCTTCTGGTCCTTCTCCATCTTCCTCGAGTCCGTCGCCATCCTCCCGCAACTCTTCATCCTCCAGCGCACCGGCGAAGCAGAAACGATCACGACGCACTACCTCGCTGCGCTCGGTGCATACCGTGGGCTGTACATACCAAACTGGATATACCGGTGCGTAAAGCCATCCGTCCTTCGCGTTTGCCCTAGACGCGCGTCGACATGTGGAGTTTAAAAATGGCTCACATACGCGCTTGCGGGGGGTTCTACAGGTACTTCGCGGAGGAGCTTGTCGACCCAATCTCGATCACGGCTGGACTCGTGCAGACAGGGCTATATCTTGACTTCTTCTATGTATATTTCACAAAGTACGTGTCCTATCTCAAATGTCACCCTTTCCCCTGTTCTGATGTTTCACATCGCGTACCCCCACACACATCCATTTATAGGGTTCTCCAGGGGGCAAAGTTTGAGTTACCGGCATGACGCATGGCATTTGACTCCTCGTAGGCCAACACATGTGTTACACACGCAGCGCTGGATCTATCCTAGTGCGCAGCGAGAAAAGCCTTTATAGAACCTGTCCCTGTTAGTATAGTAATACTTTCCACCCTAAGTATACATGGACGCAACCCTTGGGAATATATTTAACAAAATACGGAAACCAAGACTGTCTCATCACAAAGGCGCAAGGGATACACCTCCGCATAAACTGTACACCATTAGACTGAACGTACCGCTTGCACCCGAGATTCCGTCCGCCGTGGGCTCAATAATATACTGCCCTGCACGCAGTGCGACTTGAGCAGTCGCAGCGCCTGATCGTGCGTCGGTGAAAGTCCCGGACGAAACCACTGATGTGCCACCCGTTGACGGAAACAGCTCGACACGCACGAACGCAGGCGTATGGGGTAGCAAGCGAATTCTGGGATGATAGTACGTTCGGAGTTCGTTGGGTTTAAATGAATGGAAAAGGTAGATTGCGGTGGGAGCTTACTTGATATCTGTAGGCGTAGGCAATTCAAGGGAATACCGCACGCGTGTATCATTTGTCCTGTTTATATAAATCAGTACAGTAAACTTGATCAGTTGCGCTTCGAGCGACGGCCAGCACGAGGGAGTATGTGATATATAAAAAAGGCGCACCATTCCCCACGCATGCCTTTGGCGAACATCCCCGCGCCCTCTTGTGGGATCGGATCAACTTCGACCTGTCGCGAGCTGCACACCCTCAAGGAGAATTCACCCAAGTGCGTAGGGGAGAAGGCGGATATGGCAAGTGTGACATCGCCCTCTGTGACACCCCGTCAAAAGTCCTGATCGCATAAGATGACGCCAAATGCACATACGGGGAAGATCAGCCCAAAGGCGGGCGAAACCGTACGTATAAGCGCCTGATGTCGCTATGATATCGTTCTGCACCAAGCTAGCCATTCCAATGTGTGAGAAAGTCGCGTACGGGGCACGCATATGAAAGCGAGATCAAGCTCACTCAAAAACACGCTGGCCGCGGCCCCAAGTGATTATCGCGTTGATAGGCACGTCTCGCGGGGCATGCAACGAAATTTCGACCCGGGTTTTCGCCGACGGCCCGTCTTGAGTAGTTCCGGGTACGCGTAGGCGGTATTGCGGATTAATCATATAGGTGGGAAGGGTATAATTTCCACCAGACGTCTTGGTTGTCAGGGCACCCGATATTCTCAAATCGAACGGAAGCACGCGAAGGGGCCCATCCCACCGCATACCAAACCCCGAGTACGCAGTCGCGGTAAAGCCAATATCATCGAAGGAACCATCGTAAGAAAGATTCAGGGAGATCATACCCGAAGCATCGGATGGGGGTACAGTCACACGGACCTCCATTAAGTCAGTACAGCGTTGAGATAATGCGTGATGTCCGTACCAAAACATGGGGGTTGTTTGTGTATATTCCCTGAGTCTTGGCAGTATTTGTCAAGTCCTTTGGAGCAACGGGGTGATCATCGCCGTACTCAGCGTGAAGCGAAATAAACTCGGAGGGCCGGCGAGTATCTATTCGATGCCGCGTCAGAAGTATCCAAACCTCCCCGAGCGGTCTCTGGGCGTCTTTGTTGCACTCGAGACGGAGACGGAGTGTGCGGTGAATAGCTGATAAAGTATCAGACAATCTCACGGAAAAGTCACCATCAACGACGCACATTCATCTCGCTCGACAGGTGATAGATGGGCGGCTCTCCAAACCCTGAATCATGTTGAGACGCGGGTGACTACTACGGGTGACGGGTACTAACCCGTGGTAAACTAGCTGATTCTTGAACATCACCGGATTCCAGCTAAGGCATACACTTCCAAACAGAGTACAAACATCGTCCCAGGGTATATCGATGGAACCTGAATTGAAATGAGCGGAGTTCGCACAAGAGAACGGATCATCCCTACGCCTCTGATCTTTTCCCTCGTTACCCAGAGACAAATCATCGAGTAGAGCATCGACTTCCGTACTTCCATCTGTTGGCAACCAGGAGTCCAAGATGGTAAGCCACCGCGATCCACCCTCCGTCTCATTTACATCTTTTGATGCGCTTATGAGGAGCTACCAACAAAGTAAGGTGCAAAAACAGACCTATTACAGCATAGCAGTGAGAGGGGAGGAGCTTCACGCGGCCCCGATAGGCGATGGGCCGATCATCAGTCCCAACAGTTAGAATGCACTGGCCTATAAGCACCTAAGTACGGCCACGAGGTGGGCGCGGATGTAATAGACGCACCACTACTGAAAGCGCGGCTTAGCCGTGACCATGTTTGCTCCCGCTGGAACGAAGGGCTGTGGAAATGAAGGGTTTGTATCGGTGAGACGATGGCAAAGGGGTGATCACCTCTTGATTTCGAGGTAGTCGGGTATCCACCCTGTAAGCGTACTGGGGTGGCACAGTCAGATACGAGACCCAACGGTGGGAGATGGGCGTTACTGTATATCCGCACTCGAGTTTCTGACAAAGATCGTAAGTAATGAGACCTAGATGAGCGGACTGCTGACGCACGAGCCGGGGAAATCGTAGCCTCCCATAAGCTTCAGGTACTGTGTGAGGATGAGCCACGTGGTGTAGAGGGGGGCAACTCAGTTACATACCGCTTTCTCCACGAGGGAAGGCCAGACATCCCTACTTGCTCTGCTTGTCATGCACATGCGGGATCCGTTGGGCCGAAATGGGAGGAAGTCATCGACCACTGGGCATACCACGGACCACGATGAACCGCCATCCTCGCAAGAGAGAAGATATGAAGGGCGGAAGTACTAACCAACCTAATGATCGACGGGGACAAAAGTGAGATTTAGGAATCATCGCCCGCGGTAAGTACGCGCTCACTCGTCGATGTGCTCCATTGAAGAATACTTTGAGTTCATATGTGCCCGTCGGAGATAGTTGCGGCCTTCCATCCAGCCCACGGGGATAGAGGGAGGGCAGCGCGGCCTGGAAGAAAGAAAAAAATGATGGCAGTGAGATGCCGACGAGGAAGAAGGATGACGAATGGTAGCCAAACCTGGGAGTTGTATGACCGATTATGCAAGAGACAGACGACGATGGATGCACAAAGAGAGCAATCAGCCACGACACGCTGCGAGATGTCCTCCGCGCGGAGATCAGATGAAAATATCTTGGCACTCGCCCATTCTTCGCTTGGCCGGCGCCAAATAACACCTGCCTCATTCTGCTCAGGTGATAACTCCAACAGGCCATCAGGATCCCTAGATAGCCATTCAGAAAACGGTATCTCCCTTTGTTCCCTTTTTACTTCCCTATCAAAAAGAAATGGCATTTACCTGAACATCGTCCCCGTCGTAACCGCAGCTCCCAGATTCGAGGAAGGGGTCGTCCATGGGGGCGCCGCCACGCCGTTGATCACCGACCCCTTTTGCAACACACGTTGTTGTTCCTCTGCGTTTCCTCGCGCCATCGGTGAACCGCATCTTTAAAGCGAGGGCGTAAAACGACGAACCGAGAGCAAACGGGTCACGCCACACTGGGGCCAGGTTCGCCTTGGCCGCCTTGATCCGTTCTGCCCGTTCCACAGCGCGGGCCGCACCCTGACGAGCCTCCTCCTGCGCACGACGGTTTGCGGGCGTGGTGCGGCTGAGACTAAGGAAAGCGGAGCCGGCTTCGATGTACAAGCGAAAGGCGGTGTCGAGATCCTTTGCGAGTTCAGCCTTGGTCGCTCGTTCGTAGAGATTCTGAGTGGGGAACTGTTTTGTGCCGGTCGGAAGAGCTGAAACGGCGAGATATCGCACCTTGGCTTCCGACGGATTCATTATTTTTAATATTGCACGCTGATACGTTTCTGGCGTGAGTCTTGGCCCTGGTCTTGGCTTGGCTGGCCAGGCACACGCCTCTTTGCACTCTCTGAGTATTCAGTTGAGGATGTTAAGCAGTGGAGCCTGTGAGGCGGGATGGCTATGCAAGCTATGCAGGCTATGCAGGCTAATAATACTTTCACCACGTGCGAAATTTGTATAACGTATACGCGCTGATGATCGCGCGCTCACTAGGATTGGTAGTGTCGTGTTGGTGTCGGGAAAGATGAAAAGCCGATGTAAGTAAGTATGTATGTATCTACTTCCCAGGCCAAGTGACGTGTGTAGAGAAAGGGGGAGAGGAACCTTGTCCTGACTAATGCTATAACTACTGAGTGCAGAAAAAATTGTAACTACTTGTAACTACTTTGTAACTACCGGCAGAATGTGGCCCTTAACTTGGGCGATACGTACATATGCAATTCAAATCAGGCTTGTATGTAACTACTAGTAAAAGTAAAACGAAAACAGGAGCTTGTAGTACAGCGAAAGTGGTTAATCCAAGACATGACATAGAGACAGACCGAGACCGAGTCGTGGTACAGACTGTAGCACGGGACACACGTTTTCGTCGAAGGTGGAGGGTATAGATGCAAAGCGAAATCGATAGTGATCAGACACCGTAGCGCTGTGCGAGGCGCTCCTGAATAACTGGGGGGAACGTTTGTACTTGCGCAGCCCAGCCCTGCGGGTCGTGGGTCTTGAAACCCGTCAACAGCGCCTGGAACATCGAATTGAGCTCCTCTGATGGTTGACTCCAGCGCACGATGGCATTGCAGAACCACATGAGACTCTGTGAATCGTTGTCGTTAACAACGACGCTCGCCAAACTCCACTCCCGACGCACCTTGGCGATGCCCATCGGGTTCACCTGGACAAGTGTGCACAGCCCACGGAAGGCCGAATCCTTTTCCTCATTGTCGCGGATCTCATACAGTGCTTGGCACCATGCCTGGGCGAAGTCCGGGAGAACAGGTGCGACCATGCGTGGATGCATGAGGCCGATACGGCCTATTGATACCGCAGCATTCTCGTGTAAACTACGTGGAGCCTTTGGGTGTAGCAAAAGAGGGACGAGGCGAGAAATCAGTGGCTCGACCCATTGTGCGAATTCAGGGTCATCTACGTTAAGAGACGGGGTGAATAGGGGGTTTTTATGCGTTAGGTTGAACTCACCGCGACCGTATCGTAGAGCCACTTCGCCTACAGACCATGCCGCGTTGTTACAGGCGGAGATAAACTCAACTTTTGGCTCGGGATCGAGCTGAAGAATGAGCTCTTGCATGACCTGCGGCATATGGTGCCGGAGAAGTGGGAAGCATGCCATAGCAAGGTCACCGACAAGGGCGTACGCGGACTGCCGCACTGGCGCTTGAGGGTGCTTCAGGCACAGGACAAGCAGCTGGAAGAACGCTGGCTGGCTACTCTCGATGAAAGGCTTGAGGCCCATGCCGAGGCCTTGGGTTAGGCCGGACAGCAGGTCTAGAGCAACGACCAAGAATGTCTTGTCTGGTTCGTCGAGCTCAGGATTCTGCTGCCAAGTCTGATATTGCACGATGGACGTGCGTGCGATGTTGACACATCGTTCGAAAACCGGCCCTGAGTACGGAAGGAAAGCAGAACCCATGGCAATAGTTACGGACGCCAAACACTAAAAGTGATCATAGTTAGCACCGCTGTCTACCATTTCGGCGCTTGTCATACCTCAAGAAGTGGGATGAGATCATCATCGTCATCTTTCAGTTTCGACCACTTCTTGTTTAGTGGGGGCATCAATATGTCCACGTACATGGGGTTTTGCAGGGCAGGTCCCACTGCGTCAGCAAGCGTGCCGACAGCGTCATAGAGGATGAGCATATTTTTGTGCTGATACTTCTCAAATGCAAAAACGAGGTTGCGCAGGACGGGCTCGAGATATGGTGCGAGCTCAGTCCCTGCATCCTCCTCAAGTGTTGCGAAAGCGCTACAGCCAGCTTCCTGGACACGCTTATTGTTATCCAGAACCATGCGTAGAAGCTAGAATGTGAAAAGATCAAAAAACTTTTCACAGAAGCACGGCAAATGTAAGAGATACGTACGCCCTCCATAGTGGGAATAAAGAACTGTGCCTTGTGATCATCAGTTTCACCTGCGGTGCACCAGCTGGCGTATCGCCCTAACGTCCAGCACGTAATCGACCTGACGAGGGGCTACGTGAAACAAGGGCGTCAGAGTATATGATGTGTCGCGCAACGAGAAGTAAAACCTTTGGATCATTCAATGACTGGATCAGGTATGGTATTAGCATTGGGAGATGCGGCTCGACTGCTTCGATGCAACCTGATAACATTCATCAGTGTGTGAATGTGAGATTTGATCAGCCTTACCTTCGGCGATGGCGCCAAGCGCGAGGATAGCGCTCTCCCGTTGGAGCCAATCGGTATTCCAGAGCTTGTTTTTGAGATGTTCGAGCATAACATTCAGAAGATCCGTGGAAAATCGGACAGCGAGCACATCAAGCGCAGCCGCTGCACATTTCCGAAGGTTCCACTCAGTAGACATCTCATCGGCGAAGTCATCATCGTCCATCTCATCTTCAAAGTCATCGTCATCGCCGTCGAGCTGCTCTTCGCCGTACGCGCCCACCTTCTTTGGCGGATCGGAGGATGCTGGGGCGTCGTCTTCACGGTCGAACCCATGAGACTTGCCTCCGTAATGACGAGGCTTGATGTCGCTCTCCTTGTCTGGCACTGCCGCGTCATCCTCCTCATCGCCTTCGAGCCAGAGCAAGTCATCGTCACTGTAAACCATACAGTCGAGCAGGACTGGGGCCACACGGGGAAGTAAGGGGTGCAGATACTGTGCCAATTCAGGATCCTCCGCAAAGGTGAGCCAGAATTCGCATGCCTCTAGGGCAACGACCTCGTTTTTATCCTTTGTCGAGAAAAGCATGTACTCGGCAACGTTGCCGAGTTCTGGCAAGAGTTTGTCGGGGCGTGACGCGAGCAGGAGGACAAGGGCTTGGCAGACATGTCGGCGAACCTGCGGTTCCTCATCCGAGGCTCTTTTGAACAGGCATGCGATGAAGGTGTCGATGTGAGCATAAAGGGCGTTGGCATTGATAGGAACGAAGTAGGACAGACATGCCACGGCATGCGAGCGTATTTTGGAATTGGGGTGCTCTGTGAGCATGATGAACTTTGGAACCATAAAGTTGAGGGGGAAAGTCCCGTTGATCTCCACGTCGAGTTTCCGCGGATAATCCTCGCATGCTTTTTCGAGAACATTAAAGGCGGCCTAAGTAAGTCAATTCAGTGATCTCGAGCGAAGAAGCGTGTAAACAGGCCGGATGAAAAAAACTGGCGTGACCTCTGTGCGGGTAAAAATCCCGCAGATGGTTATAGCGGCGGCTGTAGTGAGCCAGTGTCATTAAAACCACGGAGCAGCAGGACAGCCGTGGTACTAGCTGAAGGCTGGTTATCTCTGCGAGTGGGCTTTCTGAGCTCCTATAATGGCGATGTTTGGAGTAGGCACAAAGCGTGCTTTCCGACACCTCGACGTAGTCGGGAGAGAGGGGAGAAGAAATTCCCGTTCAGTTTTCTGGCATAGCCAGGCAGATGTTAAAATCGGCATTGGGCATTGCGTGCAGCAGCGCGAGGGCTGCCAATGTCCAGACAAATCCAAGGCAAACAAGTAGAACATATCAGAAGTGGCGGGAAATGAAACACACCTCTTGGTGGACCGCATCTTGGTCGTCCAACTGGTTGACGAGTAATGTCAGACACTCGGGCCAATTTTTGGGCTCCAGGATGCCAAGAAACGCGACGATGTCCTGAGCAGCGGCGTTGCGGATCATGTCGCTGGGGTCCCTGAATGCATGCAAGGTGGCAGCTTTGACAAATGCGATGACTTCGTGGGAAGCGCGGAGGACAAGGCGGGCATTATTCTTGAGAAGGTAGCCGGCGATGGTCCTGATGCGATCTTCTTGTTGAGTGAGGGCGGAGAGGATGTATGCGAGATAGGCGATATAGTCAGGCGCGCGCGTGAAGCTGTTGAGTTTCTGTCATGAGGGATCGAGGGGAAAAAGAAAAAAATAATTTGCGTGTGATGAATGAAACAAATGAACGGTGAACTCACGTGGGTTATGCTGCGTTGGACGGCCTGATTCGTGGAGTTGGTAGATTCGAAGATGGTTGTCAAAATCTCATCGAGGTCGCGCTGCTGTGGTGACCAAACGTTCATGGTGGCGAATGCGTTGCGTTAAAATGGGACGCGCTCGGTTGAAGAGGTTCTCCAACTTTTCAGTTCTCTCTTCTTCAATAAGAGACACAAACAAGCGCGTTACTCGTCACCGTCACATCCCTCGTCACATCCCGTCACTTTGGCTACGCTAGAACCCATCATCATGGGCGGGCGCTTCTCATCGCCGCTTCTCCTTACAATTGGGTGACAATAAGGAAAACCACCTGCCGTCATGTCACCCGCTCTGTGATGTCCCCTTGATCCCTCTCCCCTTGACTGAAATCTCAAACATCATCTTCAAAGTCGAACAACATCGCCAAGCTATCCAGGCGATCCCAGTTGTGATGTGATCCTTATCACACGGACACCCTACGTCAGCGCTAAATAGAATCAAGTGAATTCTAGACCACGCGCTCGACCTTTGCCGGTACTTCCCCCCGGCTTGTTTGGTGCAGATCTATCCCAAATCTCTGAGCCACCACTTATTCGCCAACCCAATCAGCGAGCTACTCCCATACCTGGTTGATCGCATATCTCATCCCCGTCCTAACCGATATGTTGTCCGTGCCCATCTATCAGTCCAGTCATCCCTTCCTCACTTAGCATCACTCCGCCCACAGCCTTATTCATTGTAGCGGACACACATCTGATCATCTAAAACTTGCGCCCTTTAATGAGCACCGCCCTAACCAGTGTCACCGAGCAAAGAGCCGATCGCGGCCGATTAAGAAGAACAGAACAGGAAAGCGTACCGTGACTCCCGCGCCACAGTCTTTTGCTCCACGGCATGGGGCGGCTGGGGTATAGTGGTTGGGGGGGTTCGATATAGACCAGGAGTTTCTCATCCCCTGGTGCGCCCCCCCTGTGGATAAGATCAGCTCGCTTATCTCCACGAGCTTAGGGTCATGATACATGACTAGGGCCTAAATATTGACGTCCTGAGGACGACGTTATCAATATGTGAATCGGGAGTTCATATGCCATGTCAGACGAAGTACAGTGTCAACAATCCTCTAGTCTCACCTCTGGTTCGTCGAGAGGATAAGAGAGCAACCAAAATTGTCATTACCCATTTTCGCATGGACGCGACGTCATTAACCCCCAGCCACAGTCACATACCGTAGCGAAGCCATGGATTCTAGCTCGATCGTATCCATATCGTAACACTGAGGCACAACGCCACCTCTCGACAAGCGCCGGGTGCCTGCTCTTGCCCAACACATCAGTATGACAGTGGCGTGACCGCACCTGACCCTGGCTGCGACACTGAGGATGGGCTAGGGCTAGGCACATGCCCTGTGGGATCGAGCATGTATGCTTTGAGAAATGTCCGCCAGCTGGCCCTGGATGGCACGAAGTGGCCTTTGAGAGGACGGGGATTCAACAATGAATGAGTGGCCCCAGGGCTGTGAGGTAGTGGTAGTGTCACGTACCTCCATCGTGCTCCTCCACCCGTTTTCCAATGGAAACATTAATAAGTGTTCGCGAACGCTCCTCCACAACGAGGATGTCATTCCTCCCTAAAACGTGTAGCGTCGGCGTCGCATACCCATCCGAAAAAACTGCGGCCGAGAGAGGTCCCGGCACCTTGAACCCGGAAACGGCAACGCAGAATTTACTGCGTGGTCGTCCGTCGCAATGGTAACACGTCAAAAATAATTTCACGAAGCATGACAAGAAGCACGATGAAATTGTGACATACAGCGGTGGGTGCGGAGGCTCACCGTCCACGAGGAACGGTGGATAGGTTTGTGGCCGCTCAAGCTACGCGACATTTCGTCATCTATTAGAACAACTCGGCTGAAGAAAAAAAATCGCCGCACAAGAGCCGCTAGGAGGGCCGCCAATGCCGCTCCTTGACTGCCGCCGACGGACCACCGGAGAGTACGAAAGCCAGGATCAAATCGTGAGGACAAAATACTTTGTGGGCTTGCGAAGTCTCACCTAAAGCCCAAAACCCCCTACAAAGTTATGACAAAAGCACAGAGAAGCGCAAGATCCACCCGCATGAGATTATCGCGTTCTGCGCGACAATTGACGACGCACTTCGAAACGTTGTGTCCTCAAAATATCCCGGAGAAATGCGAGGCTCTCCTCTAGTCCGTCTGTGCGCATGCGAGTCGGATCGCTCCGCCACCAACCCCGCGGCTTGAGAGCAGGGTCCTCAGACGCTGTGGACGCCTCATGGGCCCCCAAGGCATCCAATGAGGTGCCATGACCAGTCAGGTCGACGGGTTCCAATACGTGCGGTGCGTCGACAAAAACTACGTCGTATTCATGGAAGATCATCAGACGGCGGGGGCCTCCGAGTCGGGACAATTGCGATTGCGACCCACCAAGTTCGAGGTCTTTCCCGAAACTCTTCTTAAGTGCGGCGATCTGAGAAGTTCGTATCGTGGGATTGATCTAGTAGTCAGCCGACGGCGTGAATATATGCGAAGGACCCACGCGTTTGCCAAAGATGTTGGCGTTTTGACTGTACCTGAGGAGACAGGTCAATTGGCATGTGCAGCAAACGCGTAGCGACGCAGCCACAGGGGTCGACGGGTCGCTCGGTGTGCCACATACCCATGCAACACAAGGACTTTCGGTGCAGAGGAACCGGAGTCTGACATGATTCTTTAGGCCTTTAGGCTTGTAGGTGTCGACTGACTTAGCTGTATGGTGGTGAGCTAATCAGTCTCACGCCGAGAGAGCGTTTCTCTAAGTTGGGGTTTCTGGGCGTCTCAACCCCAACAAAATTAATGCATATATCCAATACCAACACTGTATTGCCCTAACCCCAAGCAGGCACCAGTTTGCTTGGCAGACGGGACGTGCAACTGCGAGTTCGGTAGCAGAGCGCAACAAGGCAGGAACGTATAACGTTTGGTATGGTACAGTCCTAGTAATGTGATAACATCGTTACACAATGGCTGCGTAAAATATGGTTCATTCGCTGTACCGGTCGTCGTCGTCCGAAACTTCTTTGACGCGTTCGATGAGTCGCCGCACACGCTCGTACACAGCGAAAACAACTGCCTGTCCAGGAGCGACGCGCAAAACGCGTGGTGTGATGCCTTTGTAGAAAGAACTTACACCCTCCTGTCGCCACATATCTGATGCGATTAACGTGATTCGGGCGATCGCCGACGTATCTGCAGGGAACGTTGTCTTTTGTAATCCTACATGTGTTCCTACTGTGAGCAGCAAACCATGAGAGGAGCGTGTAAAGTTACACACGTGTCTTTATAGTATCTATCGGTGCATTAGAAAATGGACCCATAGCACCAGATATGAGACCAATAACCATGTGCTGGTACATCGGCAGTTCGGACAGCCCTGGCTGTTTTCTGTGGCAAAATTTCTTTAATTCCTGATAGGCCGTGAAGTTCGCGCCTGTGTTGTTGTAAGCCGGTATCACATATATAAAGGCACCTAGGTACACCTTGATTGGTTGCTTGCCGGAGCGCAGTGAGTGTCACTCCACGATACAGAACCGCGAAGCCCTCCTCGCGAACAATCGTATACACCGCATGACCCGCGTTACGATATTGCGGTGTTTCCAGCGGGTCGGCCAAAGAATGCATCTGTGCCTGCAGACGGATCTTGACAACCTCCATAGGGTTCACTACCAAGACTGCCTCTGTAACGCCCGCACCAAGGCCAGCTAAGAAGACACGAGAATAAGTATCATGTCCCCGCACCGCGCCGATGGAACAACGCACACAAGAAGATATTGCCGAGGGAGGTTTTACCCGTTTCACGATCTGCGAGCCAGCCTTTGTAGGTCTCGAAACTCGCAAACCGAATTGCCATCTTTGGTACGATGCCGGAGAGGACAGCGCCAAGACCCTTGTACAATGCGAGTGGCGTCTCGCGCCGCACAATCATGGCGCCAGTGGCTATGAATCCGCGAGGTTTGGTCTGTACGAGGATATGGGTCCCATTCGTCAACGCGCACTGCGCACCACCATGCGCGGGCACGTACCCCTGGTGCACGTCCAGATTTGGAGAGCTGCATGCGCACTTTTATAGTATCCAGTGGTTGGCAGCACAGCTATGATATGGTGATGATTCCAAAGTGATTTCTATTATTGAGGAGACTACGTACTGCCTCCATTGCTCCCGCTATCCCCCCGGCCGTGATGTGAGTGCCAAAACCAACGGGCTTCCTGTCCTTGGATGTCCTTGACATGTTCGAAAAGAAGTCAAAGATGGGGAGGATGAAAATCCGACGGTAGATAGTGTGATAAAATAGTCATTCATTATGGACACGGAGGAGATTGGCATGAATGCCATGTGAAAAAGTCTCCAAGCCCAAGCAGTTTGAGCGTGATCGTGCCCGTGCCCGTATCCGTTGGTCCGTTTGCCGCGCGTTCCCGATCAAACTGAGTCATGGCCAATTCTCAAGCACTGCACTGAGAAATTTGTTTCCCCTCTACCTAGATATCTGCCCTCTTTAAAACTCTTAGCCATTGAGGCCTCTTCTATATCACCGCCTAGGAAAGTGAAGTTTGCCGCCCAGCCCAAACATCACCAAGCCCACCTTCGCCAACTCCCACATGCCCCAGTGTGGTGGTACTTTTGGAAGACAAGCTAGATAGATAACCGAAAGCCCGGCCAGCGGAAATCTGCTACAAGATAAACAACGCTCTGGCCTGCCCCCACACTCACCGCCAGAATTCCGGCAAGGCGGGCGCGACGTCGCAACCCTGTCCCCACTGGAGGATCTCACATGAGTCATAAACTCACGGCTTCCCAATCCCAATCGGGGTTCAATGGTCCCGGGTCCTTCTCAACCGTGTACCGGGTTGCAACCCTGACCAGCCTTCACCACCCCCAAGGAACGTGCCACCAGGCTTCGCGGAGAAGCCCTCCCATGCTTCACTTTCTATCACCTGAGGCGCTTCTAGGTCCGCTCACCCGCCTCCTACAACCACGTTGCGGTGTAATCCCTGACGTTTGCTATCGACTCGGAGGATCCGGATAGCACCTGTCGTCAAGCTCTCCTTGTCAACAAGGCAATTTTTACCTTTGGCAACGTAGCAATGGCCGAACATTGACAGGTGTGTCCCCCATTCGTCCCCACAAGCCCAGCTCCAGCCGTTAGCCCGACCTCTGCCCTGGTGGAGCCCTTGCAACCTTCCAGTATACAGCATAAAGTCCCATTCTCTCTTCCCGCTCAACCTTTCCCCTGCCCATGGGACCCTTCGTACCTCCTGCCTGTCTAAGGAACACATCGATGATCGATCGAGGATTATCCCAATCCTGGCCACTCATCTGCCCAATCGATGGACATTCCAACTACCATTATGTCCTCCTAGCTACCTTGAATCCTTGATGGATGTAGACATCGAGGGACCACCCTTAGCACTAGTTTCTTAATAGATTTTTTTTTAAAAGAAAAGGGAACCTGGGGCTCGGCATCTCCTGAACTGAACTGTGTGACAATTCTGCAAATGCCCCATTGGTGGAATGGATGGCATCCAACATGGTTTATGTATGCCAACTGTGCCATTGTTGCTGTGTTGTGTACATGTGCATTCCAAACTTAATCCCGAAATCACCTTATGTGGATAGATGGTATTCAATATTATACCACTGATGAAGCCAGCTGTGAGCTGCAACAAGATCATTTTCAGGGAGTGTGGGGGGCTCAATGCCCACACTTCTGAGTGAAGAGGAACAAGATGTGAATGGAATGGGGGAGAGAAAAGGAGAGGAAGCTTCTTAAAGGTCTCGGAAACACTTCTAGAACCATACATGGAAAGGACCCTAATTTTTTTTTTGGTCCCATGACCTGCTTCCGATGAGATCGATAAGCTTCTAAGATGCTTCTAGAACCTTCCAATAGAAAAGACCCCAAATTTCTGGTCCCATGACTTGATTTAAAGAAATTGGGTAAGACTTGATAAGTGGGATTATATGTCAAGACTTGAACTAAATCAGACTTGAATGACTCCACGACGGCGTTTTCGCATTCCCCATTGGTCAATTTCAACTTGTAAAAAAAGACCCTGCAAATCCTGTATTGACGGAGCACTTATAAAAACCCACATGGTCCAAACTGACTATCTTTCTCTTCCTATTTCTATCTTGCCTCCCTGTCTTTGATTGTGCCTTCTGTCTTTCGAGGTCTTTCAAAGGACTACGACTACTGGGTGACAATGAGTGAGCACTACGATCCGCTGCACTTTCCCGTGCCTCTCAAATCATCAGACTCGCATGGCGCCCAATCCTCTTGTCTTGTGCCGTCTGGTCCTGCAAAGACGAGATTATCTGGTCGAGGTCGTGCTATGCTGACGCGTGAGCCTTCTATTAATTACCACGCTCATTTTTTCCCCGCCACTTATGCGTGCTTCCTAACTTGGCTAACATTATGTATCCAGGAACTTTCGATAGCGGATGCCATCGGCCATCCAGAGAACAGAAAGACGCACTGTTGCGCGAACTCCAGAAGACAGACCCGGGGTACACCTTAGCGAGACTTGTAACTTGGTTCACCAACCGACGAAGATCCCTCCAGGAGCCGCGAAAGGAGCTTAAAGGCGGGAGGGAAAATGTCTTGGCCTTGGATACGCTGCTAGACCCAACAACTGCTTTGGCCCGTGAAAGTAGGCGTCCATGCGCTTCTTATCCGCCCCGATCTTCATTATAATTGACTCCACCTTCTAGTGTGGCCATCGCTATCCGCAGACACACTCCATCGTCTGCACAACATGTTACTCCAACAGTCACAAATAAAAGTTCAACACAAAGAGATGTTAGCAAGCCACTTTGGTGTTGAAAGAAAACACGTGGAAAACTTCCTCAATTGGCGCGTCGCGTTCCTGCACTCGGAGGCGCAGAATATGAACGAACCATCTGAACCACGGCCCCACTTACCCACTCCTGCAAGTTCGATATCGCCAGAACCGCTGTATCGCGAGATGCCACTCATTCACGCACAGATGCGTCATCCACCACCGGCCGATACGAGTCCATCTACCTCCAGTGGGCTTGTACCCGGTTGTCCCCCTACCCCAGGGTCTGTACTCGAATCACACATTCCATCTTCGCCACCCCTTCACATTCCGTCAAACATGTCACCACATCGGACGAACTCACTCATGATATCTCATCTCTCTTCACCCCCACACGACAAACTTTCCCATGCGAGGCCCATCCAGCGCTTACCGCCGACACTGTCTGCCCTCCAGAATACACCCTCGGGAGACACTGCCCGAATGAATGCAGGTGCTGGACAAGAAATTAGAAGCCCGGGAGTTGCCAGTGCGGCGGCCGTGAAGCCACCGGGAGCAACTACTTCCGCTGTCCCGCGTACACTACGCGAGTTGGAAGAAGCGTACGCACCGACTTACGCGAGGATCGAACGGTTTCTGGAGGACGTTGGTCGGGGCAAGTACGCACGCGTCGGGCTAACGCCCGAAATGTTAAATGAGATTAAGCCCTGAACGGGCAGACTCTGGCCGCTGGCACCCTCAGCGGTTCTCAACATCTCTACTCTGGCTTTCTATTCCTGGTGGCATCCTGTAGGCACCAGAGGCTCTTGACGGCTTTGTGCGTTATAACCTGAGAAACCTTTGGGTTACACAAGCTTGCGAGCCTCTCCACCTTATGGGGCCACCAGTATGAGTTGTATTTTGGGGTGCCTTTATGCACAGCATCTATCAATCCCTCCCAGACCATGGCCATCTGTTGGACATATCCAACTGTGCTATTCTTGTTGTTGTCCCCACAAGCATTCTTCCACTTGTCTTCCTTCCAGATCATGTAACTGGCAGTACTATAGGCAAAAGCTTAGTCATTTCTAATTATTGTAATTCCCTGTGAACAATGGTTCCATTACTCCTTTCTTCCAATACTATCAATTAGGCACATCTGATGCTGTGAAGTCAGGCACTAAGCGGGAGACCAGTAGATCCAGATGGGCAGAATTGTACCCATGTCTGAATCTGACCCGTGACACTGGGACTCGAATATTCAACGCATCGTGCTGCATCACGTACGAGAGAGCTGGAGTGAGACATTAGTGA